>Ga0208521_1000453_pt1 | contig 25734 bp, 26 predicted proteins | sample ETNtaG_24_FD_185754 | JGI IMG/M metagenome (GOLD analysis project Ga0208521, IMG submission 185754) | Marine microbial and viral communities from oxygen minimum zone, Eastern Pacific Ocean - ETNP201306SV47 (SPAdes) (version 2) | ecosystem: Environmental > Aquatic > Marine > Oceanic ... | reverse complement strand
GCTCAAGGTGCATATGGACGGAGCGCGCATTGCCAATGCCATGTCAGCCCTGGCTGTGACACCGGCAGAGATGACCTGGAAGGCAGGTATCGATGTTCTTTCCCTGGGTGGAACCAAGAACGGCTGCTTGGGTGCTGAAGCTCTCGTGTTCTTCAACAAAGATGATGCCCAAACGACACCCTATCTGCACAAGCGCTCTGGTCAGCTGCTTTCAAAAATGCGTTTTGTCTCGGCGCAACTGCTCGCCTACCTGAGTGACGATTTATGGCTCAAAAATGCAGCTCACGCCAACGCGATGGCTGAGCGCTTGAGCGCAGGGCTGAAGACCATTAATGGAGTTGAATTGGCTTATCCGACTGAAGCCAACGAAGTCTTTGTCCGCCTGCCCTGGAGTGTCATCGAAGAGCTGGAGAGAGCCGGGTTTGATCTGAATGAAGACGAAGTGGTGCGTTTTGTCTGCGCCTGGGATACCCGGGATGAAGACGTCGACAAACTACTCTCGATTGTTGAACAAGCGACTTCAACCTGATGGTATTCGAGACCTTGGCACTCAACCAAGTTGGTTATAATTATTTCTGAATGTCTTATATCATCAAATTTGATATTGGCCGAAGCCCCCGATCACTTCTTGTGCAACCAGATATCCGGCCAGCTGTCGTTATTGGTATTGAAGGTCAGGCGCTCGGCCCCCGCAGGATCTGATCCGACCTCCCACAAGAACAGCTCATAGTTGGCCAGGTCGTGCTCATGATCTCCGCTCGACGCCGCCAGCACCATGAAGCGTTCGTCGGCGCTCAGTCGTGCGAAGTACTCGTGACTGAAATCACCGGGCAGATCGAGCAACTGGGTTTTCTTTCCTGTTTCGGGATCATACCGCATGATCCGATTAATCTGCCTGCCGCCCTTCTGTACATAGGTCACATAATCACCTGAAGGTGCCCAGAGCACCTGGCAGGAATCCCGGTGCACAACAGTGAACTTGCCATTTTTATCACGGATTACGTTGGTCGGCTGGCCCCGGCTTCGATAGGTAAATGCCATACGCTTGCCCTCCCCGATCGAAGGAGTTTCCATGTTGACGCGCGTTTTCATAAACACATCCCTGCCGCTTTCGTAGTATACCCGTTCCTTGCCGCTGACCAGATCATAGGCCATCGTCTGGCCTCCGTCCCGCTTGAAAATAATGAATGTTCCATCAGGCGACCAGGAGGGTGACATGCCCCACCGAGCGATCAACTTCTCCTTCCCGCTTCCTATCTCCAGCATCCATATATCCCAGGGGGTTTCATCACGCAGCGATTGCCACTCCTTGTGTGAGCGTGCGAAGACGACCTTGCGGCCATCGGGAGAAATTCGCCCAAAATTCTCGGTATGCGGATGCGTGGTCAGGGGCCGAATGTGCATATCCGGCAAATTCATCAACCAGATATCGTGGTTCCCGCTGCGGTTTGAACTCCATACGATAAAACCATCCAGCGAAGCAACCCAAGCAGGTAATGTCGAACCTGCCGGGCGGGTGATGCTGATTGCTGTGGCTTCCGACAGGCTCTGCGAATCGGGCGCTTTGTCGTGAGCAATCCAGGCCAGTACTGCAGCGGCTACGGCGAATACCGCCGCGAGCAGGGTGTTGCGGCGGCGGCCGGAAAGGGTCTGCCCGACGCGTCCACCGTTGAGCAGAAACAGGGCCAGGAAGGCGGCGATCCCAATCCCGTAATCCAGGGCCTGGGTCTGAATATGCACACCCAGCAGAGTCAGTAGTGCTGCCTGCGGTATTGCACCGAAAAAGGCCAACAGGGTCATACCTCCCAGTTCCCAGGTACCGAAACTCATCAGTGCGGGCACCGGCATCGAGGCCGTCATCTCCGAGGCCATCATCGCCCCCAGCACCTTGAGTGAGGACATCTCGGCCATTTCCGGAAAATTGCCCTGCGCAAGCCCGTAGAACAGACACAGGAGACCGATATATTTGAGCAGGCGAATAAGCAGGGTCAGGCTGATAACCGAACCGAAAACCCTCGCCTTCATGGTGGCCTCGACGGCGTCCGTAATCGACAACACAAAATCAAACAGCTTGCTGACGACGCGATTACGGTGTTGCGCCCAGCGTTCGAACCATCCATGCAACAGCGGCAGAACAAACTTGAGGCCGACAATAAAACCCAGGGCGGCCACCAGGGCGATCAGGGCCAGCAGATAGGGTTGTTTGCTCGGAAATCCCACCATCAGGCCGATGGCAATGGTGATCGGTGCCAGAATGACGATATCCAGCAGAGTCGAAAACAGCAGTGCGGACAGGCCCGCAGACACCTGTGTCCCCGCCCGACTCTTCAGCAGAACCACGAACACCAACTCCCCCAGACGTGCGGGCAGCAGATCGACCGTCATGTTGCGCACCGCCGTAATCAGGGTCATGTCGCGAAAACCGGGGATACTGGATTCACCGCTGGCCTGCAACAGTACCCGGTAACGCCAGGCACGGAACACGATACCCAGCAGCGAGATCACCACATAGGCCAGGAACAGCTTGGGAGAACTGGTTTTGATCGCATCGATCAACTGTGCCGGATCGATATCATGACCGGCATGGGATGCGGCGTAGTACATTCCGCCCAGTATCAGCAGCGACCCCCCGAGCGCGAGCACCAGATGCAGCACGATGCGGTTGGCTTGCAAGGCATGTGAGGTCATATTTTTTACAGAGAGCGGTGGCTCGTGCCCAATGATTACCTTTTGATAGTCAGTTCAATTTGCGGTTTGATCATGAGTTAACCACTTGGAAAACTCGATTTTTCCACGCGGAGACAACGTATAGACGCCCTTGCCCAGGCGATCGAACCAGCCGTAGACATTGTCATATAGAATCGCTCTGGTTTTTGGCTCGGCCAACGATTGCGCGATAACAGCTGCTTTAGTGTCGCCGTGTTTTTGCAAGTATTCGGCAATCGCCAGGGCCTTCTGGCGATAGGCTGTCATGATACCACCTCGCATAGTACTACCACCCGCGTTGGGATCGCCGACCCGATGCATGAACTCACCCAGCAGTCGATGCCTTCTCTGTTTTGCCCGACGCGGTTTGTATTCACCAGGATCACACAAAACATCAACACTACCTAGGGCTGCAGCAGGGTCTATCACCATCAGACCGAGACCAAGCATACGCAAGAGCTTGACGATCCGTTTGCGCTGTTTCTTCAGTATCGCAATGCCCTTCGGCACACCAATATATACAGAATCGGAAATTTGCAGTCGGTCGACGGCCTGCAACACAACGGTCATATTGATTGATAATTTCAGTTCAACGACCACAACAGGCTCGTCTCCCCGAACTGCGATCACATCGCAATGTTGCACTTCACCTTTTACCTCGTATCCCTGCTGGGTGAGAAAGTGTTTTAGAGGTGGGTATAGGTCAACTTCTTGCATGTCAATGAAATTCTAAAGGGACAGCAATTTGCTTTCGACCGCTTTAATGCCTGGTGTCATCAGCATGCCCAGAACCCTATCGTTGTCTGTTTTAGATAAACCATGTATAGCCATTTCACCCCTCTCATCTGTTTTGAATACAGGAATCTAGCTGCCACCCCCGGGTTCGATTACCACCAAGGTTGGTATTTGAGCCACCACCAACGAAGCCTCCTGAGACGACTCCTCTCCATGGTATGTGATCACCCTCACCTTCCCAGTCACCTCCGCAGGTAATGTGCCGTTGTCCCAAAGGGCGAACACGACCCGCCCGTCTGGCATATTAAACTGCACCACATTTTCTGTGATGCCCGTTACCACGTTAAAATCTCCGAAAGTTCGCGCCGCGAGCAGATAGGTCTCTAAAACCTGTCCGGTGTTATGCCCACGAGCTAGCCTGAAGACAACCTGTGCGCCAGCAGCGAATGCCGATGCGTAGTTAGGAATAGTTATTTTGGCTAGTTCTTCTTGTTCTAGGCGCTGGACTCCTGCTTCTGTAATCCAAAATGGCTTGCTGCTAGAACCAGATTTATCGAGGTGGCGTCTGTATTCGGAAGCATGGAAATCATCACTTCCCTGGAGGGAATGGACGTTTCCAATGTCAAAGAAATCACTCCCTCCTCCGAGTATCGGTTCCCAGTATTCGACAACTTCAGGTTTCCATTTTGAGGGGGCGGCGATAAGAACCACGGCGCTTGGGTCAGCCGTTTTGACAGTTGTGTAGGACAGTTTCAGGAGATTCAGGTACGCTTCAGAATCCCCCTGGAAGAATGTATGGCTTGGGTTTTGCATATCGGGCTCATTGCCTATTTCCCAGTGGCGTATAGGGTATTTAAGGCCAGGCATATCATCCAAGCCGTCGCCATCGTAGCGTTCTACTGCCATACTCAGCCAGGAAGTATATGATTGGAGTTCGCACGGCGGATACATGCGTAAGAATAGATCCGGGTCGTATTGGGGGAAGACTATCGGGTTTTCGACTGGAGGGTCTTCGGCATGACAGCTATTTTGATCCCATTGAGTGAAAGGCCAGATCGTTACTAGAACCCCTAGACGGTCTTTCTGCCATTTGCGTACCCAGTTATCGCTCGCCTTCCAAGAATATTCACCTTTACTGGGTTCCATTAACCCCCAGATAAATCTTCCGGGATGAGGGCGTATCCATGCACCAGGAAACCCCTCAAGCTTATTGCCGAGAGCACCAAAGTGGCTGGTGCCCACATCAATCGGCCATTCCAATTGACGTCCAACAGGTGGTAATAAGGTCACCGTAGGGATGCGTGTTGGAGTAGATTTAGAAATGGGACTAGAAGTAGCCGTGGGAGTGGCCGCTGGTAACAGCTGACTACCCCTTCCGCAACCTGCCAGCAGCAACATAAACACTGCGGGCAGAAGGAACAATGTTGTGAGCTTGAGACTCATCTCCCTACCTCCAATTGTAATTAATCCTCCATGAGATTCTTAGTTATTGGGCTCGATCCACATTCTTTTGGTTGACTACCAGCAAATTCTATTTATAAAGAAATAGAATCTAAATATAAGTTTATATAATCCATATAACCATACACCCTGTTAATACCTAAACTCTGATAACCATGAGGGATAGGAATTTGCTTTTGGCAGATAAAAAACCCTGTCGTTATCTGTTTCACTTCACCCCTGTCATCCCTAACCGCCATCTCACCCCCTAATCTCTTCTGTTTTCAATCACCAACACACAATTTGCTCCAATTAGCGGCTGTTTTCAAGCGCCATTACCACGCCGCCGCCGCAGGGAAGGAAGATCAATCGACATATTTCAGATATGACGCTTCTCCAACTCATGTGAAAGATGGAATTTGGCAAGAATGGGCATAGAGGGCATTATATCCCCCTTGGGTTCCGCTCCAGTTTCAGGGATTGGGCGGGTGAAGTCTCAAACTTCCCTTGAGATGTAGCGGAGATGGCACCAGCTCATGCCATTGAAAATAAGAGTGAAACTGCATACCACCGTGGAGATTCGTTTATGAAGCGGAAGACGATGATGAAAGCTTGGGATGAATATCTCCATTCCAAAAACAACGGAAGCAACGTGATACTAATGAAAGAACATTCCTCCTCATCTTAATCAAGGAAATCCACCAGGAGCGATGAAATGATGACTACATCCAAAGAACCCAGCTTCACGATCGGCATCGAGGAAGAGTATTTGCTGATCGATCCCGAGACCCGGGACCTCGCTGGTGATCCGCCCGCAACCATCCTCGAGGAGTGCAGGAAACGGATCGGCGACCAGGTTACGCCCGAGTTTCTGCGCTCCCAGATCGAGGTTGGAACAAAAGTCTGCACCTCGATTTCCGAAGCCACAGAAGAGCTGCGTTCACTACGCCGTTGCATCCGTGATGTAGCCCGGGACCACGGACTTGCGATGATTGCCGCGTCCACACATCCAATCGCGGACTGGGACTTGCAGAAACACACGGAAAAGGATCGCTACAACCTCCTGGCCCAGAGCATGCAGACCGTGGCGCGGCGTTTACTGATCTGCGGTATGCACGTCCATGTCGGAATCGAGGACGACGACCTGCGCATCGATCTGATGAACCAGGTCGGATACTTTCTGCCACACCTGCTGGCGCTCAGTACTTCCGCACCATTCTGGCGAGGTCGCGAAACGGGACTCAAGTCTTACCGTATGGCCGTCTGGAATGAGCTACCGCGCACTGGCCTGCCCCCACAGTTCGACAGCTATGGGGAATACCGACGCCTGGTTACAACGCTAGTCCACACGGGTGTGATCGAGGATGCGACCAAGCTATGGTGGGACGTTCGTCCTAGCGACAAATTCCCGACGCTTGAGATGCGCATGACTGATATCTGCACCCGCATGGAGGACGCGATTTGTATTGCCGCCTTCTATCGATGTGAATTGCGCATGCTGTGGCGGTTACGGTGGGCAAATCAGCGCTGGCGTCAATACGATCGCTTCATGGTCTCGGAAAACCGCTGGCGAGCGTCGCGTTACGGGTCTGACGAAGGGCTCATCGATTTCGGCAAAGGCGCAATCGTCCCTTTCCCGGAGTTACTCGAGGAACTCATCGCACTCGTTCGAGAAGACGCGGAATTCTTCGGCTGCGTGGCCGAGATCGAACACGCGCGGGTGATTCTGGAACGGGGCACCAGTGCACACAAACAGGTCGCAGTCTGGCAGGAAGCTCACCAGGCAGGCAAAGATGAAGCCGAGGCGTTGCGTGATGTGGTCGATATGCTGATCGAGGAAACGACCCACGGATTGTGAATTCGGCATGGAACCGGGGATAGCCAGGATTTGCCAGATGTCAAGTACGTCTTGACGTTAGAATGGTGAACATCTACTGATTGCTATGAATAAAGCATCTCCCGGACTCATCATAAACCCTTTATCGTGTCTGTGAGTGGTCCGTGGATAACCACCACTACTGGTAACTAGAGAACACGCTGGTTTCCTGTTTTGTATTAAATTGCAAAACATCGTAGCCTTTGGGTTCGATACTCAACATGCCGGGGGACATCTGTGGCATACCCGGTGCAGCGAGCCCCATCAATTTTGGGCGCTCATTCAATAGTCGGCGAATATCTGATGCGGGGACATGACCCTCAATGATATAACCACCCACCTTGGCCGTATGGCAAGAATATATTGCCGGATTGGTAATTCCCAGCTTCTGCTTTATTGAAACAACATCTTCAACATTATGAGCGATTACTTCAAACCCTTCGTCCTGCAGATAATCAACCCATCGTTGGCAACAACCACAACTCGCCGACTTCCATACAGTAATAGTGGACTCAAATGAGAACGCTGAATTCATTACAAACGCAAAAACCATTACCAGAACAATTGAGTAAAACTTTATTTGTATCTTCATTAGTTTTGTTTGGTAATTAAAATTCCAGTAGTCAGAGGTTATGTCCTTGGAGAGGCGAAGGATAGGAATTTGCTTTTGGCAGATATAACGCCTGGCGTCATCAGCATACCCAGAACCCTATCATTATCTGTTTTAGATAAACCATGTATAGCCATTTCACCCCTCTCCTGCAAATCGATCCAGTGTAGAAGAAATGATTTCGACTCCATCGCTTGCCGCCATTTGCGGCAGCGTCAGTGAGGTCAACCCCAGCACTAGCCCGGGACCGGCCGGGCAGGGTCGCATAGTGAGCGCCCGTTGCAGGTGCTCCGCCGCTTTCAGGGTTAAATCTACCACTGCCATTGCCTCGGCCTGCGAAAGCCCCTGCAGGTATTCCCAGGCCCTGGCACCCTGGGGTATGCGGGCCTTGTCGTCGATACCCATACAGCGTCTGAAAAGGGGTGCGGAAAAAGCACCCAGAGATGCAGTAAACCCCATACAGTCCGCTATCAGTTCATCAAGCATGTTCGAGCGCATCTGGCCATGAATTCGCTTGGTGGCGTAGTGAGTGAATTCGTGTTCAATCCGCAATTTGCCGGAAGCAGCCAGCCACGTGGCTGCGTCAGGCATACCCGGTACATCGCTATAACAAACGCTACCGTAGGGGGCCTGGTGCAGCAGCACCACACGATCACGGATTATTTCCGGCTCTTCTTTCGCCACCCTCTGTAATGCTGCCCCCCAGCGTTCACCGGGAACCTTGAAAACCTGGCCTTTGTTCCAAAGATCATGCAGTAGGTTCACCCGATCCCAGTTGTTGATACCACCGATACACTTGGCGTGAACGCCGTCTGGTATGGTGGCGGGCTCACAGCGGTTACCAATAGCATTCACCAGTCGCACGAAATCTTCGCGGTGCGTGGTCGCCAGCACTGGCAGTGCGCCGGCGAAATGGCTGTGAATCTCGAGGGTGAGCAGGTCTGGACGCTCCAGCGTGAGTCGGCCATTGAAATCGGTCGCGGAAAAAAGGGCGCCCCTTTTCATCACCGCTGCGTATGCCGCGCTCGCAGAGATCCCTGGGTGTTGGGGAATGCAAAGTTGTGGCAGCCTTTCCTGGAGAGACGCGAAGATGTCACGGTCATGACGGATTCGCAGGTATTCGCGCCAGCGGCCAACGTGCGGCTCCTCAGCCAGGGGTAAATCCGGTAACGAAAAAACTGGCGTCACGAAGCCCTGAAAATATAGTTCTAAGTCTTGTGATTCTTTCATTGTGAAAAGATTATCAACCTGAAGCTTGGTGGTACACTTTTTGTTCTGCCTATTCCTTTAAGTTGGAGTTTGAGACTAATAGATATCTTCTTTAACCCACAAGAAAGGTTGTTGGTTACATCACAAAATACTGCTTAGAGGGCTGTCTCTTATTAATAGCCAACTGATATCACATTGATAATAAAAAAGCCCACTATATTATTTATGATGGGCTTTTTGTTGGGCAAATGGTTATCTAACTAATAACTGATTATTTTATATAATATATTGGCGGAGAGGGAGGGATTCGAACCCTCGGTACGCTTTTGACGTACACACGCTTTCCAGGCGAGCACCTTCAACCACTCGGTCACCTCTCCGGAAAGCGCGAGGTTATATCACCGCACTTCTCATGGCAAATTGTGTTTGCGCTCACTTCCGGGGTTTGAAGAACAGAGGGTTGACCTAGGTCTTTTTTGTGATGACTAATTCAAACAGGGATTCTGATCCGGGATCGATCCGATACTCAAAACCAGAGTCCTGAAGGATGGTATAGAGTGGAAAGGGTTCTCGGTGGATCTTTACCCGCAAGGAGGCATCAGGGCCCAGTATTTCAAGTGCCTCTAGAATACGCTCCATAGGCTCAGGTGGATCCAGCCCCTGTACATCAATTACCGTCTCCTCAGCCATTTCCCTACTCATCAAGCAAAGCTTTCAAACCCTCAATATCAATTACCTGGATATTACTTCCACTTACTTTTAACAGATTGCTATTTTTCAGGCGTGCCAGGATTCGTGAAAAGGTTTCACGCTGAATGGAGAGCCGTGCCGCAATATCACTTTTTTGAATAGCAAGGTGTATTCCAGGGGCCCCTTCAGCATCAGTAGCGATCTGTGAAAGCAGATAGTTAACCAACCTGTATGTCGCATTATGAAGGCAGAGGTTGTCAATTTCGACCAGCCTTCCGTGTAGTCGACGACTGATCTCAGCGAGCAGAGAGAAGCTGGCCTCTGGAGAAGAACGAAGAATAGAGACATACGTTTCATTATCAAATGCCAATATTTCACTCGCTTCAAGCAGCTGGCAATTGACAGGATAGCGATTCTGTTCCATAAACATCACCGCTTCTGCAAAAGATCGTCCCGCCTGAATTATCTCAATGATCTTCTCACCACCATCAGAAGCCAGAAGGAAAAGTTTTACCGTTCCAGTATGGACAATGTAAAATTTTTCAGCCTTGTCTCCCGCATGAAAGAGCATATCTCCCAAGGGCCGCCGAATCAGTTCTGCTGTTGCAATCATCTTGTTGACGGCATCATCTTCTAGACAACTGAAGAGATGCGATCTTCTTAGCTCAGGGATAAAGGCGTTTGAAATACTCATTTTTTCATTATATTAGACGATTTTTCTAATCCAGTTTTTTAAGATGGAGTGAAGTTGTGGAGTGTAAAGGGTCATCCGTCACCCTTAGAACAACTGTTTCAGGACTATATAGCATCATTATCTGGCGATTGCACCGTAAGTCACCAGTGAATTTAATGGCCTGGATGCTTTTATCACTGGCAAAAAAGATGAGGGTGCACCTCCATGAACGGCCTAGGCGGTGTATAGGGTGCGAGCGATCCAATGTGATTGAGACATAAGTTTCATCCACAACGACACAACAGCAATTGTACCCGACACTACTGTGCTACTCTTTTATTTAACTTCTCTCTGATCGATCTCCAGAGCAACAAGCATTGTTTTGAAAATAAAAAATCCAGAGAAAAAAAAATGACCCAGGATCCGCTTTTAAAACCGTTTCGCCTCAAGCATCTTGAGCTGCGCAACCGAATAATGTCGACCGCCCATGAACCCTCCTACTCTGAGGACGGCCTGCCCAAAGAGCGCTATCGTCTCTATCACGAGGAGAGGGCAAAGGGGGGGCTTGCCCTAACCATGACAGCGGGTTCTGCCGTTGTCTCCCCGGACAGCCCTCAGGCCTTTGGCAACCTCTGTGCCTATCAGGACGAAATTGTCCCCTGGATTAGTGAGCTTACCGATGCCTGTCATGCCCATGGTGCAGCCGTCATGATGCAGATCACTCACCTGGGGCGACGCAGCCACTGGGGCCAGGGTGAGTGGCTTCCACTGCTCTGTGCCTCCCCGATCCGGGAGGGGGCGCACCGTGCATTTCCCAAGGCGGCTGAAGGGTGGGATTTGGAGAGGGTGGTTGAAGACTACGCCTCAGCCGCAGAAAGACTAAAAGCGGGCGGCCTCGATGGAATAGAGATTGAGGCCTATGGCCACCTGCTCGACTCCTTCTGGTCCCCAGCGACCAACCATCGTCAGGATGAATACGGTGGCTCACTCGACTCGCGGCTTCGTTTTACCTGGCGCGTTCTTGACGCCATCAGAGAGCGTGTGGGTGATGACTATATCATCGGAATTCGCATGGTCGCTGATGAGGACTGGTCCCTTGGGTTGCCCCGGGAAGAAGGGATTGAGATCGCTCGTCGACTGGCCACAAGTGGAAAAGTCGACTTCCTCAACCTGATCCGGGGCCATATCGATACCGACCGAGCCCTCTCACGAGTGATCCCTATACAGGGCATGGCCGCTTCGCCTCATCTTGATTTTTGTGGAGAGGTGAAAGAGGAGATCAACATACCGATCTTTCATGCCGCCCGTATCAGTGATGTTGCTACTGCACGACATGCCATTGCCACAGGTAAGTTAGACATGGTCGGTATGACCCGTTCTCATATTGCAGACCCCCATATCGTCAACAAAATCAAAGAGGGCCGAGAGGCAGAAATTCGACCCTGTGTCGGCGCTACCTATTGTCTGGACCGAATTTATGAGGGTCGGGAGACACTCTGCATCCATAATCCGGCAACCGGTCGTGAGCAGTCCCTGCCCCATAAGATTCCAAGGAGTGGACACCCCGGGCAGAAAGCAGTTGTGGTAGGTGCCGGGCCGGGAGGACTTGAAGCGGCACGGGTATTGGGTGAACGAGGTCATAGTGTGGTCATTTTTGAAGCGGCATCAGAACCGGGGGGGCAGGTGCGCCTTGCGGCACAGGTTTCTCGTCGTCGGGAACTCCTCGGCATCATCGACTGGCGGATGATGATGTGTGAAAAAGCAGGGGTAGATTTTCGCTTTAACACGCTTGCAGAGAGTACCACCGTTATCAATGAACAGCCCGACCTGGTCATCATCGCTACAGGTGGCCTGCCCTTCTCCACAGGGATTTCAGGATCAGAGCACAGCCATGATTGCTGGGAGCTGCTGACCGGAGCGGTCAAACCTGAAGGAAGAATCCTGCTCTACGATGATCATGCGGGACACCCTGGTCTGGCTGCGGCAGAGATGATCGCCCTATCGGGTGGCGATCTTGAAATCATCACACCGGAACGCTTTTTTGCTGCAGACATTGGTGGATTAAACCATGTGGCCTACGCTGAAATTTTTGACCGATCCGGGGTCACTCTCACCCTCAACAAACGGCTTATGGGAATAACGCGGGAGAAGGACCAACTGGTGGCTGCTATTGGATCTGACTATTCAGATCGAGTTGATTTAAGAAGAGTGGATCATCTCTTTATTGAACAGGGCACCTTGCCGGTAGATGAACTCTATTTTGATCTTAAACCTTTGAGCATCAATCTTGGAGAGGTCGATATTAAGGCACTTATCAACATCGCACCACAGAGGCTTAAGCCCAATCCTGACGGCAAATTCCAACTCTTTCGGATTGGTGATGCCGTCGCTTCACGCAATATCCATGCTGCTATCTATGATGCCCTTAGGCTCTGTATCACCTGTTAGAAGGGGTGATGACCTGACCCAACTGATACAACGGTCACAGCACTCTGCTGTTCGCTCTCAATAGGGTTGTATCTGCATGTGGGAGACTTGACGCAAAGGCTTCACCTGCCCTGTTGTACTCAGGCTTGTTAATTATTCATTCAGGTATCATCATTGGATCATCTATTTCACTCAAACCACAGACCTGATGCAATGAAGGAACCCTCCCAGGATTCAGCCTATATGGCCAGAGCCCTTCAACTGGCCGAGCGGGGGCTCTATACCACCAAGCCCAATCCCAGGGTGGGATGCCTGTTGGTGCGTGAGGGAGAGATTGTTGGCGAAGGGTGGCACATCCGTGCCGGTGAGGCCCACGCTGAAATCAATGCTCTGGCTCAGGCGGGTGACCGGGCTGAGGGTGCGGAGACTTTTGTTACTCTGGAACCCTGCAGCCATAGCGGTAGAACCGGCCCCTGTGTTGAGGCATTAATCAATGCGGGCATCAGCCGTGTTGTTGCAGCCATGAAAGATCCAAATCCCAAAGTAGCCGGAAAAGGCCTTGAAAAACTCAGACAGGCAGGCATCGATGTGGTGACCGGTCCGGGGGCATCGGCCGCACAGGCTCTTAATGCAGGGTTTTGTAAACGGATGGAACACGGCAGACCACTGGTAAGAGTTAAACTGGCGGCCACTCTCGATGGCCGAACCGCTGCTGCAGACGGGAGCAGCCAGTGGATTACTTCACAGCCTGCCCGTGAGGATGTACATCGCCTGCGTGCCCGCAGCTGTGCCATTATCACCGGCCTTGGTACGGTGATTGCCGATAATCCAAGATTGAACCCCCGTCTTGACCAGCCGGTGACCATGCCGCTTCGGGTTGTACTCGATGGCAATGGGGACCTCACTCCCGAGTCGTCGCTCTTTACTGCGGAAGGGCCCGTTCTTATTGCGACACTTGACTCTGTGGACAAAAAGATAAGCGGCTTTAACGCAGAGACGCTCCATGCAGGCCTTCCCGGAGAAGAGGGCCGGGTTGACCTTGGCGCTCTGCTTGATCTGTTGGCAGAGAGAGGATGCAACGAAGTGATGGTTGAGGCCGGTGCTGACGTGGCGGGGTCATTTCTCTCCCGGAATCTTGTTGATGAGCTTATCGTCTACATGGCTCCCGACGTGCTTGGGAGTGATGGCCGTGGAATGTTTATAATGCCTGAAATACGCCGCATTACCGATCGGCACAGCTTTAAAATTGATGACGTACGCCAGTTTGGCCGTGATCTGCGCATTGTTTTTCAAAATACATCAAAGACCTGATGCAGCAGCGCAAACCCTGATCACCTCCGCTACAAATTGGCATTACCTAAAACAGGTTTTATCTCAACAGTTCATTCTGCACCATGATCATAATAACGTGGGGTGCCTGAGAAAATGCGGAGCATGGCACTCCCCCTCCAGCAGTCGATCACAACCGTCACCCCATGGCGGCAGGCATTCGAAGATCTTCAACCGTGATAAAATCAACCCCGTCAACACGATAAAAACCCGAATGACCATAATCATAGGGGGAATATCACGGGCAATAGGTGCCATCAGCGAATGCTCACTGTATCAATGAAAGCCACATACCCAAAAGAACACTATTACGCATTGTGCATTGTTGCAGCGCATGGATGCGTCATGGCTGTTCTGTTCAGTTTTCTTTCCATCCATCCTGATGCGGCCGATCACTGGGTGTGGTCAAGAGTCATGTTCAACGGATATCTTGAACACCCGCCAATGGTGGCATGGATGCTTCACTATTTTGGACTGCTCTTTTCAGACCCGGTGATCCTCCTGAAAGTCGCCCCGATTCTCATGTGGGAGACTACCTATTTCATCCTATATCTGGCAGTTGTCCGTTTATATTCGGAGAGGGTCGGGCTTGTTTTTTTGGTGATATTGCTTTCATCACCCTATTTTTTCGCGGTTGTACTGCTTTTTCACATAACAACCCCGATGATGCTTTTTTTCTCCATTTTCACGCTTCTTCTTGCAGAGCTATTTAATAACAACTCTGACGACAAGAAGGCCCATGAGAACTACCTGCTTATCATCGGAGCCGTACTGGGGTTAGCCTTGTTGTCTAAACTGCTGACGATATTCTTCTATATCGCCTTAGTGCTGTTTCTCGCTTTAGTACCTGCAAACAGGAAATATTTTTTCAAATGGCAAACCTATGCCGCACCGATGATTTCTTTGGCTATCACCATTCCCTATATTTTATGGAATATTGAAACCGAGTGGATGTCATTTCTCTATCAAATCAACCGTGGATTTCAAAATGAGATCGATATCAAATCAGTGGGTGTCTATCTCATCAGTCAGGTGGCTTATGGTGTGATACTGGTTCCGGTGTTCTGGTATTTGTTCTGCAGAAAAGCGTTCTGGACAATGAACTATCATGCCCAGCGATTAACGATTTTCTGGTTGGCGCTGTTTGCGGTTCCTTTCATTCTGTTTCTCTACTCAGCATCGACCGGCGGTCACATGGACATCCAGTGGCTCAATTTTGGCTATATCGGCATTTTCATTCTGGGCGCCAACTTCCTCTCTGCTCAGTTAACCACAACCAGGCTTAACAGATTGCTGGCTGTTGCCTTCGCGGTAAACCTTGTCGTGGTTTCAATCATCTTCTCGAATATTCTTTTCAGAAGCCTTCACTCACTGGTAGAGAGTCACAGCGATCGGAGTCAGGACTGGATTGACTGGGACAAAACAGCCAGCGACATCTCGTCACTGTTTCTCTCCAAGCATCAGAACCTGCCCGACATTATCATCACCAAATTCTATGACAAGGGTGGAGCGTTATCCCTCTATCTGTCAAATCATCCTCTGCCTTTCTCCATCAAGAAACCAATGCGTAATCAGTGGATTACGGAAGAATCATTGCAATCTGCTAAAGGTATTGCACTACTGTGTAAACCGGATGAATGTGCTGAAAACATAATTCAAACGGAAAAGTTGATCGCAAGGAATTTAACCCTGCTCGGCAGATCAATCACCCGGCACAGTTATTCCAATGAAGTGATCAGGGAATTTGTCATCTATATTCCCGAATAACGCCGCGCGTTCTTTGAAGAACTCTGTTTTATCTTTATACTGAATCAACCACTGACCCACAGCCGGCAAATTACTTCACTCACAATTCTCCTTATAATCAAGAGATGATGAACATCGCAGTATTAATTCCGTGTTTCAATGAAGAGATCACCATCAGCTCGATGGTTACCGAATTCAGACAGCAGCTTCCCGCAAGCACCGTCTATGTCTACGACAACAACTCAAGCGATAGAACCTCAGAGCTTGCGGCAGATGCGGGCGCCGTGGTTCGCCATGAGTCGATTCAGGGAAAGGGAGCCGTTGTCAGACGGATGTTTGCCGATATTGATGCCGATATTTACATCATTGTCGATGGGGATGGAACTTATGATGTTCCCAGCGTCAATCAGATGATAAACAAGCTGGTCGACGAGAGGCTTGATATGGTGGTCGGCGCTCGCCTTGACTCAGCAATCTTGAACCTTTATCCACCAGGCCATCGGCTTGGTAATGTGATCATTTCAAAATTTGTCAGATTCCTCTTTGGTTCTGATTTTACAGACATCCTGTCTGGTTATCGGGTTTTCTCCAAACGATTTGTAAAAACTTTCCCAGCCCTATCGACCGGTTTTGAAGTGGAAACAGAACTGACTGTTCACAGTCTGGCAATGAAACTCCCTGTCGCCGAGTTTCCAACCCCCTACTACCGACGTGCTGAAGGCTCTTCAAGCAAACTCAACACTTTCCGCGATGGTGCGCGCATTTTTTTAACCATCATCTCTCTATTCAAAGAGTTTCGCCCTTTCATCTTCTTTGGCCTACTCTTCCTGTTCTTTGCCACTGCCTCAGTCGTCTTTTCGATTCCACTTTTATTCACCTATTTAGAAACCGGCCTGGTTCCCCAAATCCCGATGGCTATCGTGTCAAGCGGGATCATGTTGTTGGCTTTCATCAGCCTGGTCAGTGGAATCATACTGAATACACTCTATACCGCTCGCTGGGAGGCTAAGCGGGCCCACTATCAGAGTTTTCCCGGTCTTCCTGATTCCATCTCTTCAGATAACAGTATGGCCTCCACACCATCTGCCACGGAACAATCACAGACCAACAAGACAATCTGATTCTCTGTGTTTTTCTTCCTCTTCTTTACATGGATTTGAAATAATCCGGCAAACGACTGTACAGGTGTGACCTGGGCTTCATCTACCACTTGGTGATCAAGCAAGAAGTGGGCTGGCAGTTCAATCAGTATTAACTCGATTGCTGTTTTTGCTTAAGGCCGAGAGAAATCAGAATCTTGTGATTGAGCAAAATGAAGCTTCAGTGGTTTCTTATCCCAGAACTGAAAAACTGCTTTCATCATTGACTGTTCTGTTGCGGGAGAAGAAGCCGGTATCAATAGTCCTGTCGAGCTGCCTGAGGCGGAACTCCAATGGACTCCGATCAAGGTCAACACCGCTCTCCCCTGCTGCAATCATCTCAGCCATCATCTCGCCAACAACAGGTGCATTTTTAAACTGATTACCACTGGTGCCAATAGCCAGGTAAAAGCCATCAAGATCGCTTTTGTCATAGATCGGAATCCAGTCCGGGGTAACATCGTAGCAGGCAACCACACCTCCCAGATGGCGTGGGATTCCAAGCTCGGGAATACGCTGTGCTACTCGCATCACCTGTGAGAGCGCCTGATCGGTCAGATTCTCATTCATGGTGTCAGGATCCACCCACTCGATTGGATCACAGGCCGGGTTTTCACTCCCGATCAGCACTTTATTTCCCACCTCCGAGCGTAGATAGCAACCCACATCATTATCGGAATAGATAGTGCTGGTGCCTTCATCATCGTATGTGGGAAGAAAGGGAACATAGGCAACCTCCTGCCTCAGGGCCCGGGTAGAGAGGCTCATCTGCCCATCTACCCCTGCCAGTTGGTTGATCTTTGACGAATGGGGCCCTGCCACATTGACCACAACAGGAGCTTTGATTTGTTCACCACTTGTCAACGTCACACCGGTGACCCGGCCATGATTCGAATCAACCGCAGTCACCTCGGCATTAAACCTGAACTTTGCACCCTCTCTCTTTGCAGCCATCATTGCATTTTGTGCTGACAGCTGGGGATCATTGATATACCCGGCAAAAGGAAAATAGACCCCCCCTGCGATCTGCCCCCCCGAAGGCTCTCCAAAACCGGGGGCGTCGGGCTGTCTGGGCGGAGAGAAGCAGTTGAGATCAAGAAAAGGGAGATGATCCAGGATTTTCTTTTGATCCCACTCCTCCCAGGGGATTCCCAGGCTCTTTGTATGACCAAGTACTGGCTGCAGATCGTGATTTCCTTCTGTCTTCAATACCAGGCAACCCGTCTGCCGGAAGGTGGCAAGCTCTTCCTCATCAGCGGTGCCGATATACTCTCCCCACGCTCTCCATCGATGGTAGCTCTCATAAGCAATCGCAGTGCCGGTCAGGGTAGAGTAGTGGGTACGGATGATGGCGCAGGAGACGCTGGTTGATCCGTAACCGGCTGTTGGCAGCTTATCGAGGGTCAAAGTCTGCCAGCCCCGCCTTGCCATCTCCAGTGCCAGACAGCTGCCGATAATTCCTGCACCAATAATAATTGCATCAGGCGACCTTGATTCCATTGCTCACCTCATTAAAGTATTGTCAACGATGTGGGTACGGAATAAGTATCTCATATCCCTCTTCGGTCACCACTACCGAATCTCCTCCCCCGGCCCCCATTTTGCCCGCCACCATGAGTCCTCCGTCGACGACAGCACAATCACCCGGGTAGAGTATTGTCCCGGCGTCAGGCTGAATTCTGAATCAACACCATATAGAGGAAAGTTCCTGAAAAAATGCTGAGAAAGGCATTACCTCTCCAGACATGGACCACCAGGGTAAGGGTGATCGCCACCAGCGCATAGAGTGCGCGACTCCCGGAGTAACTCAACCCATGCAGACTAAACAGAAGCAAAATGGTCATGATGGCAGGAGGCGTTACCCGGGCAAGATAGGCCATCAGTGGATTGTCGCCAAGAGCATGCAAGGCAATGAATGGGATCAGCCGGGTCAGGAAGGTGGCTATAGCCATTACGGCAATGACAGGAAGCAGATCAGAGATTTCAGACATCGCCCCGCTCCTGATCCTGCTTCATTATCAACAGCAACACTATTGAGAGCACCATTGCCCCAACAAGCAGTTGCTCAGGATAGAGCCAGAAGAGCAATAGAGTTGAAAAAGCGGCAACCAGGAAAGGAATAAACCGCCGTATACGCTTCCACTGTTCGATCATCAGCACTGCAAAGAGGGCGACCAGGGCAAATTCCATCCCCTCAGTGTTAAAAAGCAGTTCACCGCCGACAAAACCGCCAACAGTACATCCGGCTACCCAGTAGAACTGATTAAGAGCCGTGATCCGGAACAGAAGATTAATCCTCTTCTCTCCCTCTGGAAGAGAGAGGGTGGTGATGAGGGAGTAGGTCTCGTCGGTGAGGCCGAAGATGAGATAGAGCTTTCGAAACCCCCACTGCCCGAATTGTTTAAGCAGTGAGAGGCCGAAAAAGAGATGCCGGGAGTTGAGAAGAAAGGTGGAGAGCGCCACTTCCAGCAGACCGGCTCCGGCAGTCAAAAGACCAATGGCCATAAACTGGGCCGCTCCGGCATAGACAACAAGGCCCATCAGAGTGGCGGAGTACCAGGGGTAGCCGAGATCCTGGAAAAGAATCCCGAAGGTTATCCCAAGGGGGAAATAACCAAACAAGACAGGGGAGGTAATACGAAATAAGCCAGACATCAGCATATTCTACATAAGAGTAGTTGTCACAAGTAACTCCGAATCATCACTTCTTCAGGGCAATCCGGGTTCGGTTGGAGTCGATATGCCAAATACCAGAAAAGGATAAAAGAGCAGGGTAATCCCTGACCCCGAACGGTCCCTTGTGAGGGATAGGAATTTGCTTTCAGCAGATGTGGCCCCCTGGGCCAAGGGTCCGTATCTTCAACACACAATCGTGTTTAACCACTCCAATAGTCAAATTTGTTTTGTTGAATATTCCAAGTAATTACCGATCAACTTCATCCAGAGAACAAGGTGAGGAGTACACCTCTACCCTTTCTTCGTCCGCCTGTCTCCTCATCATTTCCTTAATCTGGTCTTGGCGATCTTGGTCGATCTTGAATGCATCGCACATGATTTGATGTATTTCACACCTCACTACTACCCCAATAACACCGTCTTTGTCCTCAACTACCGCAACACCAAGGCAGCTATGTTTTTGAAAGACGCTCTGGTCTTCTCTCATCTCCGGGTGTTCCTCGATACATCGCGGACAGATCACCATGTCTAATACACTCATAATAATTCCTTCTTGTTGATATTAAAAACTGAAGACAGAGAAATAGGAAATATTTAATTCTATCAGCTATCGCGTACCAATTTCATGGTCTTTGGGGCACCCCAACTTGTCCCCACACTTCCAAGAAGAACGGCAAGGGTCAGGTTTTTCATCGGGATAGTTTGGATCGAAATATCTGGGATTGACAGTGTGAATGGGACTTGTCGTTGACGGGGGTGTCGGGGTCGTGAACAAAGTGACCAACGGCAGCATCAAAAATGGAAGTCCCGGCCTTTGAGCCCCACTCCCCGATCTGACCCTGGATCCGCTCGATTACCGGGGCGACCTCACTAACCGCAAGGAAACGCATCTGGCCGCCTCAGTGGAGGTATAGCAGGGGATCCACCTCGTAGACCTTCTTGATCAGCCTTGCCCAGGTACTGCGTGCAGCTTTGGTCTACAGGGCCTGAAATCTTCAGGTCCGTGGTATCATCCCGGAGCAAGTAGTGAGTAGCAGCCCTATAAATTCCGATCTGCCAGAGGCCAGTTTATGTCTATGACGTCGCGCGACCGGGTGTTGACAGTCCTTAATCACGAAGAGCCCGATCGGGTGCCCATCGTGATCGGAGTGAGCAACGCCACGGGTATCAAGATGCAGCCCTACCAGGGAATTAAACGCATTGCCGGGATCAATGCCCCGGACAAGTTCCTCTACCAATGGCCCGAACTTGGTACCGCCGAGGTTGACGAGGCCACCATGGCACGCCTGCATAGCGACGTGCGCGGAGTATTGGACCTTGAGCCCGTCACAACCCGCCAACGCAATCAGAATCGAGCGCCGCACGATGACTGTATCGACTCCTGGGGCTCTGGCCAGGTCGAGGTGAACCCGGGTTACTGGTTCCCGGGCATACACCCACTGATCGACGCTACCACCATTGAGGAACTGGAGAATTACCCCCACTGGCCCGACATGAGCGATCCCAGTCGTGTAGCCCATGTCGCTGATGATGCCCGCCGACTGGCAGTGCAGAATGAATATGCGATCATGGCCACACCCTGGCTGCTGTTTCCGTTTGAGCGAGCCCACGCCATGCAGGGTATGGAGGCTTTTCTACTCAACATGGCCATGTATCCAGACTTTGCCAGGGCGTTGCTTGAGAAAATCGCCGGCTATTGCAAGACGCTGATGGGGCGATTCCTTGACGAACTGGGCGACAACGTCGACATCATCAAGATTGGCGATGACTTGGGCACCCAGGAGAGCCTGATGATCTCACCGCAAATGTACCGTGACTTGTTAATGCCCATTCATGCCGATTTCATCGATTTCATTAAAGCACGCACCTCAGCCAAGATCTTCTTTCACTCCTGTGGTGATGTTTTCCCGCTGATTGAGGACTTCATCGACATCGGGGTCGACATCCTGAACCCCATCCAAACCTCCAGCGGCAAAATGTCGAATCTTGCGGCACTCAAAAAACGCTTTGGCAGAAATATCGTTTTTTGCGGCGGTATCGACAGCCACCGTGTCTTACCCTATGGCAGCGTCGAGGAGGTACGTCAGGAGGTGCGCCGGGTGATCGACCTCCTCGGTTCCGGTGGCGGCACTATGATCGGAGCCGTGCACACCGTCATGAACGATGTGCCACCGGAGAATATTCTGGCCATGGTTGATGCGGTAGAAGAATTCGGTCGTTACCCACTGCGGCATTGACCGAGAGCCCGTTGGTTTACAGCCAGGCTAAAGGCTGATTGTTGCACGGTCAGGCGCAAGCTGCTTGAGTCCATCATGCTGTCCTGGATGGATCAACTCTTTTCTCTGTCAGAATCCGACAACGTCCATGAACGGGCTCAAGACCCGGCGCACTGGCACGTGGACGATGGCCGGCTTGCCCGAATCAAGCGCGGTGGTAATAGCCTGGGTGATCTCTGACACTGTCTCCGCCCGCATGCCAAAGCCGCCCAGCGAATGGGCAAAGGCTGGCCAGTCACGCTGGGGCAGTTCAGTCTCAAAACAGTTCCCATACTCGCGTTGCTGCGGGACAGCAATACACCCCCAACCCTGGTCGTCCATGATCACGACGATGACTGGCTGGCCGTAGCGTTCAGCGGTATCGAGTTCAATCCCATGATACGCAAAGCCACCGTCGCCAACCAGGATCACTACTGGGCGTTTCGGGTCGGCCGCTCGGGCACCGATACCATAGGGCACTTCGGCGCCAAGGGTGCCTCCCTGGCCGCCCTTGATGTAGCAGTTAGGGGCCCGCACCTGGATGCGCCCATCGGTCCAGAAATCGACGTTACCGGCACCACTCACGTAGACTGTTTCCGCCGGCATGGCGTCAACCACCGCATCGACCACTGTCACTGGATGAAGTGGTGCATCGGCGCCATCGTTGCCTGCTTGTCCCGCCCGATCAGCACGCCAGGCGGCGGCGGCATCCTTCGCCCATGCCCGGTCTATCTTCAGTGGTGCTAAGTCAAGCAGCAAATCAACAACCGGCCTGACGCCTGCCGGGGTGGCGATGTTGGAATGCCTGTTACGCCCCAGATATTCCACGTCGGGGTAACACTGAATAACCACAGCATCCTTGCTCACGGCCGCACCAAAATCCAGATCGGATTCCATGTGGTGGCCCAGAAGGAAGACCAAGTCGGCCTCTTTGAACGTTTGCTGCAGCGACTTGTGGGCAAAAACGCAAGCCGGCCCCAGGCATAACTGGTGGCGCTCATCGACCAGGCCACGGGCATGGCGCAAAGAGGAAAAAGGCAGACCGTGGCGCTCGATGACTTGCTGCAAGTTGGCCGGGTTTAGACCCCAGGCTACCTCCCAGCGGGCCTCATCGCCGATCACCAGGATGGGGCGTTTGGCCTTGACCAGAGCGGTCTCAATTTCCTTTGCCGTCTCTGGCGAGAGACTGGCACTGCGGGCCACCACGCCCGTCGCCGGCGCCTGTGGTTCGACCGGGGCTGAGAGTACATCGATAGGGATCTCAAGAAAAACCGGGCCCGGGCGGCCGGCCCACATATGTCGCCAAGCCATTTCGATGTACTCCGGTATACGCTCGGTATGCAGTACGCGGGCCGAAAACTTGGTGACCGGTGTCATGATACGCACGTGCTTAGCTTGCATCTCAGCACCACGATCGAAGTCCTTGGTGTTGCCTTGGCCCCCGATGATAAGCAGGGGCGTGCCCGCCATCTGGGCCATGAAGGCAGTGGTCACCGAGTTGGTCACGGCGGGTCCAAGGGTGACCATGGCCACCCCGGGGATACCGGTGATGCGTGAAACAGCTTCGGCCATAAAGCCTGCGCCAGCCTCGTGTCGGGCGTGGACAATCGGCAGTTTTTTGCTCGCGGCCGCGTGATAGATGGAGTTGAGTGGACCGCCGGAAACCGAGAAGAGCTGTTTGACACCAAGGTTAATCAACGACTCGACGACCAGATCGCCGCCCTCATAACGATTATTCATCAGTTAACTCCTTGTAATTGAACGACACAAATAACTGGTTGATTACGCTGTTACCAAGTTGCTCCCCATCATCGATGGTAGTGGCACGCTAAGCCGCTAACTCTGCATGATTGTTGAATACGTGGTTTGAGGGTAGTTGACATGAATTGTCCCATTTCAAGGCCAACTGGCAGAGCTGCTAAGTAGGCTTTTCCCCAAGCGCTTAGATAAAGTGCCATGCCCTCTATTCCGATGTTTCTTAGGTTTGTCCGTGATTCAACGTGTGCAGCCCGCCCAGAATATCTGTTGTTTATTTTCTGTCAAGTCACCTCCAGTGGCTAATTCACCTCAGCTGAATTAGTCGTTTTTTTTGCTTTCCGTTTATTCATCCAGATGAACCACAGTATTACGGTGATTACAACCAGATAGGCGATAACTGCCCAGTAGGACACTGTAGCGAAGTAAATCAAACCAAACAGAAGAATGACTGGAATGGAGACCAAATGTTTTGGCAAAAGAAAAAACTTATTCACTTTTTTGATTTACTTCTTACTGATCTGTTGACAGTGACTTCTCTATTAGAACACAAAGAAACTCCCTGAGTGGCTGTATTACATCACTCCTGTTATCCATAATAGCCATTTCATCCCCTCAACCCTTCGGCATGGATATGGGGGGGTGAAAGGTGACCCGGTCACCGAAGGTTTGTACAAACAGGATATACCCAGGTTTGCCCCAGAGCAGCCTTCCCATAGGCCTCGTTCAACAATCCGAAGATTTAAATTGCAGCAATGAAGCAGAAAAAGGTCGCAGATCACTCTATTCCGCAACTTGCGAAAACAGCATATACCTCATCCAACGCATCTGGTGCGACTTCTTCAATGTGTTCGGCTATCACAAGCTCCTCAGGATTATCCCGATGCACGAGAAATATCTTCTTGACTGTCATCGGAAACAGATCCACTTTTTGAGTCAAGCATTCACTGGAGTTCTCCCATAACGATTTATCCAGGCGGTCAAGCAGTTTTCTGACTACGCCAAGAAAATCCTTGTCATATTGCGAGACGCAGGGGTGATCAGCAAGATCCAGGGTATGACACAGGCGCACTTGCTTTAGAAACTTCATCGAGATGTTTATCTCTCGTTCATCGATTTCTTTGGGGTCTGCCGCGTAGGCTTTTTGCACGGTATAAAACCCGTCTTTTCCTGAAATGCCTTTAAAGTAGGTGAATTCAGGCCTTCCGGTCATTGGACTCTTAGGGCAACGCAGAAACCAGACTGCGACTGGATAATTATTCTCTAAGCCCTCATGAAGTAACATGCCAGCATATCCAGGGCAATCTTCTTCCCAGTTTCGGGCAATTTCGTCAAAAAACCTCAGCGGATCGAAGTTGACCAGGTTGTATGCAACCGTCAGGGTAATCATCTGTGACCAATCCTGGACGGTCTCGCCTTTTGGGACCCACTCGTGAAGCTCCGAAATTTCGGTCGATTCTTCAAATTTTTTTTCGAATCCGGTTGGAATGTCCAGAGTCAATTGCTCTGATCCGCTCGCAGTAGCGGACATGGCCAAGAGAAAACAGGCCCCGGCGAGTGCTGGTTGCCATATATGCTTAGTCAAACAGTGCCCCTTTGGGATACGGCGCTGGAATGCATACCGTATTAGGGATAGGAATTTGCTTTTGGCAGACGTGAGGGATTGCACCTTCAATGGGACCCGAAACCCTGCCGTTGTCTGTTTCACATCACTCCTGTCATCCCTAACCGCCATTTCATCTCCTCATCTCTTCTGTTTTCAATCACCAACAAATCGAATCAGTTTAGTTAAGAAAAGTGCAACGGCAACGGCGACAGCTGGAATTCCGAGAATAAGCCAATATGCGAGCCAAAAACTTTTGTTTCTTTTTTGAACGGCACGCCCAACAAACACTCCGATAATGGAAAAAAGGCCGAAGCCGCCAATTGGAATTGCAACAAAAATCAATCCGAGCCATAAAATAAGTCCCCAAGCAGGATTTTCCAGCAGCTGGAGAGCTAAGAGCACCCACCCTAAAGCGAAAAAAATAAGGGGTACTGCAGTAGCAACAATAGAAACCCGCAATAGGACGGAACCATTCCTAGAATCCGAATTTTTTGATTTATTTTCCATAGTGAGAGCCTAGCTGCCATCGATCCGAAACGCGCCACAGGAACTTCAGCTTCTCATACCTCAGCCAACCAAGTTTCCCATAGTTTTGCCTAGCATCATGTAGTTGCAAGTTTCTGCCAGCCCCAACAGATTGAGCCAATGGCCACCAAAATGAGCACTTCCAATGCGAGAGGATTCGAAGGGATAGGAATTTGATTTTGGCAGAGGTGAGGGATTGCGCCATCAGCGGCCATCGAAACCCTGTCGTTGTCTGTTTCACATCACCCCTGTCATCCCTAACTGCCATTTCATCCCCTCATCCCTTCTGTTTTTTATCCACAACTCACAACTTGCCCTAATTGGCGACTTTTTTTCA
>Ga0208521_1000445_pt1 | contig 26027 bp, 19 predicted proteins | sample ETNtaG_24_FD_185754 | JGI IMG/M metagenome (GOLD analysis project Ga0208521, IMG submission 185754) | Marine microbial and viral communities from oxygen minimum zone, Eastern Pacific Ocean - ETNP201306SV47 (SPAdes) (version 2) | ecosystem: Environmental > Aquatic > Marine > Oceanic ... | reverse complement strand
CAACAAGAGATCGCCCGTATCGGCTGGCGCGACCTCGCTGGTCTCGCACCCCTCGAGGAAGTTGTCGCTACCCTATCGGAGCTTGCAGATGCCGCAATCGGCGTGGCCTTGACCTGTGCCCACCGCGAATTGGTGACTCGGCACGGCGAACCCATCGGCAAGCAAAGCGGGCAGCCCCTGCAGATGACGGTGCTGGGTTTAGGCAAACTCGGCGGGCGGGAACTTAACCTGTCCTCCGATATCGATCTGGTTTTTGCCTACAGTGAGGCCGGCGACACCTGCGGCCCACAACCCATCAGCAACCATGAGTTTTTTCTCAAGGTGGGTCAGCGCCTCATCGCCCTGCTCGAGGCACAGACCGCTGATGGCATCGTCTTTCGCACCGACATGCGGCTGCGGCCTAATGGCGACAGTGGCCCACTGGCGCTGTCCTTCGACGCCATCGACCATTACTACCTGACCCACGGCCGCGATTGGGAGCGCTATGCCCTGATCAAAGCGCGGCCGGTAGCCGGGGACATCGCCGCAGGCGAGCGACTGCTGACAAACCTCAAGCCCTTCGTCTACCGCAAGTACCTGGACTTCGGCGCCTTCGAAGCTATCCGCTCTATGAAAAGCCTGATCGAACGCCAACTCTTACGCCGTGACAGGGTAAACGATGTCAAGCTGGGGCGTGGCGGCATCCGCGAGATCGAGTTCATCATCCAAGCGCACCAATTAATCCACGGCGGCCGTAACCCGGACCTGCAGACCCCGAGTATCTGGCAGGCGCTCGCCCAACTGGAGTCGGCCGAGATTCTCAAACACGCTGATTGCGAGCTGCTGCGTAGCAATTACGATTTTCTCCGCCGCTTGGAGCACCGCCTGCAGGCAGTAGACGACCGCCAAACCCATGCCGTACCGTCAGACCCCTTGGACCGAGCACGCATCGTCCTGGCGCTGGGCTACCATACGGATGTCGAATTCAGCGCCCGGCTGCGCATGGTCACCGACGCAGTGCATGCCGGCTTCCGGGAAGTGTTGCGCCAGAGCGCCGAAGTAGAGGAAGCGGGCGGGCCTGAGGGTGAACTGACCGACCTCTGGCACGGTACTCTGGCCACCGATGACGCCAACACTACCCTGGCAGCGCTTGGTTTCACCGAACCCGAGCACATCGCCAGGGTACTGGTAGACATGCACAACAGTCGGTTCTACCAGGCATTCTCACGCGAGGGGCGCGAACGCTTGGATCGACTAATGCCATTGGCACTGCGCACCTGCAGTCGCGAGTCGCGACCCGACATCGCATTGACGCGCTTGGTATCCGTGGTTGAAGCGATCGGGCATCGTTCCGCCTACCTCTCACTGCTGGCCGAGAACCCACTCGCACTGGAGCAACTGGTGCGCCTGATCACGGCTTCGAACTGGATTAGTAACTGGATCGGCCAGCACCCGGTGATTCTGGACGAACTGCTCGATCCTATATCCAGTTTCCGTCTACAAGAGCGTCGGGCGATCAGCGGTGAACTCGGTCGCAGGCTCGGCCAGGTCGATGGCCAGGATCTGGAAGCAGCCATGGACCTGCTGCGCGAGTACCGCCAGGGTTACAGTCTGCGGGTCGCGGCCGCAGACGTTGCCGGCCTGCTCGAGGTGGAGGCCGTTTCCCGGGCACTATGTGCCCTGGCTGAAGCGGTACTGGACCAAGCCCTGGTGTTGTCGCGCAGCGGCCTGACCCTGGCACCACCGGCCAGCGGCGAAGAGGATATCGGCATCGTCGCCTACGGCAAGCTCGGCAGTCTGGAGCTGGGTTACAACTCCGACCTCGACATCGTCTTCGTCTACGATCAACCGCAAGGGGAGAGCGCGTCCAGTGCCGCCCACAGACGCCACTATTTTGGCCGCCTAGTGCAACGCCTAGTCCATATACTGACTATCCGCACCCAGGCCGGAACCCTGTACCAGATCGACATGCGCCTGCGGCCTAGCGGACGCTCTGGCACGGTGGTCTCCCCACTCAATGCCTACCAGGACTACCTGCAGGGAAACGCCTGGACTTGGGAGCATCAGGCGCTAGTACGGGCGCGGATGGTGACTGGCCACAAGTCATTGGTCGAGCGTTTCGAAGCCATACGCCGGCGGATATTGTGCCGACCGCGCAACGACGGTGCACTGCGTAGCGCAGTGGCAGACATGCGTCAACGCATGATCGATGCCCATAGCGCACCAGCCAGCGACCTGTTCGACCTAAAACAAGGCCGCGGTGGGCTGGTGGACATCGAGTTTCTGTGCCAGTACCTGGTGCTGCGTTGGGCATCTGATGATCCCACCCTAGCCAACCAGCGCAGCAATGCATCCATACTTGCCCAGCTTGCAGATAGCGGCAGGATCGAGCCTGGCGATGCTCAGACGCTGACCCGAATCCTGCAACACTACCTCGCCCGCGAGAACGCGCTCAAACTACAGGAAGAACCACCACTGATTGCGGCCGCAGCATGCCAGTCTGAACGGCACGAGGTCTGCCGTTTATGGCAACATTACTTGGGCGATACACGCGCACTAGATTGATGGCCCGCCCAATGCGGGCCTACTCCGCTGATCCGACCCCAGGTCTGAATAGCAGCAGATAAGCTAGAATCCGTTGCCCTTTGTTTTCTCGGCTCGATCCCTGATGCCCACCGAACCCGCTATTGCGCTGGTTATTGGCTCGTTTCATCGCAGCGAGTGCGAAACCATGCTCGCGGCGGCGCTCGCTATCGCCCGTGACTGTGGCCTCGCTGTGACCGAGCAGGTCTGGGTTCCGGGTTCGATGGAGCAACCACTCGCGCTCAAGCGCCTACTCGCCCGGGACGACATCGATGGTGCCGTGGCACTGGGGATCATCGAGCGTGGCGAGACCGGCCATGGCCTGGTGATGGCGCAGGCAGTCATCCACGCCATTATCGACCTGCAACTCCAGACTATGAAACCGGTAGGGGTCGGCATCCTCGGTCCGGAGATCGACCGGCAACAGATTGGCCCGCGGCTGGAACCTTATGCCCGGGATGCCGTGCGCGCTGTGCGCGCCATGCTCTGACCTGTCCTGACTACGCTGTCGCCAAAGCCGAGGTTTTGCAATAATCCAATCCTTTCGAAATGCCGGCACGCCGCCGGCGAGAAAATGACGAGAGCAATCAATGTCTTTTGCAGACCGTGACGGAACCATATGGTTTGACGGCAAAATGGTGCCCTGGCGGGATGCCAGCATCCATGTACTGACTCACACGCTGCATTACGGGCTCGGCGTGTTCGAAGGTGTGCGCGCTTACCAAACCGACCATGGCACAGCGCTCTTCCGCCTGCAAGATCACACCGACCGGCTGTTTCGCTCTGCCCACATACTCGGCATGAACATCCCGTTTGACGCCGACATTTTGAATGATGCACAGACCGCAGTAGTCCGGGATAACGGTCTTGCCAGCGCCTACATCCGGCCGCTGGCATTTTACGGATCTGAAGGTATGGGTATACGGGCCGACATGCTGCAGACCCATGTTGCCATCGCCACCTGGGAATGGGGCGCGTATCTGGGCGATGAGGGCTTGAAAAACGGTATCCGCGTGCGGACCTCGTCGTTTACCCGCCACCATGTCAACATCACCATGTGCCGAGCCAAAGCGTGCGGCAACTACATCAATTCCATTCTTGCCTTACAGGAAGCTCTTTCTGCCGGAGCCGATGAAGCCCTGATGCTCGATGCCGAGGGCTATGTGATGGAAGGCACCGGGGAGAACATATTCATCGTCAGAAACAATGTTGTTTATACGCCGGATCTCACCTCCGCGCTGGAGGGTATTACCCGCGATACCGTGATCCAGCTGATCGGAGAACTCGGCCTTGAGCTGCAAGAAAAACGCCTCACTCGTGACGAGGTTTATATCGCCGACGAGGCCTTCTTTACCGGTACTGCCGCCGAGGTCACCCCTATCCGTGAACTCGACGGACGCGCGATCGGCAACGGCAGCCGGGGCCCGGTTACCGAGCGCATCCAGTCGCTATACTTCGACTGCGTGCAGGGGCGTAGTGAGCGTCATGGTGCCTGGTTAACCACCGTCTGAGCAGGGGAAAACGATGGCCGTGCCCGACAGTCCGACCCCCGGCCCGGCCGCGGCGCCCCAGGCCTGCGAGATCTCGGCTGCCAACCTGCCACTTTGCTGCCCGGGCGAGAACATCAGCCTGTGGAACCACCACCCGCGGGTCTACCTGCCAATCGAACCGGCTGGTGAAGCGCTTTGCCCGTACTGCGGCACCCGCTACCTGCTGAGCGCCGCAGCCCTCTGAGCGTCCCGGCGAGACAACGCCGATGAGGTCGGTCGGCCCGGGCGCGAGCTTTGCATGACTGTCCAGCCTAATATCCTGGTCGTGGGCCCTGCCTGGATCGGTGACATGGTGATGGCCCAAAGCCTGTTTAAGGCACTCAAAGCGCGCGCGCCCGGCGGTACTGTGTCGGTTGCCGCCCCGACCTTCACCGCGCCACTGCTAGAACGCATGCCGGAAGTCGATGTGGTAATCGACACACCTTTTCGCCACAACCATCTGCAGTTGCGCGAGCGCTATAGCTTGGGCCGTTCACTGCGGCGCCAGAGCTATGACCGGGCCATCGTACTGCCCGGTTCGATCAAGGCCGCGCTGCTGCCCTTTTTTGCCGCCATTCCGACGCGCAGCGGCTATCGCGGTGAACCGCGCTGGGGTCTGGTCAATGACTGCCGGGCGCTGGACCAAGGTGTGCTATCGCGCCAGATAGATCGTTTCGTACAACTGAGCCTGCCCCCAGGCAGCCCGCCTGCGTCCTCGAATCCGTTGCCACGGCTGGTTACTCGGCCGGAGCAGGCTCCCAGAATCATCGACCGCCTGGGGCTGACGGTATCCCCGGCATCGGCGTTAGCGCTGTGTCCGGGTGCTGAATTCGGGCCGGCCAAGCGCTGGCCAAGCCGGCATTTTGCAACGCTGGCAAGCCATTTTCTGGGCCAGGGCTGGCAGGTCTGGCTGCTCGGCTCTGAAGTCGATGCACCGACCACACGGGACATCAACCAGCAAACCGGCGACCGCTGCCTGGATCTCAGTGGCCACACCAGCCTGCTCGAGGTAGTCGACTTGCTGGCGGCGGCAACGGCCATCGTAAGTAATGACTCTGGCCTGATGCATGTTGGGGCCGCCAGTGGCCGGCCGGTGGTCGGCATTTTTGGCTCGTCCAGTGCAGCGAATACCCCACCATTGAGCGACCGGGCGCGGGCGATTTCACTGGATCTGCCTTGCAGTCCCTGCTTTGCCCGGCACTGCCCGCTCAGCCATACCGATTGCCTCGAGCAACTGCTACCGCAACAAGTGATTGCCGCAGTGGCCGCGCTGCCGGGGATCCAGGATGCACCGGGCGCTTGAGCACAGACAGATATAATTTGGCAATCCCTGACACAGTAACACGCCCGTGAGTTCACACCCCCTCAAGGTACTGGTGACCGGCGGTGCCGGCTACATCGGCTCCCATACCGTGCGCCAGCTGATTGATGCCGGCCACCAGGTCACCGTGGTGGATACACTTTACAGCGGCCATCGCTGGGCCATCCCCGGGCAGGCGACATTTCACCAACTTGATGCCGGTGACGGCGATGCTATGGCGGCGCTGCTCGAGGCGGCAGCGATCGATACGGTCATTCATTTTGCCGGCTATATCGTGGTACCCGAGTCGGTTGCCAATCCGGCCAAGTATTACCGCAATAACGTGGTTGCCTCGCTCAACCTGATCGATGCTTGTCGGCGCGCCGGTGTGTCACGATTCATTTTCTCTTCCAGCGCCGCCGTTTACGGTAATCCGGAGATAGTGCCAGTGGCGGAAGATGCCCCGACCTGCCCGATCAACCCTTATGGCCGCAGTAAACTGATCACTGAATGGATGCTCGCTGATGTGGCCGCAACCAAGCAGGCCAAGGAGGTGAAGCCGCTGCGTTACGTTGCGCTGCGCTACTTCAATGTGGCGGGTGCGCGCACCGATGGTAGCCTGGGCCAAGCGACACCAGAGGCAACGCACCTGATCAAGGTGGCCTGTGAGGCAGCCTGTGGTCTGCGGCCGGTAGTGGAGATTTTCGGCACTGACTACGATACCCCGGACGGCACTTGTATTCGTGATTACATTCACGTCGAGGACCTGGCGGCCGCGCACCTCAAGGCCCTGGACTACCTGGTCGAGGGCGGTCGGTCGCAGGTGCTGAACTGCGGCTATGGCCACGGCTTCAGTGTCCGCGAGGTGCTTAATACCGTGCGCGCCGTTAGCGCCGTCGACTTTGACATCCATGGGGGTGATCGGCGGGCCGGGGACCCGGCCCGCCTGGTCGCCGACAACCGGGCTATCCGCACAACCCTCAACTGGACCCCCCAGTACGATGACCTCGAGCTAATTTGTAGCAGCGCCTGGCAATGGGAACGCGGAGGTGCCCGGCCACTACGGCAGAAGGGGTAAAATATCTCCTGCCTGTATGCGGAAGCCTCTGTCTACAAACATGGGGTCGCGGCTATGAAGTTAGCGTTTTGTCTTTTCAAATACTTTCCCTACGGTGGACTGCAGCGGGATTTCCTGCGCATCCTGCATGAGTGCCGCAGTCGTGGACACGACGTCCACGTTTTTGTCTCGGAATGGGAAGGGCCAAGACCCGAGGGCATCACGTTGAGCGTGCTGAGCCGGCGCGCTCTCGACAGCCGTAACCACGTCCAGAATCGGCGCTTCTATACCAGGCTCAAAAAAGTGCTAGCCCAGGAGCATTTTGACGCCGTGGTAGGCTTTAACAAGATGCCGGACCTGGATGTCTACTATGGCGCGGATTTCTGTTACGTTGGCCGTACCAGGCAAGAGTACGGCCTACTCTCACCCCTTTACCGCCTGACTCCGCGCTATCAAAACCTCGGCTCCTTCGAAAAAGCGGTCTTTGGCCGTGATAACAACACCTTGATTCTGTCACTGTCGGAGCGCGAAAAAAGCGTTTACCAACAGTGGCACGGCACCCCGGAAAAACGCTTTCACCTGCTGCCGCCGACTCTGGACTTCGACCGTAAACCGGTGAACGATCAACAGTTGGTCCGGGCGCAAATGCGGCGGGAGCTAAACGTGGCCAACACCGATATCCTGCTGCTCTTCATCGGTTCCGGGTTTAAGACCAAGGGGCTGGATCGGGCGTTGTACTCACTCGCCAGCCTGCCACAGCCGTTGTACCAGCGCAGCCACCTGGCTGTGATCGGCCAGGACCAGAGCCGCGCTTATCGTCGCCTGGCCCATAAACTCGGTATTGCGCCCAAAGTGCGCTTCCTCGGCGGCCGCTCAGACATTCCCGAGTTGCTTGCGGCCGGTGATCTGCTGGTGCATCCTGCTGACTTTGAGAACACCGGTACCATCCTGCTCGAGGCCATTGCGGCTGGTGTGCCGGTCATTGCGACCGACGTTTGTGGCTACGCCAGTCACATCACCCAGGCTGATGCCGGCGTGGTACTGCACTCACCTTTTGCGCAGGCTGAACTCAACCATCAGCTGGCAGCAATGCTGGAAAAGATGCCACAGGCATCGTGGTCGATCAATGGCCTGCGCTACGGGGCTGATCCCGCCCTTTACCAGATGCCACCGATTGCGGTCAACGCTATCGAACAACTGGTCGAGAACAAAAACGCGGTCACGATCCCCGCCTCATCTGCGCCCAATGAGCCCTGGATGTTTCTGCGCCAGGACCTCACCAATATCGGTCAGTTCGATGGCGTCATGCAGATCAGCGGCGAGATATTTCGCGAAGCCCCTGGGCGCAAGACTGTACGCTTCGAATACGATGGCAAGCCTTATTTCCTCAAGACCCACACCGGGGTGGGCTGGCGCGAGATCATCAAGAATCTGGCGTATTTCCGTCTGCCGGTGGTGGGCGCAAAAAACGAATGGCACGGAGTGCATCACTTGCAGCGCCTGGGTATCAAAGCGAGAACCGGCATCGACACCCTGCATATCGCCGGCTATGGCACCACCAGCGGCAGCCCGGCCAGCCGTCACTCTTTCATTATTACCGACGAGATCACCAACGCCAAAAGCCTGGAAGAGTTCTGCGCGCCCTGGCAGCGAAACCCACCGCGCACAGCGAGCGACATTCGCTTCAAGCGCTGGTTGATCGAGCGGCTCGCACACACGGCCCAGTACTTACACAGCAACGGTGCCAACCACAGGGATTTTTACTTGTGCCACTTCTTGCTGCAACCAGGCTTTGCCGACGGCCAGTTGTCGACCAGTGACAGCCACTTGTTCGTCATCGACCTGCATCGCATGTTGGTACGGCGACGCACACGAGATCGATGGAAGGTAAAGGACGTCGCCGGCTTGTACTTCTCCAGTATGGATCTTGGCCTAACCCGGCGCGATCTCTTTCGCTTCATGAAGGCTTACATGAAAACCGACTTACGCCTGGCACTGTCGCAGGACCGTCGTTTCTGGCGTCGCGTCGAGAAACGCGCTTATAAGCTTTACCGCTCCGAACAACAACGCACTACAGCACCAATCGCACCCGCAGATACAGAACCTCTTCCCGAGCCACACACCCAACCGTGAGCAGTAAGAGCGCTTACGCGCTGCTTTCAGCGGACGTCACAACTCACCACCAGGGCAGACTCGCGCTTTGTTTTTTCTCTCGCTACGATTCACCGATGCTGCGCCAGGTGCTGGCGCACCCCGATGACGCCCTCGAAGACCCGGACTGCGAAGTACTCAAATCGGACCGTACCAGCACCGTTGGGGTGATTTCCTTCGACGGCCGCCGCTTTGTTTTCAAGCGCTACAACACCAAAAACACCTGGCACGCACTGCGCCGTAGTTTGCGCCGGGCGCGAGCCGAGAACTGCTGGAATTTCGCCCCACGGCTAACAGCACTCGGTATAACGACGGCACCGGTGGTGGGCTGGGTGCAGGAGCGAATTGCGGGCTTAAAAAGCAGATCGTGGATCCTGTGCGAGCACGTTGCGGGGCCAACCTGTGCCAGCGTCCTGAGCGATGACCCCGAACCTGCCGTGTGTGATGAAATCCTCGAAGGAATCACCGGAATTTTGCTGCAACTGCGTCAAAACCGCCTGTCCCACGGCGACCTGAAAGCGACCAACATCCTGCTGGTACACAACCGCCCGGTAATCGTAGACCTCGATGCCGTACAAATACACACCAGCGCAGCCGCTTGTGAGCGAGCCTTTAAGCGCGACTGCACCCGCTGGCTGAAGAACTGGCGGGAACAACCAGAGGTCAAAGCCCGCGCCATCAAACAGTTGCGCAAGGCGGGTCTTGTCAACGGTGACTGAACCAGATAGCACTTAATCGAAGGTCAGGCGCGCAGCAAAAAAGGGATGGTCGGAGGGGCCCGCCGATGCCGACCAAGCTGCTTTAACTTTAAGCCCACGCACCAGGATCCAGTCCACTCTCTGGCTATCCACCCCGCCGAGTGCCAACGCATCGACTGCGTCCGGCGGCAACAACTCGAGCACTGCCGGATGATCGGCAACCGCGTTGAAATCACCCAGTAGTATGGCCGGGTAATAGCGGGAAAAAGCATCGATCACGGCCGCGAGCGGCGCCCGCTGTCGCTCCGGCCGGGACAGGTGACTGTTCAGCACATACACGGTGCGGCCACCTATGTGCATGTGGTAGACGGCCAGGTTACGGTAGGTCTTCCCGGTATTGGGGAAAAGCGGCTGACGCCGCCAGTGACTCACCGGAAAACGCGTCAATAAGGCATTACCCCGGTGTGGAAAAAACGCCCGCCGGCGGGTCGGCGCGAAATGTACACCCAACTCCAGCAACTGTGCCAACCGCTCGGCCTGGTTCCCGGGCGACCAAAATTCGGGGCCTTGTACTTCCTGCAACCCGGCCACGTCGCAACCGGCCAGCACTGCACCAATGCGGACAAGGTCAGTACGCCGGTCCAGCCCGCGGCCGCGATGGATGTTATAGGTGGCAACGGTAAAATCAGCCACCGCCGCGGGTACGCCCGGCGCCGGCCGATCAAGGGCGCTACCGACAGCGGCTTTGAGCGGCCAGGCCCGAGCCCGCAACAGATAAGCGGCCAGCAGCGCAACAGCAGCGAACCACACCACGCTCAGGTGTTGCCCCAGGCCCCTGGCCGGGGTACGGTGGGGCCAAAGCACCCACGATGGTAATCTCCCGTGGCCCCTGACGGGTACACGACAACAAAACGCGGTGGCTTAGCAATCAACATATTTCGGTGCTCATTGTAACGCCGACCCCGAGCAGGGAATACCAGCTCACCATGAATACCAAGCACACGGCTTTTATCTCAGATCAGCGGTTTCTCGACCACGATACCGGTGCCGGCCACCCCGAGCGGCCAGCACGACTGTCTCATACGCTGAAACTCCTGCAAGCGCAGAACTGGTTCGGGCAGCTGCAGCAACTTGACGCCCAGGCGTGTGCTACGCAGTGGCTCCGGTCGGTGCACGACAGCGCGTTACTTGAACGGGCAAAGGACAGTTGTGCGCAGGGATTACCGTACCTCGATACTCCCGATGTCGCCATTAGTACCGGCTCTTATGACATTGCCCTGTTAGCCGCGGGCAGCGTGCTGGTGCTGGCCGATCAGATCGCGAGCGGCGCATGCGACAATGGTTTTGCTCTGGTCCGGCCACCCGGCCACCATGCGGAGCAGGATGCGGCACTGGGATTTTGTCTTTTTAACAATATTGCTATTGCGGCCCGCTATCTGCAACGCCAGCATGGCCTCGAACGAATACTCATTCTCGACTGGGACGTACATCACGGCAACGGTACCCAACACTTGTTCGAGGAGGATCCAAACGTGTTCTACATCAGCTTGCACCAGTATCCGCATTACCCGGGTACGGGTGCACGCACCGAGAACGGCAGTGGCAATGGCCGGGGAGCTACCCTCAACTGCCCAATGCCGGCTGGTGCCGGAGATGCAGTTTATGTCCAGGCCTTCAGTGAAAAAGTATTACCCGCTATCGACCACTTCCAGCCTGATATTATCCTGATCTCGGCCGGCTTCGATGCCCATCAGGCCGATCCCTTGGGGGACATCGATCTTTCGACCAACCACTACCGCTGGATGACTGAGCGGCTGCTGGAGATGACGGCCAAGCACTGCGATAACCGCTTGCTGTCCGTGCTCGAGGGCGGCTATCACCTTGACGCGCTGGCCCAGAGTGTGGCCACGCACCTAGAGGCGCTCGCCGGTATCCCGGTCCGGCCCTGACAAAACCACCAGCCTGGCAAACTTCGCTACAGCGGTAGTTTCAGCGAGGCCAACACTAACGAGATCGTGAGCACGGATACGGCGGTACTTAAAACCGTCGCGGTACCCCCTACTGCCACAGCACTGTCGTAGCGTTCGGCAAAAAGGTAGGTATTGATGCCAACCGGCAGCGCAGCCATCAGCACCATGACTGCCTGCCACAGGGGCTCGAGCCCCAGCCAACGTTCGGCGATCTGCCAGATAGCAAGTGGTAAGGCCACGTTCTTGATCATTACCATGGTGACCGCAGCCGGCAGCGCACCACTGATGCGGTAGTAACTGAGCGACGCTCCCAGCGCAAACAGGGCGCAGGGCACGGCTGAACGGCCCACCAGAGCGAGAATATCGTCGACGGGGCCAGGCAGAGAAACCCCAGCAAAGTTGACCAGTGCCCCCAGCACGATACCGGCAAGATACTGGTTGGCGACCACGCCTTTGAGAGCGGCCGCCACGGCCACACCGGCCACACTACCCTGCCGGGCGCTCTCCTGCACTGCGATCATGAGCGGAAAGAACAACGGCGCCTGTATCGCCACCATCATAAAGAGCGGTACCGCGGCTTGTTCACCAAACGCTGTCAGCACCAACGGTATTCCCAACGGTATGAAGTTACCGTAACTGCAGCCGAAAGCGAACACGCCCGACTCGGCCAGTGTATGGCTGAACAACCGCCGTGCCAGCCACAGGCAAGAGCCAAAAAAAACGAGCGCACAGCCGAAATAACCGGCGATATATCGCCATGGTACGCTGTCGGGAAGGTCCACGATCGCCATGGAGCGAAACAGCAGCAATGGGATAGCGATGTTGAAAACGTACAACGACAAGCCGCGCACAGCGGCCCGATCCAGCCAGCGCAGAGCACCAACCACGTAGCCGAGCACTACCACGCCGAAAACCGGCAACACCACCAGTACCACGGCCTCTGCGATCAGCACCGGCGTATCGGGCCCGGGCCATCACGGCGGGCTGCTGCTGTCGATGGGGAAAAAGGCATCAGGCTCATGCATGCGGGAGTCTACTGCCGTAGCCGATAATGAAGAAACCAGTATTGCCCTGGGATCATGCGAGGGCGGAGATTTGCCAGCAGCGGGTCGTCAGAGTAGATTTGCGCCCACTGTCGCCGACAGGGCCTTGCGCTCTGTTGCGGCAAATCAGGCGTTGACGGGGACGAGTAGCCAGGCGCGCCCGCGAGAAAAGAGACCGGGGGACGGTGAAATCTCCGGCCGGACTCCGGTAAAAATCACCCCTGAGCCGTTGACCGAACCGCCGGTTGGCACAGTAGGCTCAACCGGCTGACCCCCGAAACCGGGTCCGGGCAGCATGCCTGCCTTTAAGACCACGACCACCAAAGGGTCGCGGTGAAGCCGGGTGGTACCGCGCGCGAATCTTCTGCCCCCAGCCGATTCGAGTCGCCCCGGATGCCGCGATGACGGCAACCGGGGCTTTTTACGCCGCCAAGGTGGACAAAATGACCTTCAGGACTGCTAATAGCCGTTACCACGGACCTACACTGGAGCAGCGCATTCTCGATTTCTGGCGCAGTGAACGGGTCTTTGCCCGCACGCTGGCACAGAGCGAGGGACAACCACTTTACACCTTTAATGAAGGCCCGCCCACGGCCAATGGGCAGCCTGGCATCCACCACGTGCTGGCCCGCGCCTTCAAGGACATCTACCCGCGCTACAAGACCATGTGCGGCTTCCACGCACCGCGCAAAGCCGGCTGGGATACCCATGGCCTACCAGTGGAGCACGAGATAGAAAAAGAACTCGGCATATTCGATAAGCAACAAATCGAGGCCGAAGTTGGTGTCGCCGAGTTCACCCGCCGCTGCCGTGAATCAGTGCTGCGCTACATTGGTGACTGGGAGAAAATGACCGAACGTATGGGCTTCTGGGTAGACCTGGACCAAGCCTATTACACGCTGAACAACGACTACATCGAGTCGGTCTGGCACCTGCTTAAGATCATATGGGACAAGGGTTTGATCTACCAGGATTACAAGGTGGTGCCGTACGACCCGCGGATCGGTGCAACATTATCCTCGCACGAGGTAGCGCAGGGCTACCGTGAAATCGAGGACCCCTCGGTAATGGTCCGCTTCTGCCTCGCTGATGACAGCGCCGCCTTCCTGGTCTGGACCACCACGCCTTGGACACTGCCCGCCAACCTGGCGCTGGCCGTAGGCGAGGATATCGACTACGTCTTTGTCGATCACGCGGGCGAAACCCTGATCCTGGCTGAGGCCCTCATGGAGGCCGTTCTCGGGGAGGGCCCCCATAAGGTTTTACAAAGAGTCAAGGGCACGGAACTGGTCGGCCTGAATTACCAGCGATTGTTTAATTACCTTGAAGCACCAGGTGAGATTTGCCGGGTGTTGCCGGCCGATTTCGTCAGCACTGCCGATGGCACCGGCGTCGTCCATGTAGCACCCGCTTACGGGGTAGATGATCTGGCATTGGGCCAGGCATATGGCCTCCCAGTAATTCACGGGGTCGGCCTAGACGGCTACTTCAAGGAAGAGGTCACCCCCGTCGCAGGAAAATTCTTCAAAGATGCCGACCCGGTCATCATCGATCTGTTGCGCGTAAGAGGCCTTCTTTTCAAGGCCGAAAGCTACACACATAACTATCCCTTCGGCTGGCGCACTGGTGACCCGCTTATCTATTACGCCAAGAACGCCTGGTATATCCGCACCAGCGCCGTCCGCGACCGTATGGTCACGCTCAATCAAACCATCAATTGGGTGCCGCAGACCATCCGCGACGGGCGCTTCGGCAACTGGCTGGAGCACAACGTCGACTGGGCTTTGTCACGCGAGCGTTTCTGGGGAACGCCGTTACCCCTATGGACTGACGGCGAGGGAGATTTCATCTGCATCGGTTCGCTGGCGGAACTCGAGGCATTGTGCGGGCATTCGCTTAAGGCACTCGACCTGCACCGCCCGGCAGTGGATGAGATCATTTTCAATCACCCGGATAACGGCCGGCAATATCGACGTGTGCCGGAAGTTATCGATTGCTGGTTTGATTCCGGTGCCATGTCCTACGCCCAATGGCATTACCCGTTCGAGAACCAACAGACTTTCGACCAGCACTTCCCGGCCGACTACATTTGTGAAGCCATAGACCAGACCCGCGGCTGGTTCTACAGTCTGCACGCAATCGCTACCCTGGTGTCGGACAGCGTGGCCTACCGCAACTGTGTGTGCCTAAGCCACATCGTTGACAAGGACGGCAAGAAAATGTCGAAGTCACTAGGCAACATCGTCGACCCCTACGATGTCTTCGACCACATCGGCGCTGATCCTCTGCGCTGGTACTTCCTCGCCCGGCTGGCACCGGAAAGCCAGAAGCGCATCTCGGTGGATATTATTCGTGAAGTGGCGAGTTCTTTCGTCAACACCCTATGGAATACCTACGCCTTCTTTGTCATGTATGCCCGCCTCGATGAAGTCGACCTGCAGAACGACGTGCCGCTATCGCGACGGCCGGAGATAGATATCTGGGCACTGGCTCTGCTACATCGTACGGTTAGCAGCGTTACCCACTCGCTGGAAACGTACGATGCGCGCGCTGCCGGCCAGACCATAGAGGACTTCGTGGACCAGCTTAGCAACTGGTACATTCGCCGCAACCGGCGGCGTTTCTGGAAAAGTGAGGCCGGGGAAGACAAGCAGTCGGCCTACCTGACTCTGTTCCAGTGTCTCGATACTGTGCACCGGCTACTCGCCCCATTCATGCCGTTCCTAGCCGAGGAGATGTACCAGAACCTGATTCGCAGTCGCCACGACTCGGAGCCGGTCAGTGTACACCTGACCCACTGGCCACAAGCCGACGATGCCTGGCAGAATGATGCACTAATTGAAGCTGTCGCCGTGGTGCAAAAGATCGTGGCCCTGGGCCGCTCTGCCCGTGAAGCCAGCCGTATACGGGTGCGCCAGCCACTGGCAGAGCTGCTGGTACGGGTGCCCAACCAGCCCACTGCCCGGGCAGTGACTGAGCATGAGGACCAGGTGCTCGAAGAGTTGAACGTTAAACGCCTGTCTCTTATCGCAACTGACGCCCAGTTGGTCAGTTACCGGATCAAACCGAACTTGCCGCGGGTGGGCAAACATCATGGCAAGCTGATACCGGCGATCCGTGAGGTACTCGCTGAGGCCAACGGCGGCGCCATTGCTTCGGCCCACGCGCGCGGTGAGTCGATTACCCTGATCGTGTGCGGCCAGCAGATCACCTTCGAACCCGAGGATCTGCTGATCGAGACCGAGTCTGCCGAGGGGTACTCCTGTGCCGAGTCGGAGGGTTATCTGGTAGCGCTGGACACGGCCCTTACCCCGGAACTCGAGCGTGAAGGCGTTGCTCGCGAGATCGTGCGAACCGTGCAGGACGCGCGCAAGCAGGCTGGCCTAGAGGTATCTGACCGCATCCACCTGCACGTGGTCGGGACCGGTGTGGCGGCCGAGGCTATTGCTGCCCACCGCGAGTGGATCATGGCCGAGACCCTGACTGCCCACTGGCCAACAACACCCATAGACGACGGATTTGCAACGACCCATACACTGGACGAGAGCGGTTGGCAGATCACACTGACCCGAGTACCCGTCCAATGATGAGTCGCCAAAGTGTTTTCTCGTTGCTGGTGCGGACAGTCCCCGCGGTTAACGGGCTGTAGTTTGGTAGAATCGCCCGGTTTTCGGCGACAGCCACAACAGGCGTAATTGGAGAACCCACATGTCACGCAGCTTCCTCTTTACTTCGGAGTCGGTATCCGAGGGCCATCCCGACAAGATGGCCGATCAGATATCGGATGCCGTCCTCGATGCTATGCTCGCACAAGACAAAAACTCGCGCGTAGCTTGTGAAACGCTTGTGAATACGGGCCTGGCCGTGATCTCCGGTGAGGTAACCAGCACCGCTGAGGTCGATCTCGCCCAGACCGTGCGCGACACTGTGTGTGACATTGGCTATACCTCTTCAGAGTTGGGTTTCGATCATGCCAGTTGTGCAGTTATGGTCACGCTGGACAAGCAGTCGGGCGATATTGCCCAGGGTGTGAATGAGGGTCAGGGGTTGGACCGCGACCAAGGTGCCGGTGACCAGGGCCTGATGTTCGGCTTTGCCTGTAGTGAGACCGATGTGCTCATGCCCTTCCCGATTACCTACGCCCACCGCCTGGTCAAGCGCCAGGCCGAAGTCAGAAAGACTGGGCGACTGCCGTGGCTGCGCCCAGACGCCAAGAGCCAAGTCACGGTGCGTTACGAAGACGGCAAGCCGCAGTCGGTGGACACAGTTGTACTATCGACCCAGCACGGTGCCGAGATCGATCACGTGACTCTGAGCGAAGCGGTCATCGACGAGATCATCAAGCCAGTGCTACCCGAGGACATGGTCACCAGCGAAACCCGCTTTCTGGTCAACCCTACCGGTCGGTTCGTTATCGGTGGGCCGCACGGCGACTGTGGACTTACCGGGCGCAAGATTATCGTTGACACCTACGGCGGCTCCGCCCACCACGGCGGCGGCGCCTTCTCCGGCAAGGATCCATCCAAGGTCGATCGCTCCGCTGCTTATGCCATGCGCTACGTAGCCAAAAACATTGTCGCGGCGGGCCTGGCCGATCAGTGCGAGGTGCAGGTAGCCTACGCCATCGGTGTCGCCCAACCCGTCTCGCTTACGGTCAACACCCACGGTACAGCGGTCATCGCAGAGGAGAAGATCGAAGAACTGGTGCAGGCACATTTCGACCTGCGCCCGAAGGGCATCATCGAGGAACTCGACCTGTTGCGGCCAATCTATCGTGATACCGCCGCCTACGGCCATTTCGGACGCACTGAACACTCGTTTTCCTGGGAACGGACAGACAAGGCAGACGAGCTGCGCGCTGCCGCTGGACTGGCGGTGGCGTAAAATTCCGTTGCCCGCACCCGGAAGGGGTGCAAACTCTTTAGTTCAAGGCCACAGCGGCCAGCAGACACTGCCGAGGAGCGCTGCAACGGGCAATCGGCCCGCCAGGCTCGGGATACCCGGTGTCTCCATCCTTAAAACGGCGCTCAGTGAACATGGAGATTCAGACCATGAACGCTGCAGTGGAACCACAAATGTCCGGCTACCACGTTGCTGACCTTAGCCTCGCTGAATGGGGGCGTAAGGAAATAACTATCGCCGAGACCGAGATGCCGGGGCTGATGGCGCTGCGTGAAAAATACGCCGGGGCACAACCTTTGCAGGGCGCCCGCATCGCTGGCAGCCTGCACATGACCATCCAGACGGCGGTGCTGATCGAAACGTTACGGGCGCTCGGCGCCGAGGTACGCTGGGCATCGTGCAACATTTTTTCGACTCAAGATCACGCGGCTGCGGCCATCGCCGCGAGCGCCGTCCCGGTATTTGCCTACAAGGGCGAAACCCTGGCCGAGTACTGGGAATACAGCCACCGCATCATGGAGTGGGGTGGTGGTGGTACCCCGAACATGATTCTCGACGATGGCGGTGATGCTACCCTGTTGGTGAACCTTGGTGCCAGGGCAGAACAGAACGCCAGCTTGCTCGATAACCCAGGCAGCGAGGAAGAACAAGCCCTGTTTGCAGCAATCCGCAGCCGACTCAAACATCATCATGGCTGGTACTCCAGAATCCAGCAGAATATCCAGGGTGTGACCGAGGAGACTACCACTGGCGTCAAGCGTCTTTACCAAATGGAAGCTGCGGGCGAACTGCCGTTCCCGGCCATCAACGTCAATGACTCGGTCACCAAGTCGAAGTTTGACAACCTCTATGGGTGCCGGGAATCACTGGTAGACGGTATCAAACGGGCGACCGACGTGATGGTCGCGGGCAAGGTCGCGGTGGTCCTCGGTTACGGTGACGTCGGCAAGGGTTGTGCACAGTCGCTGCGCGGCCTCGGCGCCACAGTTTGGATCACCGAGATTGACCCAATCTGCGCCCTGCAGGCGGCCATGGAAGGCTACCGCGTGGTGACCATGGATAAGGTGGCCGGTCAGGCCGACATTTTCGTTACCGCTACCGGCAACTATCAGGTAATCACGCACGATCACATGGCACAGATGAAGGACCAGGCCATCGTCTGCAACATTGGCCACTTCGACAACGAGATCGACTGCGCCTCCCTGCGCCAGTACCAGTGGGAGAACATCAAACCGCAGGTTGACCACATCATTTTTCCCGACGGCAAACGCATCATTCTGCTGGCTGAAGGGCGACTGGTAAACCTCGGTTGTGCTACTGGCCACCCGAGTTTTGTCATGTCCAACTCCTTCAGCAATCAGGTGCTGGCACAAATGGAACTGTTTAATCATCCCGACCAATACCAAAACAAGGTCTACGTGCTGCCAAAAAAACTAGACGAGATGGTGGCGCGGCTACACCTTGGAAAAATTGGTGCAGACCTGTCCAGCCTGAGTGAAGAACAGGCCGCTTATATCGGCATCCCGATCGAGGGACCCTACAAACCCGATCACTACCGTTACTGAAATTGCCGGCGGCGCGAAAATGAAAACGCCCCCGTCTAGGCGGGGGCGTTTCTGTTATTCAACCGATGGTCGGCTCACGCGAGCAGGTTAGGTATTAGTTTACTTTCGAGGTCGTGGATATGGTCTTTAATATAAAGTTTGCGTTTCTTTAAGCGTTTAACCTGTAGATCGTCCTGGCAGCCGGCAACGATGTCTTGCAGTTCTTTATCCAGCGCCCGGTGCTCTGATTTAAGTTCTTCGATTTTAATACCAAGATCCGTCTGCTGTTCTTCGGTCATATGGTGTCAGTCTCCCTCACGCATTGGTTGTTGGTGAGTGTGTTCCTAGCGGCAAAGGCCCGGGGCGCGTTGGCGTCAAAGCCAGACCATCCCTCGACAACCTGTCCGCCCCCTGATCCTACTCCTTTTTCGCGGCAGTTTCATCAACCTCTAGAAGTTGGCTTAAAAACGTCAACGGCTTCTTACCGAGACACATTTTCACACGTAAAATCAAAGAGTTACGGACGATTTAGCACAAAGGATGAATGCCCGTGCAGCTCGCCTCGTCCTAGCGCCATGGAGTCGCTGGCCAACTGGGAAACTGCTGCTCGGCATGGTTGCGTTGCTGCTGGTGCTGTGGGTCGTTGCCGGTATTCGAACGATGCTCCAGCAGAGCAGCGATGCGCAAAAACACTGGCCAGTACTGCTGTTACCATTGGCCACCGTCTTCGTCATTATCCCGATCGCCTGTACTAGACATTATCCTGTTGACACCACTATCGTCCGGCACTGAAGAAATTGGGTACCGCGGCCGCGTCACGGCTTCCCACAGTCCCTGGTTAGGACAGGGGTTGGCCTGATACGGTGCCTGCAAGCCCCGTCAACACACCAATGGTCAAGGGTATCCCCCGCTCAACGGTCGCTGGTGCCAGCAACATCATGAGCGGTCGGGCTGCCAGCAGTGGCCGCACCTATCTCACCGACTATCAGCCGCCGGCTTTTGCCATACCGAGCGTTCAACTCACGTTCGACCTTGGTGACACCCGCACCCATGTTCGTGCGCTGTTGTCGATAACGCGGCAAGGGGCTCACCAGCAACCACTGGTCCTCGATGGGGAACAAATCGAACTCTTGTCCTTGATGCTTGATGGTACGCCGATCGAGCCGGATCAATGGCTGGTTGACGAACATACGCTGACCCTGCGTGAAGTACCTGACCAGTTCCAACTTGAAATTGAAACCTGGCTAGACCCCTCGGCCAATACTGCACTGAGCGGCCTGTATCTGTCCGTGGACACCCTCTGCACCCAGTGTGAGCCCGAGGGGTTTCGCCGCATAACCTACTTTCTAGATCGCCCAGACGTGCTATCGACCTACCGGGTTACCCTGCAGGCTGACCGGGGCCGCTACCCGATGTTGCTAGCCAACGGTAATCTGGTAAAGAGCCACAAGATAGACGGTGGCCGCCACCAGGCTACCTGGTACGACCCCCACCCCAAACCCAGTTATCTCTTTGCCCTGGTCGCAGGCCAACTCGGGCACCTCGAAGACCGCTTTATTACCAACTCGGGCCGTGCAGTGACGCTGCGGGTCTACGCCCATGACCGTGATCTGCCCCAGTGTGGCCACGCGCTGGCCGCTTTGGGTGAAGCCATGCGCTGGGACGAGCAAGCCTATGGCCGCGAGTATGACCTTGACCAGTACAACATCGTCGCAGTCGAGGACTTCAACATGGGGGCTATGGAAAACAAGGGCCTCAATATATTCAACACCAAGTACGTGCTGGCCCTACCCGCTACCGCCACCGACCGCGACTACCAAGCCGTGACCAGCGTCATCGGTCACGAGTATTTCCACAACTGGTCGGGCAATCGGGTTACGTTGCGGGACTGGTTCCAGCTCAGCCTCAAAGAGGGCTTCACTGTCTTTCGTGATCAACAATTCAGTGCCGTTCAGGGGTCCAGCGGGGTCAAGCGAATCGGGGACGCGAACCTGCTCCGCAGCCAGCAGTTCCGCGAGGACGCGGGCCCCATGGCCCATCCAGTCCAGCCTGATTCCTATATCGAGATCAACAATTTCTACACCCTGACCGTCTATATTAAGGGCGCTGAGATCGTGCGCATGCTGCACTGCTTGCTTGGCGCAGAGACTTTCCGCAAAGGTTGCGACCTGTACTTCGATCGGCACGACGGGCAGGCTGTCACCACGGATGAATTCATACGTGCCATGGAGGACGCGGCCGGCATTGACCTAGCGCAGTTCCGTCGCTGGTATCAGCAGGCCGGTACCCCCCGGCTGGTGGCACGTGGCCGGTTTGATTCGGCCACCCGCTGTTACATCCTCCACCTTCAGCAGAGTTGCCCCGCGACGCCGGACCAGGCAGAGAAAACACTCTTTCACATCCCGGTGGTAACCGCGCTGTTTGGCCGCGACGGCAAACCACTTGCCACCAGTTGTTCCACGCAAGGCCCGGCTCGGCATGAACACACCTTGAGTCTGACCGAGCGTGAACAACATTTCTTTTTCTACGGCCTTGCCGAGCCACCCGTAGCCTCGGTGTTGCGCGGCTTCTCGGCCCCAGTGATGCTGGAGACCGACCACAGCGATATGGAATTCGCCATCCTCATGGGCCACGACGACGATCCGTTTATCCGCTGGGATGCCGGCCAGCACCTGGCGCGCAAACAAATTCTAGCCACACTGGTGCAGCCGCAGGCGGTTACGCTAAATGATGCTTTTGCCGGTGCTTTTGGCCATACCCTGCACGGCGAATTCAAAGATCGCTCATTCCAGGCGTTGGCCTTGCAGTTGCCAAACGAAAATTACCTTGCTGAGTTCGTCGAGATAATCGAGCCCGAATCTCTGCACCTTGCCCGCCAGTCGGTCAAGCAAGCACTGGCGACACGTTACCGGCAAGATTTTTTCACGCTGTACCGGAAGCTCACGCCAGAAGGGCCCAGTGGCCTCGACTCCGCCAGCATCGGCAACAGGGCTCTGCGCAACATCTGCCTGTCTTACTTGATGGCGCTCGGGGAGGACAACGTTGTCAGCCTCACGCTAGAACAACTGGAAACAGCCGACAACATGACCGATGCCCTGGCCGCCCTGGTCGAGCTCGCCCACAATGCGCATCCGGCTCGGGTGCAGGCGCTGTCCGATTTCTATGCGCGCTGGCAGGATTATCCACTGGTGGTCGACAAGTGGTTACAGGTACAGGCCATCTCCAATCTGGCCGGAACCGTGGCAAATGTCGCTGCGCTGACTCGGCACCCGGCATACCAGGGTGATAATCCCAACAAAATCCATGCTCTCATCGGCACCTTTTGTCACGCTAACCCACTGTGCTTTCATCAACCCGACGGCAGCGGCTACCGCCTGGTGGCCGGGCAAATTCTGGATATCGACCCGCGCAATCCACAGGTCGCAGCACGGCTGGTGTCGGCCTTCAACCTGTGGCGACGTTTTGAACCCGGGCGCCGGGCACTGATGCGCACGACCTTGGAGGGTATCCGCAACAGCGCAACCCTGTCACGAGATGTCGCCGAGATCGTCAACCGGGCGCTGGCCAGCGAATAACGCCGCCAGCCGCATCGGGGCCGATGTTAAGATTCTTACCGAGTACGCCCGCAGTTTCCCAAACACCGTGACCCCATCATCAAGTAAGAACCCGCTCAGCAAATCCAGCCGCGAGACGGTCGATGCCTTCTTGCAGGAAGTACGCTCGACGCCGCCGGTCAAGAGGACCAGGAGCCGTGGCCGGCTGCTGTTCGCCATGGATGCCACCGCCAGCCGCCAACCACTATGGGACCGAGCCTGCCACATCCAGGCCCAGATGTTTGAGGAGACTGAGGTACTGGGTGGCCTCGACGTGCAACTCGCCTACTATCGGGGGTTCATGGAGTTCCATGCCACGCCCTGGACTGGCGCTGCCCACGACTTGCTCAGGCACATGACTGCTATCCGCTGCGCGGCCGGCCAGACCCAGATTGAGCAGGTGTTGCAGCACGCAACAACCCAAACCTGTGAGGAGAAAATCAACGCCCTGGTCTTCGTCGGCGACTGCATGGAAGAAGACCCGGACCGGCTCGGCAAACTGGCCGGCGAACTGGCTATTCTCGGCGTGCCAGTTTTCGTGTTCCAGGACGGCTACGACCCGATCGCCGAGCGCACCTTTCGCAATATCGCCCGCCTGACCCGGGGCGCGTATTGCCGGTTTGATGCTACCAGCGCGGCCCAGTTGCGCGACCTGTTGTGTGCGGTGGCGGTATACGCCGCCGGCGGCCAGCGGGCGCTCGAAGATTTCGGTGCCAAGCGTGGTGGTGGTGTGCTCAGGTTGAGCCAGCAACTGACTGGCGGGGACTGACACCTTGCTGCGATTGTTGCTGGGGCTGGCCGCGCTCGTCGGTCTGATGTGGTTGGCGGCATGGTTGGGTAAGGCTACGCCCGCGCAGCGTAGCCGCGCACTCAAGTTGATCGTCCTGTATGGGGGTGCCGGTACGCTGTTGCTGCTGGTCATCACCGGGCGCATCCATTGGATGTTCGCTGCCATCAGCGCCGCAGTGCCCTGGCTGCAGCGGGTTTTGCTGGCACGTCAGGCGTGGCACCTTTTCAAGTCGAGCCGGGGACCGAGGCCCGGACAGGCCTCGAAAGTCCAGACCGCCTTTTTAAACATGACACTGAACCATGACAGTGGCCAGTTGCATGGCGAGGTCACCAGCGGCCGGTTCGCCGGACGTACCCTGGAGAGCCTCTCCCTGGAAGAACTGCTGACGTTACTCGAGGAATGCCGCCAGGGCGACAGGCAGTCGGCTGCATTGCTAGAGGCCTACCTCGACCGCACCCACAGCGACAGTTGGCGCGAACAAGCCAGTGCCGATCGCACCACAGCGCCAGCCCAAGGCCCGATGTCGACCGGGCAGGCAGCTGACATACTTGGTGTTAGCGAAGAAGCCACGGCAGAAGAAATCACCGATGCGCACCGACACCTAATCCAGCGCCTGCATACCGATCGTGGCGGCACTGATTATCTGGCTGCCCTGATCAACCAAGCGCGCGACACCCTGACGTCCAGAGGGTGATTGCCATCAGCGCAGCGACCTCTATTGGCCAAAAGAACAGCCGACGACTGTCATGGGGCTGGCGGCTCTCACTTTCAATTACGCTGCTTGTGGCAGGACTGGTCATCGCTCCGCAACAAATCAGTACCCGTCTGTGGCAACGCGAGGATGTCTGGGGCGTCGACCAAGCGCTGGTGCGCGAAACCCTGGCACCCGCGATCCAGGCCAACCGCTATTTACAGCGGATCGTCATCCACCACGAGGGAAAGCAGTTCCCAGCCACGGTCCACTACACCCTGGACCCTGGCTTGCAGGATGTGGCCAAAGCGGCATTCGAACAACAAGGCGGTCCGGACTACGGTGTTTTTGCGGCGCTCGACCCCGACAGCGGCCGGATACTGGCCCTGGTAAGCCACCGGCGTGAAGCGGACAATGACCAGAACCTCGCCCTGCGGGCGAGCTATCCGGCTGCTTCTGTTTTCAAAATCGTCACGGCCGCGGCGGCAGTTGACCTGGGCCAGGCCAGCGCCGCAACCGAACTGCCTTTCAACGGCAAAACTACCAGCCTCTACCGCAAGAACGTCCTGCATCACCGCGACACCAAGTGGACCCGCCGGTTACCGCTTAAGACCGCTTTTGCCAAGTCGGTCAATACCGTGTTCGGACGGCTGGGGCTTTACTCGGTGGGCGGCACTGCACTGGCAGATTACGCCAGTCGCTTCGGCTTCGGCCAGGCGCTTGACACCGACCTGGCGCTGGAACCGAGCGTCACTGGCCTGGACCCGGCCGATGACTGGTCGGTGGTCGAAACTGCCGCCGGCTATACCCGCACCACCACCCTGTCACCAGTCCATGGTGCGCTGCTTGCCGCCAGCGCTGCCAATGGCGGCCACCTACTGCCAGCCACCCTGGTCGACACCATCGTCGATGACAACGGGCTGATCATCTATGACCGGGGCAACCTTGGTGGTCACGCGATAATCAGCCCACATACTGCGGCCGAGATTCGCACCATGCTGCGCGAAACAGTTCAGGTCGGTTCGGCCAGATCATCTTTTACCGGGTTCTTCCGTGGCGCCATGGCGCAGGTCGAAGTCGGCGGCAAGACCGGTAGTCTCAGCGGCCTTGACCCGCAGGGGCGCTATGACTGGTTCGTCGGTTATGCTACGGCCGGGCCAAAAAAACTCGCTTTCGCGGCGCTTTGTATCAACCGTGATTTCTGGTATGTAAAATCGGCTTTTGTCGCCCGCAAAGCAATTGAGCACTACTTCGGGACAGTCGATTGAGCCAGTCACTTCGTTCAGCCTCCACAGCCGGGGACAGCGCATGAAACAGTACCTGGATGTCGTACGCCGCGTGCTCGATAGCGGCCAGCGCAAGTCCAATCGCACCGGGGTCGATACCATCTCGACATTCAATGTCAATTACCAGATGGACCTGCGGCAGGGCTTCCCATTGCTGACCACCAAGGAGATCTCCTGGAAGAACATCGTGGTGGAGAACTTGTGGTTTCTCTCCGGTGAGACCGATATCGACCTGCTGCGCCGGCACGGCTGCCGCTTCTGGGAACCGTGGACTGACGCGGCTGGCAAAGTGCCCAGCGCCTACGGTAATTTCTGGCGCCATTTTCCAATCCACGATGACGGGCACGGCGCCTTCAACGATCAGGTCGCCTGGGTGATCGACGAGCTAAAAAATAACCCCGACAGCCGGCGCCTGGTAGTTTCCGCCTGGGCCCCGGGTAACGCCCAAACTAGTGCTCTACCGCCTTGCCACGCCTTCTGGGTGCTGAATGTCCAGCGCGACAGTGCGGGTAAAGGGCTGCTGTGTTTGCACTTGACTCAGCGTAGTTGTGACGTGGCCCTGGGCCTACCCTACAACATCGCCGGCTATGCCTTCCTGCTATCGCTCATCTCACACTTCAGTGGCATTCCAGCTGCATTTTTTGGCCACACCCTGGTCGACGCCCACATCTACACCGCCAAACTGGACGGCTCGATGGCAGACTATGACCACGTGCCGGGGTTGCAGGATCAACTGACCCGCAAACCGCTGCCGTTACCCCAGTTGGAAATCGATCCCGCGGTTACCCAACTCGCAGACCTCCAGGGCCTGCTCGAAGCCGACACCGACACGCTGCTGAATTCCTTCCGCCTGAGTGGCTACACACCGCACCAGGCCATCGGCTTCAAGGTTGCCGTTTAAAGGTCGTGGC
>Ga0208521_1000439_pt1 | contig 26120 bp, 21 predicted proteins | sample ETNtaG_24_FD_185754 | JGI IMG/M metagenome (GOLD analysis project Ga0208521, IMG submission 185754) | Marine microbial and viral communities from oxygen minimum zone, Eastern Pacific Ocean - ETNP201306SV47 (SPAdes) (version 2) | ecosystem: Environmental > Aquatic > Marine > Oceanic ... | reverse complement strand
CTTACCTGTTCCAGGCTCACCAAATAGCATTATATTCTTTCCTGAAGTTAGATGGGTGATTACCTCGTCAACAGTTTCTCTAGTTGTAGAATAGGCTTCAGCAATCTCATCGAAATCAACTTCATAATCAACCTGTATCGCTTCTCTGATCGTGACAGACTGATCGACTTTGTCCATCATTGTCTTCTCGACTAGTTCAAGATCGGGAGTGTGTTCCGTGCTGTGCTTCAATTCTATCTGAAAGTCATCACCATATTCATCCATCAGGAATTCCATTGCAGAATCTACGCTCCATTCTGGCATTGCCTTTTGTTGCCCAGGTACTGTCGGCGAGAATGGGTCCTCCCTGTTAGGCATGGCTGCATCACTTGCAGCAGACATTTGTCTTAGTTTTTGCGAACCAAACTTGTAACTCAGCCAGAATCCCATTGCAGTTACGGAAGCGGCCATAATCAATTCGAATGAATCCGCAGCTCCAAAACACTGCATAATATCACTACATTCGCCACCTATTGACTCGCAAATTTCTTTCGTTTTTCCCGTATCAACTCCTTCTTCATCTAAGACTGGTCTGTCTTCACACACCATGTCCTGTTCTCCTCCGAGAACAATAGGTGCAATAAAAGTCCCAAAAAGTGCAAACAAACCCACGGCGAGAATCCCAAAATATGCAATTCCAATAGAATCCTGTGAAGCCTCACTCCGCTTCCTGTAGAATGATACGAGGCCAATAATAGCCACCCCCAAGGCCATCACGGTAAGAGTTATATCATTCGGACCCATCCCAAGGCCAGCATCCTCACTTCTGATTATATTGACAACCAGAATCAAGAATTGAAGAACTAATCCAGCAATAATCATTGCAAAGTATTTAGCTTCATCCCTATCTCTGATTTTTATATTTGATAGCATCCAATTTGCAACACCTACAAACAAGAATGTTGCAGCTATAATGAGGAGCATATTTTCCCCACTACTAAAATCAATGGGAACTCCCTGAAACGCATTATAACCCGCAGTTTTGCATGCACTCAGATCACCTGCATTAGTATTCTCTAGCAGATTAGTGTGTTCTGAAGTTGTCATCTTATCAGAACAAATTGCATAAGGGCCTAAAATATAATTATGATATAGAGCACCTAACAACGTTGCAATACTAAGTAGGAAAATATATATTGTATTAGATAATGGATTTTCCAAATCGCGATTCATTAATATCCTTGAAAGAGGGATACTAGATGCTATCATCAAAACAACAATTGAAACGAAAGCAACCGTGGCTTCATCAGCAAATATGAAAGCAAAAGAACCATGGATTACGAGGATTGCAAACTGTATAAATCCAAAAAGAAATACAGGAGTTAACAAACTCTTGTCAGGAACATGGTTATAAACATAGATTGAAACGGAAAAAAGAATTGTATTCAAAAGCAAAAACCAGGCAAACCATAGATTTCCACCAACGTGACTAACGCTGCCAGTCAGAGAATTATAAGATTGTTTTTTTAGAATAGATATAGGGCAACCTTCTCTCTCGTCGTGATCAATTTTACCATTATCGTTCCTATCCGTAAGGAAACCTTCTTTCTCCCAATGCTGCAAAGCTGCGGCATCCCAAAGTTCACAATTGAAGGGGTCGCCCGAAAAAGGATCCCCCATAAAGAAAAGGCTTTCGGAGACGCCATCATTATCTGTATCTCTGGAGTAAAAACCAGTTGGTAATGTGGCGCCATCGAATTGAGCGGGTTCCATCATTCCCGGAACTGAAGATATAGAGACGGCTATCAAACTGAAAAAGAGAAATAAAGAAACTCCAAAGATTGTAAGGGGTGCAGCATAATTCAGCTCACCTTTAGTCAGAAATATAGAATCCAATCTAGAACTAAATCTCTTGAATCTAGAACCAAGTTTTGACCATTGATCTCTAACGGAAGTCAGAACGGATATTGTGCTTGATTCTTCAGTGGACTCTGAAGCATCAACCTCAGTTGCGGCAAGGGTCTCTTCAAGTAATTTCTCTTCATCAGATACAGAAGGTTCCTCGGTTGTTTCAATCACCTCCTCGGTCTCTGTTGGAACCTCATCAATTAGGGCTGAAGATTCCAAATCAGAACCACAGATTGCGCAGCTTGCCTCACTATCCTGTTCCTCTTCATATTGACAAACAGGACATATCTTCATGATTGTAACAGAATAGAGCCATTAAAATGTTAACTGAAAGAAAAGTTTTGGAAATAGGGAGCTGAAGCAAAACTTGAAAAAACAAACTTTAAATAGGAGCTGAAGCAAAAAGTGGTCCCCATGAAAGAGCAGCTCCAGCAGATACAGGCAGTCGCAATTGTTACTTTTCTATGTGTGCTCATTTCCGTACATAGTGATGGTGATTACGGAAAATGGTTCGTAGTTGAAGGAGCGAGAGAGGATATCACCTATGCCGATGTCACTGATAGTAATGGCAATGTTACTACTGTCGCAACTGAAGCTGATGATTACAACTTTCAATACAGTTATTACTTGAACTATTATGAACAGTACAACAGTGCAGATCAGACCATCAGCAGTGTTTCATACGCTAGTGCGGATTGTCAGGACTGTACGAATCAGGACGAGGCCGCCGGAAACATAAAAATCCTGGCTTACGGCACTGCCATAATCGCCTTGTCGGTTGCCTATATGGCTAATAATTCAGTAAAAAGTCTGCACAATAAAAATTTAAGAAGCTCGTTAAGCAACCTCAAATACGTTGCAATTATAGTACTTATCTTTGGTCTATTAACTGGATTCTTATTTTACACGACCTGGCCAGAAGCCCTGATTATGGATGAAGGAATGATTAGTGTTGAACAGGAAGGAGTGAATCCCAGATTAGGGTGTATTGTAGAAGGACAAGCGCCCAACGAATTCAACTTCTACAATAAGGGTAATTGTGAGGAATATATTCCTGCTGAAGTTTCGGGGGATAGTGATCTCATCAGTGCTAGGTTAACCTCCAACGAATGGAAGCCAGGAATGGGCTTCTTTATTGTTTTGATTGGAAGTACATTGACTGGAGGAGGAACATTGTACATCCTTGGTAACATTGATGAGGAATGGCAGGCCATACTGAAGAAGCAAGAATTAATAGAAAGGAAACAGGATATACAAGAAAGCGAAGTAGAAAGGAACAAGGATCTCCTCCAGGAATTCGAAGAAACTGAACAGAGTCTGAAGGATGCTGAAAGAAAAATTGAAGAAGCTCGAACGTCTGCCAGCAACATAGATTACAAGGGTATTGAGGACTTGGAAGATGAATTAGATCGCTTAACAGCACTGAATCAGAGTGTTAATACTCTCAACAATTCCTTAGAATCCAAATTGAAAACCGCTAGGCTGGCAACCTCGGAAGTAGAAAAACGGGCCCGTATGGTCGAGAAGGAACTCAAAGACGACCTCTCTGCTAAAAGCAACTTGGAGAAAGAGATTGAGGATATGAGGGGGAAACAAGAAAACGACATGAGGTTGAGCGACCGAATGACACGCGAAATAAGTTCTCTAAGGGATATGGGTGAAGAAGCGGAGGAAAAAGCCCTGAAAGCCGAGAATAAGCTTAAAGTTGAGAAACCTGAAACAATTAGTGCACTGGAATCGTATGATTCAGTAAAGGCCGCTTATGACAAGACCATAGAAGAGAAAAATAATCTTGAAAAAGAAATAGTGGAATTAGAACAACAAACCCTCGAGGCAAATGAGAGGGAAAAAGCAGCTCTCACTGAAAAAAATGATGCTGCACAAAGAAGAAAAGAAATGGATCGGGAAGTGAAACTCATGGAAAAGAACAAGAAACGAATGAACGATAAATTTTCAGCTTTGACAACAAATTTGGAAAAGGCCAAAAAAGAATTGTCCGACACTCGGGAAAAGGCAGCCGTTGCCTTGAGCGAACTAGACCTGGAAAGAGAAACTATAATCGAATTGGAGCAGAAAGCCGAAAAACACAGAGAAAAAGAAAGCGAGATTGTAGAAATCACGGATTCCATGAAAGAATTGCAAGAACAAGTCAATGAACAAAAGGAAACGAACAAAGGTATTGAAGACGAACTCAAGGCCGAAACAAAAAGAAAGAAGAGAACTGAAAAAGATTTATCTGCACTGGAGAAGGCATCCAAACAAGTGAGTAAAGTAATGGAAAGCCTCAAGAAACAATTTGATACTGCTAAAGCTGATCTGGGCATAGCTATCGAGGATCGGAACAAAGCAGAAAGATTACTGGAAACTGAAAAGAGCGAACATGAGAAACTAAAGGAGGATCTGGACTTCCTGCAAGGAACAACTATAGGGGGTGAGGAAGACACTGAAAGAAAGATCAAAGCCATGAATGTTGAAATTCCAAAGACAACTGAGCAGGCGAGGGAAATGAGGGAAGAGGCCGATAATGTAACTGACATGAATAAAGAATTGGAAGATAAAATCAAAGATGCCCGGCTAGAAAGCATCAAGAATGCTGACAAAGAATCTGAAACTCCTATTGCTGAAGCTGCCGTTGGCTCTAGTTTACTGGTGAAAAACCTCGCCAAGGAAACAGAACATAATTTCCAACTGGTCAACCCCGACCAAGCAGACCCAAAGAGTGGAAAATTACCATTAAGCAATCCAATCGCCAAGGCTCTGGAAGGTTCTAAAGAAGGCGATGAAGTGAAAGTGGGTCCCAATATCTTCAAAATACTCAAACTGAACTAATCAGGGAGTTATACAGACTAAAATATAGCCGCCGCTTTATAGTATCCAATGACCTTAAAACTGCCCAAAAGCGGCAAGGAAATGCAGGACTGGGAATGGAAGGATTATGAACCATACTTCGATTACTTACTGAATCTGGAAGTGAATAAACGAAATATCGAAGAGTGGATGAAATACTGGTCCGATCTGAGTGAATTGATTGGAGAGGTTGGGACCGAGGTTTATGTTGCTACAACTGTTGATACAACTGATGAAGACGCAAAAAAGAGATTTCATTCATTTCTAGACAACATAAGCGAGAATACCAGCTCTAAAGACCAGATTCTAAAGAAAAAATTGCTTGAAGCGAATGTTGTCCCTGAAAATTTTGAGATTCCCCTAAGGGCAATCAAAAGCGAAGTTAAATTATTTTGCGAGGATAATCTGCCCCTTTTAACAAAAGACAGTAAGCTGTCAAAGGAATATGACGCAATTATAGGAGCACAAACTGTGGAATGGGACGGTGAAGAAGTCACTATTACTCAATTGGGTCCAGTTCTTCTTGAGACGGACCGCAAAAGGAGGGAAAAAGCGTGGAGATTAGGCGCTGAAAGAAGATTAAAAGATCGTGAGGAAATAAACAAAATTTGGAAACAGATCCTGAAATTAAGAATTGGAATTGCTAAGAATGCAGGCTACGATAATTACCGTTCCTGGCGATGGGAATACCTGAAAAGATTTGATTATACTCCTGAGGATTGCATGAACTTCCATGCGGCAATTGAAAAGGTTGTTATACCTTTTGCCAACAAATTAATCAGGGAACGAAAAGAACAGTTGGGTTTGGACGTGCTCAAACCATGGGACCTGAGCGTTGATCCATTCAATAGAGAACCATTAACACCATTTGAGAATGCAGATGAACTAGAATCAGGGTGTCATAATATTTTTGGAGCAGTGGATCCAGACCTAGGAAAACATTTCAGCATAATGCGAGAACAAGAATTACTTGATCTTGCAAATCGCAAAGGAAAGGCACCCGGAGGTTATTGCACCGAATATCACCACCGAAGATTACCTTTTATCTTCATGAATGCAGTTGGTACACATAGTGATGTCCAGACCATGTTGCATGAGGGTGGCCATGCATTCCATGTATTTGAGTCGGACCAATTGCCCTACTCCTCTCAAAGAGATGTAGGTATGGAATTCGCTGAAGTAGCATCTATGGCTATGGAGTTATTATCTGCACCTTATCTAACAAAAGATTTTGGAGGATTCTACGAAGTAGAGGATGCTAATCGAGCCAGAATAGAGCATCTAGAAAAATCAATCATGTTCTTACCATACATGGCAGTGGTAGATGCATTTCAGCACTGGGCATACACCAACCCTGAAGAGGCAATGGAACCTGTCAATTGTGACAAGAAATGGTCGAATCTCTGGAAACGATTTCAGACCTTTGAGGACCTAGATTCCAGTGAATTTGAGGACGTGATTGCTACTGGATGGCATAATAAACTCCACATTTACCACGTTCCATTCTATTATGTGGAATATGGGATGGCTCAATTAGGAGCTATTCAAGTCTGGGGAAATGCATTGAAAAATCAGGAAAACGCTGTGAAACTGTATCGGAAGGCTCTCAGTATGGGGGGTAACGCAACCTTACCGGAGCTTTTTGAAGCAGCGGGCGCAAAATTCGAATTTGATGAGAATATGTTAACCTATGCTGTCAATCTGGTTGATAACCAGATCAAGGAATTACAATCGTGAGTAAGAAAGCTGTTCAGGACAGGTATGCACCTAATTCAATATGCTTTGGATGTGGACCCGCAAACAAAGAAGGTCTACAGATTAAGTCCTACAGAACGGACGATGGGCTGGAAATGGAATTTGAATGTGAAGAGAAGCACCAAGCCTTTCCCGGGGTCATAAACGGAGGAATAATCGGGGCTCTACTGGATTGTCATGGTAACTGGACCGCAGCAATGGCCATTATGGATAGAAACGGACTGGATGCTCCACAATGTACCGTAACGGCCCAATATGAAGTAAAATTGAAAAGACCAACACCTCTTGGACCTACTTTGAAACTGCAAAGCCGGGTCCTGGCCCTGCAAGATGATAGGGCAGAAGTGATAATCGAATTGAGGGCAGACGGAAAAACTTGTGCAACCGGGAGAGGACTCTTTGTGGCTGTGGAGGAAGGACACCCTGCATACCACCGTTGGCATTGATGAATTTGAAAAGATTGTGGAACCGTGCCGTCGAGGAACATAATGCTGGTGAATATCATGAAGCCCATGAGCTCTTTGAAGACTTGTGGTTAGAATTGGATGAAAGGCGAGAGAAAGATACCGTCCAGACTCTAGCACAGGCAGATGCCTTAGCTGTCCATATCAAAACTGGGAATATACGGGCTGCCCAGAGATTAATGAGGCAGCTACCAGAATTGGTCCAGACATTTCCATCAAGTTACAATGGAATTGACCTCAAGGAAATGAAAGTGTGGATTAACGATATGATAGTAAATATACCTTCTTCTGGAGAAATTAAAACTGTAACCGGAGCAGAGCCTCCAAAATTAATCAAGAGCCGAAGTTAACTTGTTGTAAGGCTCTGGATCAGAATCACAAGCCTTCTGGAAAGGTTGAAACAATTCATGGAGGGCTGAGGCAGTACCATTCTTCAGATCCTGAGGGTGTACTGAGCCGGCTAAGTAGCTCTTTTCCAGATCCAGATAAGAATCGAAAGTGAGATTACCGCCAAATTTCTGGGGTCTTTTAATTGTAATCTTGCCCATGACCGGGTCAATCAAATGTTCCCATATATCAAGAACAGGATTGGATGTACGCTCTTGGGGACAATAGGCCTTGGCCAATTTTTTCATCAGGATTTTTTCATTATCATGTACCAAAAGAGCTCCAGATGGATTGGATTTGGACATCTTGGAATCTGTATCCATCCTGCCGGGGCCCGATAATGATCCTAAAAGAGGAGTGTGAAGCGCTACAGGCTTTGATATTTTCAGTTTGTCAGCTGCATCCCTGGCCAACATGTGAGCATGCCTCTGATCCATCCCTCCTAGTGCCAGGTCAACTTTTAAGGCATAAATATCTGTAGCCTGCATAGCCGGATAGAAAAATTTGGACATGTCTCCATCTGCTTCATCCTCATCCCGGCCCATTATTGACAAGGCTCTTCGCATTCTTTTCAGACTGCTGGCCTTGGAAACGCGGAGGACCATCTCCCAGTAACCATCCTGACGAACCAATTCACTCGCAGTCTTGAAATCAAAACCTGGTGAGAAAGCTGAGAACATCTGTTTTTGGTATTCGACACCAGCCCTAAGATTATCCCAATCACCACCCAGTTTGTCGTTAATGTACCCATGCCAATCTGCTAAGAGGATTACTACTTCAAAACCAGATTCGACAAGTTCGCGTGCCTTCAGCATAGGTACCAATGAACCTGCATGCAGAAGCCCTGAAGGTTCGAAGCCCACGTACGCCTTGGGTTTATCGTTAGAAGCAAGCAATTCATGAAGTTCATCGTCGGTTACACACTCGGCAATACCTCTCAAGACAAGGGCCTTGCGATCAAACATATCACTGTGGAAACGAAGCAGTAGTTAACTGCTTTGGTTAAATATAAATCCATCATAAAATTATTTAAATAAGGGTAGACAGTAAGGTAGGAGTTAAACATGTCAGAATCTAATCCCGATGTGCTCAGAGCAGTTCGCCTTTTGGTAGGAGATATCGTAAATAAGGAAAGGTACGTAATGTTGCCTGCTGAACCTGGAGAGGGGGACCCCGTCCTTGGAAAATTCAGGACTGTTAGTGACGCAAAGCGTTTCGCGAAGCGGAGCGATATTGATGAATTCTCCCTCTGGACAAGACTTAAAGTTGTTGGTGGAGGAGAAGGTCTGAAAGAAGATTTTGGAGAGGGGGATGATGACTTGGATGATGATTTAGGTGATCTTTTGGATGACGACACGGACCTTCCTGATCTGGATGAGGATGCTGACCTAGATGAATTGTTATGAGCAATCCTATAACTATTCGTGAGATAGCTAAACACAATTTGAAGAATCCCGTATTGATTGACGGGTTTCCAGGTGTAGGCTTGGTAGGGACAATAGTCGCTAATTTTCTCATAAATACACTCAAACTAGAACAGATTGGTGTAATTGATAGTTATAAATTTCCACCAATTTCAGTCGTGAAAGATGGTGAACCACATAACCCCATGAGACTTTATTCAGGTGAACAAATTTGTAACGATGGTTCCTGTAACCAAGTTATAGTCTGTGTCAGTGAGTTCACACCACCAGCTGAAATTACGAAGGACCTAGTCAAGACCCTCATGGACTGGGCCGAAGAAAATGGATGTAAGAAGATAATATCTGCGGAAGGTTTTACCTCTGGACCTAAGGCTGATGGTGAAAAGAATGATGTTTATGGTGTATCTACCCTTGGATCTAGAAAATGGATCGAAGACGCTAAGGTAAAACCGTTTATCTATGGTACCGTGGGAGGAATTACCGGAGCACTCCTTAATGAGGGGAAGATCAGGAAAGTAAATGTTCTGGGATTACTAGCAGAAGTCAGTGAAGACTCACCCGATGCTCGGGCTGCTGCAAATGTAATCAAGGCCATTGATGAACTATTACTTGCTATAGAACTTGACCCCGAACCTCTGCTCAAAGAGGCACAGAGCTTGGAGCAAGAAGTTAAGATAGTCCGAGACCAGGCTCCACCCGAAGTATCTGCGGCAGTTCCAAGATATATTGGATAGACTTAAACCCCCTCTTAGTACACCACATACGTGAGTCAAATTGTAGATACTAGGACCAAAGAGGTTGTTGGTGATGCTCTAAAATTACTGGAAGATAAGGGCTGGCCAGAACTGCCAATAGACTTAGAGCCTCCTATCGGAGATTTTGCGATAATTTGTTTTCCAGCTGCAAAGACATTGAAAAAGGACCCCTCAGTAATTGCAGAAGAGTTAGCACTTGAATTGAATGAACTGGATGCTGTGGCTTCGACTTCTGTCGAAAAAGGGTACTGTAATATCAATTTAAAATGGGATGATTTTGCAAATAAACTTGTAGATGAGATAAGTAATGAAAGCTACGGGAAGGGAAAAGGTAAGAAAGAAAAGATTCTGATCGAGCATACCTCCGCAAACGCAACAGGACCCTTCCATATGGGTAGAGCTAGAAATCCCATTATTGGGGACAGCATAGCTCGTCTATTGTCCTATTCCGGTCATGACGTCAAAACTGAATATTATGTGAATGATACTGGTCGGCAGGCTGTAACGCTGGCCTATGGGATTGATAATTACAAACCTGAGAAAGAAGGTAAGAAGGATCACCGTCTGGTAAATTGCTACCGCCTAGCTTCTGAAGAATTAAAAGACAACGATGACATCCGAAAGATAATTTACAGAGATATGGAACTTATCGAGAAAGGAGACAAGAAGACACTCCTGAAAGTCAGAGAAGCGGCAGAGCAGATGTTGGAAGGGATGAAACTGTCACTACAGAGATTAAAAGTCGAAGCCGATTCCTATTTCCACGAGTCCAATCTGATAGCATCGGGTGTTGTTGACAAGGTTATTGAGGATCTCAAGCAGAGTAAACTGTGTGACGAGGAAAACGGAGCCTATTATCTGGATTTGGAGGCGGAAGGAATAGCGGGAAGAAATCAGAAATTCTTTTTTACAAGGAAAAATGGACTAAGCCTTTACACAACAAGGGATATCGCTTATCATCTGGATAAGTTCAACAGATGTGATGATGCACTGAACATACTAGGTGAGGATCACAAACTGCAAGGGAGATTATTGGGAATTGCCCTTAGAGAATTGAAATCCAAAGAACCAAGGAACTTATTCTATTCTTTTGTCAACCTTCCCGGTGGTAAAATGTCAACTAGAACGGGGAGGGTAGTCTATCTGGATGACATAATGGAGCAGATAGTTGGATTGGCTAAACAGAAATTAGGTGAAGGTACATCCCAACGGGGAAGGTGGAAAGCAGAGATCAAGGAACACCAAAAAGAGAAATTAGCTGAGGAAATTGGGATTGGTGCGCTTAGATACAACATCCTGAAGGTACAAGCTGAAAAAGGATTCACCTTCAATATTGAGGAGGCTTTGAATTTACAGGGGGACTCGGCACCATTTGTAATGTATTCACACGCCAGAACCTCTTCCATACTTAGAAAATATGGCAAGGACATGCCTAAACCTAAACTTAATTGCACTCTTGGAGATTCAGAGATAAACTTATTGAGAACGTTGGCAAAATGGCCCAGAAATATCAAGAAAACAGCCTCGAATCTTGCAATTCACAATATACCAAACTATGTACACATTCTAGCTTCAGACTTTAACCAATTTTACAGGGACTGCCCAGTCATTGAAGATGAAAACGAAAGTTTTAGAATAAATCTGGTGAAGTGTTCTCAAAAGATATTGAGACAGGGTTTAGCCATATTAGGAATCAAAGCCCCTGACAGAATGTAATGGTGGTGAGGGGGAGATTCGAACTCCCGTGGTCGCGATCTGCAGTCGCGTGCATAGCCGGGCTCTGCCACCTCACCCGTAATCCGATATTAGCTATATCTATATTATTGATTACCCGAGCGAGCAATGGTTCGGGAAACATCAGCTGAGGACAATTTCTTCTTCATGTCCTGAAGTAATTTCTGGTAATGGATGATTTGCTCCTTGATTCCATCCAATTCAGATTCATCTGCATCATCATTCTCCAGCCTGATTCTAACTTTTTCCCGGCGGTTTTCCCATCGTTCCAACTCCCTGAGAGCCTCCATTATCTTGTCCTCGACCTCGGCCATTACATCAACCTGATTGTTTCAAGATTATAAGGTACTCGGGCATCCAATCTGATTTTGCGCCTGATGTCGTTTGCAAACTGTTCACATTTCTGTGAATCACCGTGATTCAATATTACCACCTTAGGTCGTGGACGTATCGTTCTAAGGTAACGCATCAATTGACGCTTGTCACTATGTCCTGAGAAACCTTCACAAGTCTCAAGATTCATGTTGACCTTCACGGGTACCATTCCACCATTATCTCTATCATGGAGATGGATTTCTGATGCACCCTGTTGTAATCGTTGACCCATGGTCCCTGCAGCCTGATAACCAACAAAGACCATGGTATTGTTAGAATCTGGGGCCCAATGCCTGAGATATTCCATCACAGGCCCTCCATTGACCATGCCTGAAGTAGCCAAGACTATAGCCGGTTCGTCTCGGCCACATATTTCTTGCCTCATCTCGGAATTTTCAACTTTATTGAATATTTCCGAACGGAATGGATTGTCCTGATTCTGGTAGATCTTGTTGCGAAGATTGTTATTCAGATATTCAGGATAGGCTGAATGAAGTGCTGTGGCTTCCCATATCATTCCGTCCAGATAGACCGGCATATCCTTCAATTTACCATCAGAATATGCTTTTTCCAAAACGAGCATTACCTCTTGGGAACGACCCACCGCAAAAACCGGGATCAGAATCTTACCTTTCTTCTCAACCGTACGATTGATTATCTCAGTGAGGTTTCGAGTACCTTCTTCCCTAGCAGGTTGAAAGTCATTGTAGCCTCCATAGGTCGATTCCATAATCAGGGCCTCCAATCTAGGAAAATTATTGACGGCACGATCGAACAACCATGTATTTTCGAACTTTATATCTCCTGAGAATACCAGATTGTACAAGCCATCTCCAACATGAAAATGTGCGGCTGCAGAGCCAAGAATATGGCCTGAATTATGGAAAGTTAGCTTCAAATCAGGAGAAATATCGGTAGTGTCCCCATAATTTATCGTAATCGTGTTTCGTATAGCATGCCTGATGTGTTCAGTGTTATATGGAACCCGGTTGCCTTCTGCATTCTGAATCTTGATATAGTCCATTTGCAGGAGAGAAGCCAGTTCCCTTGTTGGAGGGGTGCAGTATATTGGCCCGTCGTATCCATACACAAACAACATTGGTAGAAGTGCAGAATGGTCAAGATGCGCATGTGTCAGGACTACAGCATCGATTCCTTCTAGGGGTGTAACTTCAGGTGCACTCAGGAATGGACTTGGTTCCTTATCATTACCAGGGTTAAAACCACAATCTATCAGGACCTTACTATCTTTAGTCATCAACAAATGGCATGATCTTCCAACCTCTCGATAACCACCTAAAGCTGTTACTCGAACGTATTGTTCGCCTTCTATAGTGTCACGAAATACTTTTTTACCTACTTTAGTCAAAAATTTCTTCCGCTCCACACCTATTTTATCGCCAAGCATATAGTTTCGAATTTCCTTAAGGGTCTTAGATTCCATGGGAGCAGAACGTATCACAATCGGATTCCATCCTATTTCCCGGCGTACCTGATTTAGAACTGAGCCATGTTTTCCTATTGCTCGACCAGGATTAACTGCCTCAATGATAACATCACCATTGATTTCATCAAACTTTACTTCGACTACTTCGGCCTCTTCGGGAAGGACCTCCAATAGCTTCTGTTTTGCCGAAACGATTGGTTTTCTAACGCTGGGATCGGCCTTGATTATAATTCTTTTCCTGACCTTCTGGGCCAACGTCCTGATAACCTCATTGTTTTCCGAGAAAATCTCAACATTGGGTGTATAGAGGACAACATTTGATGATTCAACCTTTACATCTGTAAAGGCTATGTTATCCGGTATTACCTCCGTTGCGACTTCCTTGACTAGTTTTATTACGTCTTCTACGGCCATTTTTTGACCTTCCTGCTTCTTGTTTGACTAGCTACTTAGGCTGCCAATTTAGTCTGAATTTTAGCTATATCTTCCGGAGACACCCTATGATAGCCATTGGAATCAATGACACACATCGAAATACCGTCCCCAGATGCTGAGTCCCTTTTCATTGCGGCAGTTAGGGCTCTGACGCCTAACACCTTGCCTTGCTCAACTGATAAATCCTCTATGAAACGATCCTCAAGTACTCCATAAACGAAAGGTGACCCTGAACCTGTGGTCTGGAACTTATCAGGTATCGATCCACCTGCCGCATCTAATGAATAAACGTGACCACCCTCTGAATCAATGCCCCCCAAAAGAAGCTGAACCCAGAATGGCATATATCTCCTACCATTCATTATGTTGGCCATTAAAGTGGATGCTGCCCTCAAAGACATCGTGGTTCCAGTTTTCAACTCATACAACTTTACTTCAGCTGACAACCACCGGGCCAACATTTGTGCATCTCCAACCAGACCTGCAACGGTCAAAGCCATATTATCAGATATCTTGAAAAGCTTCTGGGTTGTCTTGTGCCCAATCAAATTACCCATGGTGGCTCGCATCTCGGTCGCCATTACTATACCGTCCGTGCAAACCAAACCCAAGGTTGTTGTACCTTTTTTCAAATCTTTTTCTGTCAAAAACTCCCTCCGGGAAGTAAAACTGAGTGTTCAGTGGAGCTAAGTATATTAGATTAATGCTCTAGTAAATAGTGGTAAACAAAAGTTAAATATCGGCCACCAATCGAGAATAGAGGTAATGTAGTGTTCAAAGCCAGAATTAAAGCAGATAATCTAAAAGAATTCATAGGTACCGTAGGGTCCTTAGTTGATGAAGCAAAACTGAATGTTAGTGAAGATGGAATGCAAATCAAGGCTGTCGATCCATCACACGTGGCAATGATTGAAGCCAATCTGATAAAATCTGCCTTTGACAGCTATGAAACCGATGTCGTAGAAATGGGCATTGACATTGACAAATTCAAAACGGTTCTAGCCGTTGCCGGAAAGGACGATATGGTTGATCTGGAGAAAGATGACAAACTGAACCGTCTTGTTGTGAGTATCGGAAATCTGACTCGGGCCATGCCTCTTCTTGATACTTCAGGAATGCCTGACCCGAAAGTACCTTCTCTCGATTTACCGGCCTTTGTAAGCGTCACTGTCGAGGAAATCTTACAAGGACTTAAGGCCTCAAAATCGGTTTCAGACCACATCGCACTTTCAACGACCAAGAAAAGTTTTAGATTGGTCTGCGAAGGTGATAATCAAAACCGGGTTGACCTTACACTAGGCAAAGAACAACTGGAAAAACTGGACTCCCCTGAAGAGACCACATCCCTTTTCTCTCTTGAATACTTTGCACTGATGGTCAATTCATTGCCTTCCGACAGAATTCTGCACATTAACCTGGGTACCGATCTGCCGGTTAAAGTTGATGCGGATTTAGCTATAGAGGACCTGACTGGGGCACAGGGTAATGTTAAATTCTTACTAGCTCCAAGAATTGACAGAGAATAATGAAAAAGGTTAAACATTTCCTCCATATTTCTGATTATGGAAGTGAGGAACTGTGGGACATTCTGAACTTATCCAAAGAAGTAAAGGCAAAATTCAGGAATAGAGAGGATTATACTCCATTCAAGAATAAATCTCTGGCAATGATATTTGCCAAGCCATCAGCCAGAACCAGAGTTTCCTTTGAAACCGGATTTGAATGGATGGGAGGACATGCGCTATTCCTAGGACCAGATGATATCGGAATTGGAAAACGTGAAGCTATCAAGGACATATCAAGGGTTTTTAGCAGATACAATGATGTAATCATGGCACGTCTTTTTGATCACAAGCATATTCTGGAACTGGCTGAGCACTCAACCATCCCTATCGTCAATGGGTTAACTGATTATAACCATCCATGCCAGATTATGGCTGATATTTTTACAGTGTGGGAACATCTGAGAAGTATTGAAAATGTCAAGATTGTCTACATGGGTGATGGAAATAATATTGTCCATTCCTGGTTGCATCTGGCCATGCGTTTCCCTCTCAATTTTGTTTGTTGCTGTCCCAAGGGCTATGAACCTAACAAGGACCTGGTCAAACAATCGAAAGATGCAGGTATCTCGACAATTGAAATAACACACGACCAGAAAAGTGCTGTAAAGGATGCGGACGTGATCTATACGGATGTGTGGGCCTCGATGGGGCAAAAAGACGAGGCCGAAGCCAGGGAAAAGACTTTCAAGGATTTCCAGGTAAATGAAAAACTAATGGGATTTACTGGAAAAAATACTCTTTTCATGCACTGTTTACCTGCTGAAAGAGGCAGGGAAGTGACTGACAGAGTTATGGAAGCTGATAATTCCATTGTTTTTGATCAGGCAGAGAATAGATTGCATGTTCAAAATGCAATAATGATCAAATTGAGCGAATAATGAAAGTAAAAAGCGTCGGGGTAATAGGTGCTGGCCAGATGGGAGCAGGAATTGCCCAAGTCTGTGCTGCAATAGACAGGAAGGTCATTCTTTGCGACATAAAACAAGAATTTGTTGACAATGGTCTGAAAACAATAAACAGGAATCTGGAGAGAAGTGTTACCAAAGAGAGAATCGTTCAGGAGGATATGGATGAGACTCTCGCCAATATTCAAACCACTCTGAAACTGGGCGACTTGAGTGAATGTGACATAATCATAGAAGCAATTGTTGAGAATGTTGACATCAAGAAGAAATTGTTCCAAGACTTGGGTAAATCCTGTAAGGATGATGCGATTCTGGCATCCAATACCTCCAGTATCCCAATAGGTATTCTGGCAGAGGTCAGTGAAAGACCGGAACTGGTGGTGGGCATGCACTTCATGAATCCCGTACCAGTAATGAAACTGGTAGAAGTTATCCGGGCCAAATCCACTAACGACAGTACTTTTGAGGCTACATTCAAACTTGCAGAGGACCTGAACAAGGTTCCAGTCCTGGTTAATGACTTCCCTGGGTTTGTCAGTAACAGGATTCTACTGCCCATGCTCAACGAGGCTATGTTCTGCGTGATGGAAGGCGTAGCCGAACCTGAAGCGGTCGACACGGTCATGAAATTAGGTATGAGTCATCCCATGGGTCCGCTGACATTGGCTGATTTTATCGGACTGGATACATGCCTGGCTATTATGGAAGTATTGCACAAGGATTTAGACGACGATAAATACCGTCCTTGCCCTCTTTTAATCAAAATGGTCAAGGATGGTAAATTGGGCAAGAAATCTGGGGAAGGATTCTACAAATATTGAGGACAGACTTAATTACGACCTCCATTTTTCGACTTCAATGGTAGACAAGGAACAAGCTAAAATCGATTCATTGGGCCTTGACGAGGCTATTGACGACCTAAAGGTTTTAGCACAGAAAGTCTCTGAAATGTCAAAAGAACTAATTGACAAGGCATCAGAGCAAGCTGAAGGGGCAACTGACAAGATAGGGGATCTTGTGGATTCAACCGGAGATGTTCTGATCTCGGCAGGCGAGACAATCAAGTCAGCAAAGAAATTAATCAAAGACTAAAGGCGCTGTTATAGGATCTATAACTCCTCGATGAAGGCTATAGTGCCGCCGCTTTTCCTCCTTTGACCACTGATTAGGTAATAGCTTACGTAACTTATAATGTAACGGTAAGCTATTCAGGGTTTAGGGTTTTGTCAGAGTTACTTTGTCTCCTTTGGAGGAATTGCAGGAATAACAAAGAGGCTGGATGTTTTCGATGCTGTTTCTCCCACCCTTGCTGATAGGGACTATATGGTCACGCGTTATTACGGATTTTCTGCCGGACGGTATCGGAATTTCATCCCATAGCCGTTTGCATTGGGGACATTTGTCATATTTTTCAAGGAGAGATTCCCATTCCTCTGTCGTGAAGGTGCCTTCTGAATCGAGCAGTCTAGCCCTTCTTCGATGACCAAAAACATTCTTGTTGCATTCTTTACACGCTGAAAAGTATGTTCCGTTCGAACGACGAGTGAACTCTGACACAGGTAATTGTCTTACACACAGGTAACAAGTCCGGTGTGTTTTGGTATGCTTGAGTTTCTTCTTACCTTTTTCTTTTTTTGATATAATCGCAGAAACGCAATCTTTGCACATTCTATAATATCGATCGTCACGCCTATGGGTAAATTCAATCAAAGGTTTAGTTTCTTTGCACAAATAGCATTTTTGAACAGTCATTATTCTCCAGAGGAGGATCTCATCATGGTCGCAGAGTCACCATGCTTTTAGGGTTTTCTGAGAGAAGACGGTAAAATCAATTACTGAAAAAAAGATAGGAATTTTTTTATTCTCGACTTGAGGTGAGACGGTATGATGCCAAAAGCAGTAATGGGTGGGGCGGCAATTGCTGTCGGCGGCCTTATTGCATTAAATGAGGCTCTTGCTTGGAATGGTTCCCTAAATTATCTGCTGGCGGTTTTTGTTGTGATATGGGGAGTGATGGTTCTCATAAGTGATACCTGAAGTATTAAATTAAACAAAGGCGTCAGGGGGGTGTGAAGGAGAAACTCACAAACATTTATATCTATATCGTGCAGAGGGCGGCGATGGCTTCGTTGCTCACTGTGAAAGATTTGCGCCACGGTTTCGGCGCGGGGAAGACACGACTTGAGGTGCTACAGGGCGTTGAGTTTGAGATAGCTCCGGGCGAATTGGTCGCATTGATGGGGCCTTCCGGCTGCGGTAAGTCGACGTTACTCAATATCATCGGTGGACTGCTCGCCGCCGATTCAGGGCAGGTACATGCCAATGGCTTTGCCTATGGCCAGCAGCCACCCCATGCGTTAGTGGAGTTGCGTCGCTCGACAATCGGTTGGATTTTCCAGGATTTTCATCTTTTACCACACCTCTCTGCGCTCGATAACGTTACCTTAGCCCTCGAGCTGGCGGGCACTGCACCGCAGGAAGCCGAACAGCGTGCTGTTGCAGCGCTGGAACGCGTCAATCTCGGTAACCGTGCGCAGCATAGGCCTGATGAGCTCTCGGGTGGGCAGTCGCAGCGCACGGCGATTGCACGCGCAATCGCTGGAGAACGCAAGCTGTTGCTGGCAGACGAGCCGACCGGTAACCTTGACGTTGCAACTTCACGTGAAATTCTGGACTTGTTCCGTGAGCTATGCCACACTGGCAGTGGGCTCTCAATCCTGATGGTGACCCATGATGCTACACTGGCAGCGCGAGCTGATCGTATGCTTCTGCTGCATGAGGGGAGTGTAGCCGCGTCGGATGTTAAGAGTGCGTGGGGAGATGCTGCGTGAGTTGGCGTGAGAAGCTGTCCCAAGTTCCTTCGTGGTTGCAAGCAGGAGCACGGGAGCTGCCTGACCGCACGCGACTGGCGCTGCTCTCAGCGTGGCGCGGTCGCTCGCGCGGGTTGGCGGTCTTCACCGGTGTGTTTCTGGCGAGTCTGGTCATAACCACGGTGCTGGTCTATGGTTCGGGGCTGATGCAGATATTTTTTATTAAGTCTCTTGACGGCGAATATTACGACTTCCGGATGGATTTCCACACCGATAAGGGGGGCAAGGAACGCACTACGGATGTCGCGTTATGGGAATCCTACTGTGACGGCTACGTCGCACTGCGGGAGGTCAGTGACTGTGCAGTCATAGCGGGCAAGCAGGGAGGCCATGGAGCCGGCTGGTTCACCGAAGAGTATCTGAAGCCGCAGCCGCTTGAGCTGCAGGCGTGGGAGGGCGACGGCAAGGACTGGTCCAACGTCACGGTCACGCTTCCATTCTCGGAGGAAAGCGGACCGCCAACGAGCCAATACCGGCCGGTGCGCCTTCTAGGGCCTAGCGCCTACGATGGAGAGCTCGCGGAGCGACACGCATCGCGGTTGCTGAGTGGTACGTGGCCTGACGGCGGTGAGGATGCAATCACACTGCGCGACATTTCGCTACCGTCGCAGGTGGCTTCAGAGGCAGGCGCCGCGGTGGGCGACCGACTGTCGGCGCTCACCTTTGCCTACGATACTGACGCTAGTCAGGGATGTGAGGGCGAGGAGGTGTCCTGGCAATTGTTCAGTTACTGTCGTGTCAGAGTAACGCTCACGAACCTGACCATTGGCTCGATTTACGACGATACTATCGTCACTTCACCGGTAACGTCGCAGTTGCCTGTCTTTCTACCGTGGGAGCTGTTAGCTATCGATAATCGCTCGGCAATGATTGGCGGCGACCATGCCTATCTTGCTATTACCATTGATCGCACCGCGTTGCCCACCGAATCGACCGACATCGCTGAGGATGAACTGGACCGCATCCAGCGCAGCCTTGACGCGGTCGTGCTGGAGGGCGAAGTGGACTTGGATGGAACGCACATTATCAAAGACACCATCGGCTGGCTCCAAATCCAGAATTACTTCATCCAGATTTTCAACTACATTGTCATGATTCCGATTATCATCCTTTCGGTATCGGTGCTGCTCTACGGGCTACTGCTCTCGCTCGAGCAGCGGCGGCGTGAAATCGCTATCCATCGCGTCATCGGCGGCGGCCCCAACTCTCTGCTGCGGATGGTTCTGAGTGAGCTTGGAGTGGTTGCCCTTGCCGCGTGGGTCGCTGGCTACGCGCTGGCGCTGCTGGCTGTCCCGCTGGTGCTCAACGCCGTCGGCTTCATGCAGTTTCGCCCTGGCGAATATGACGTCTCGCCGTCGCTGGGACTGCTCGCAACGCTCGCGACACTGATAGTGACTGTCGGGCTGGCGCTGCTCTTCGGACGCAGCCGCACGCGCGACTTCCTGGAACTGGAGATTTCCGAGGGCGTCCAGCGTGTAGTCGTCAAGCCGCAGCCACGCTACTGGCTACACTGGCTGCTCTTCGGCATTGGACTAATCGCGCTGACCGATTCATACATCCAGAGCCTCGTTAGTGACGGGAGACTTACTGATGACTGGGAGAGAGGCATCATCAGTAATCCGGTGCTGAACGGCATCTTTGCGGTGCTGGGGCCGTTCCTGCTCTGGATTGGCGGTGCACTGGTGCTTGCCCGACTCGGAGCCGCAGCGCCATGGCTAGTGCAGCGTTTGCTCGGCAGAACGGCCGCACTGCGCGATATCGGTCGCGGGCTGCGCGGCTCCGGCTCGGCCGAAGGCGTCGGGAAACTGGCGCTGATTATGCTGTTGACCCTTTCTATAGTAACGATGGCTTCTATTCAGGGCTATACAGGAATGGCGGTTGATGAGCGTACCGCGTCGCTCAACGCCGGTGCCGACCTGAAAGTAGATTTCCAGCAGCCGGTTGACCACGCCACCGCGCTCGCAACGGTTAGCGCCGCGCTGGATGGGACCGGCGTTGCGGCGGAAGACGTCCGGCTGGTCGCGGTCCCGTTAATTTCCACGCATCCTGCGGAGGACGAATATTCGGTCTACCAGACGCTAGTTATTCTCGATGATAATCGAGATGTAATTCGCTGGGACAGGCAGACTTTCGGCGGCGATCCTGACACGACGCTCGACAAACTTGCTGCAGGCGGCTTCAGCTACGGTGAGTTGCTGCAGTTCTCGGTTGGAGGGGAGTCGCAACTTGTGCTGAACCTTACCGGTGCGTCAGGCAACCCGCAGACGGCAGTCGGTAATAGTGGTCAGCATGAGTGGCACCCTGGACTCGATACTGGTACGACCACTAGCGCGATCTTCATCGGCGAGACGAGTTTCCGTGCGCTGGTTGGCGACGCGGCCGCCGACGGCTGGCACGATACAACGTGGTTCATTGAGCTAGGAGCGCAGGGTGATGGCGATGCGCAGCGCGCCATTGCCCGCACGCTTGTCTTCGACGGGTCGGTCTCCAGAGTGACCAGCTGGGAGGAGGAGCATAGCGAGGTCGAGCGCAACGGTGGACTGGTCTTTGGAACGCTTGGCCTGCTGACTCTACAGTTCGCCGTTGCGACGATTGCTGCGGTTGCTTCCAGTTTTGTCTTTCTGTCGTTGGTGTTGACGCAGCGCAAACGCGAGCTCGCCATCTTGCAGGCGATTGGAGCTAGCGAGTGGCAAGTGGGACGGCTGGTGTTGTTCGAAATCCTCTCTATAACCATCGTGAGTACGTTGCTGGGTGGCGTGCTGGGTGTTGGAATATCATATTCATTCAACGGTATGTTCAACCTGTTTGGGATTATCTTCCAGTCGTTCGGTGGCGCAGGGACCCCGGTTGACCGCACGCTAGTATGGCCGTGGGGCGAGCTGTTGATCATCGGGCTGACTGTGCTCTCCGTCGTGATACTGGCGCTGACATGGACCACTGCACGCGCGACTCGCGTCGACCTAGCGCGTATTCTGAAGGGGGAGTGAATGACTGAAAATCTTTTGCAGGCATCTGGACTCTACCATGTCTATGAATCGCAGGCGGAAGATGGTAATGTCGTCGCCCTGCGCGGGCTCAGTATTGCGCTACGGGATGGTGAGGCAGTCGCCGTTTTTGGCCCATCAGGCGCTGGCAAGTCCACCCTCTTGAAAGCATTAGGGGGGCTCATGAAGCCAAGTGCAGGCGTAGTACGATTGGCGGGCGAAGACGTCACTCGCATGACACCGGAACAGCTAGTACGACACCGTCTGGCGACGGTCTCTTTCATATTCCAAGAGGGCAATTTGCTGCCGCACCTCTCTGCGCGGGACAATGTAATGCAACCGTTGCGACATGCAGGGGTGCCTTACCGCGAAGCCCTGGTGCGTGTGAAGGAGATGCTGGAATACCTTGGCATTGCTGGCCGTGCTCATGCGCTCCCAGAACAACTTTCGGGAGGCGAGGCTCAACGTACAGCTATTGCTAGAGCGCTCATCACTCGCCCGCGATTGATTCTGGCTGACGAGCCAACTGGATCGGTGGACCCAGTTACGGCACGTAGCATTATGGATCTTTTTTCACGATTACACAAAGAGCAGGATGTAGCATTTTTGATTGTGACGCACAGCGAAATGGTTTCTGATTTCGCGGATCGATCACTTGAGTTGCAAGACGGGCGCTTCATTGCACAGCACGGTGACGACGTTGAACTTGAGGATTTAGCGCAGACGCGTGAACTTCTGCTTAGTGACGATGGACAACTGACACTGACACCTGATTTGTTGGCAGAACTAGGAGGTGCAGGTCGTTATGAGGTGCGTGATTTACGTCGCCACCGCCTAACGCTCTCTCGCGTTAGTGAAGAGCGTGATACACATTGTGCTGCATGTAACACACCGTTCGATGATGATGGAGTGCAATGCGCCAAGTGCGGTGCGGTGCGCGGCTAGTTGTGTAGTGCCTCTTCCAGTGTTAGTTCGCCCAGTAGCACCCGTCGCGCCCGGGTTCGAGAGATAGTGCGGAGACCACCGGAGACAAGTCTGGATTCAGCCTGTAGGCGGGCCACTTCACCATTGCTGGGTTTGTAGTCTAGCTGACGTAGACGTTCGCCGCGTCTCAAGGCAATGACGCGCGCAGCCGCGGTATGTGAGCCGCTGCCAGTACGAGCCTCATCGACTATTTCGATTCGCAGGTGACGTAGCGCGCCGATAATACGCGAGCCAATTTCTGAGGCACCGCTGCCGATGCGTACGGTGCAAGGCCGGTTGCCAAAATGTCGAGATAGCCCACGGGGGTGCCTGCAAGGAAGAAACTGGGCTCCCTTCCATTTTGCTTTGGGGAATTATCGGAGCGATTGGTATAATTGCGTTCTTCCGTAGAAAGTAAAAGCCGGATGAGGAAGCCTTAGAATTAATCGTCTTCCGGCTTAGTTAACGCCATTATTATGCAGGCAACTACGAACACAATGCCTCCCCAACAACTCAGTGCCCATAAACGCCCAGATGCGATGATACTGAACAGGAGGAAAACAAGTAGTAAGATTAACCCAACAGAGACGTATAATGCGTTGTTTTCCATAGGATACTATTCTATCACAAATTTATAAGCTTTTCAATATGAACAACCACAGTATTAAATTAAACAAAGGCGTCAGTAGAATATGGACGACATCACGATTCCTCCAATTATCAAGATTGCATTAGGCCTAGTCGTACTGGTGCACGTGGGATATTGTTGGGCCAAACAGAAATTTTGGAGTCGGAAGCATTTCGATTGGAGACCTAAAGAATATTGGCCAAACGTATTCTGGCTCAATATCATTGGGGGGACCCTGATTGGAATTTGGTTGATTGCTTCACCGTTCTTACTCTCTTAAGACAGGCCGGACGAGGAAACCTGCACTTTTTAGTCACTAATGTCTCAAACCAAACACAAGAAAAAAACTCAGGTTCCACCTGATGAAAAACTGTGGAGAAGAATCTCCACTAAGTTTGGTAACAATGAAGAACTATGGGATAATCTCTGGGATTGTGGAAAAATTAATTCTTTTATAGTTGAAAAAGAAAAATTGAAATTGGATAATAAAGAATCCAAGCAATTGAAAAGTAAAATAGATGAAATCTTAGCACATTCTAAGAAAGGAAGACAGTGGTTTCTCTATCAAGAAAAATCTAATTTTACTCTAAGAAAACCAAATGAAATCAATGAAATCGAAGCTAGTATTCGACATTGGCGTAATTTCTTCAATACATATTCACCCACTGAAGAAATTCCTCTTACAGGACAATTGCCTGATGAAGAAAATAAAAGATATAGGTTAATCGAAGATGTCTGGTTTGCAATAATATCTAATGAGAAATTACCAGAAGAATTCTCTCTATCTGAAAGCGAATATATCCTCAAATGGAAAGCGTATGATTTGATTAAAGATGCAACAACATTTGCAGATACATGTTCTGGATTGAGATTCCGGGATTCCTTGCCTTCAATCGCTCTTCTACTGATGAAATCAAAGCGAATTAATGCAACTCAATTATTGGATTTAAGATTAAATCATTTACGTTTAAACAATTCAAATCCTTTCGGTAGAGATTATGATTCTCACTTATCAGATATTGCTGAAAGAATACCTGACGTTGATGCCGATAATGCTCTGAAAGAGGGACGAGTTGACTTGAGACATTTGCCTTTTGTAACAATTGATCCAAAAACTGCAAAAGATTTTGACGATGCAGTCTGTTTAATCGAAGAAAATGGAAAACCGACCTTATGGGTTGCAATCGCAGATGTAGCACATTACATCGAGCCTGAAACGCTCTTAGATGAAGAAGCTCAAGCTAGAGCGACCTCAGTATACTTACCTCATGCCGTTCTACCGATGCTACCTTCAAGATTATCTGATGATTTATGTTCCTTAAGAGCCAAAGTTCCCAGATTAGCAATGACTGTTTCCATGGAAATAGAAGATGATTGGACTATTGGTAAAGTATCGGCTTTTGAAAGTATTATTGAGGTTCGAGAAAATTTATCTTATGATGATGCTCTCGAAAACCCTCGTTTCAAACATATGATGGACTTAGCAGAAGGATTACGTCAAAATGAAATTAGATTGAACTTGAATTCTGCAGAATTGCGACCTAGAGTCGATGATGATGAAATAAGTGTGAATGTCAAGTGGCCGAATAAAGCAACTAAAATGATTGAAACATTTATGGTTGCCACCAATAATTCGATTGGAATTATGCTTGGTAAAGAAAAGGCACCATTACCGTGGAGATGCCATGCCCCACCAGACGCGCCAGAAGTTGAAGAATTGAATGCAAAATTCGAAGCTATGGAAATTGATATTGAACTCCCAATGCCAAGTGTAAAGAAATTTGGACAATCGGAAGAAACGGAGTTGGCAAGTATGTTGGGTGACTGGGCTCAAAGTGGAAATGTCCAAATCAGTGGTCTGGAAGTTTCCGATGACCAAGATGAAGTCCCTCAATATCTCAAAAATGTTCTAGATCCTGAAGCAAGAAAGGATATTCTGATTTCTCTACAGGAAGCTCAAGAAAAAGCCAGTAATATGAAAAATGCTACGCGAAGAGTCGTCGACCATGGCTTGTTCTATCTTTTACAACGTGCAGTATATTCACCAGACAATCTAGGACATTTTGGATTGAATTTGGATGCTTATGTTCATTTCACAAGCCCAATTCGAAGATATGCTGATTTGGTTGTTCATCGTCAACTCAAATCTTTCCTGAAAGATGAAGAATGGATTTATTCAGAAAAAGAAACAATCAAGATTTCAGAACAATGTACGGCCAATAGTCAAGAAGCAAAAAAGATTGAATGGGAATTGGTGGCAAATGCTTTCCATTTACATTTATTGAGAGGAGGAACTTTGGATTCGATAAAAGATTCGGATGATGCTCTCGAACTAAAGCAATGGCCTGCTAGGGTTGTTGGACTTCGTAATCCTTGGATTTCCCTTGACTTATTGGATGATGGAGCAATTCGAGGTAAATTACATGTCAGCCAATTGGGAGATGGAAGACAATTAGCTACTGATGAATTTGGACTACATCTAATCGATGAGAACGTGAAAGAACATGACGCTGTTATCTTGTCTTTAGGCCAGAAATTCCCGTGTAGGCTTAGAGGTCTTGACATTTGGAGTGGTGAATTAGATTTGGCTCCAATCTAGTCAGCTGACAATATTGAAAGAAGCCGGATGAAGAAGCCTGATTATTATTATTCTACATCATCTTGGTCTTGCTGTTCATCAACTACCTTTCCAAGA
>Ga0208521_1000430_pt1 | contig 26542 bp, 28 predicted proteins | sample ETNtaG_24_FD_185754 | JGI IMG/M metagenome (GOLD analysis project Ga0208521, IMG submission 185754) | Marine microbial and viral communities from oxygen minimum zone, Eastern Pacific Ocean - ETNP201306SV47 (SPAdes) (version 2) | ecosystem: Environmental > Aquatic > Marine > Oceanic ... | reverse complement strand
TTAGTTGAGGAGCGTCAGTGCCAAAATTAGTAAAGCCTGTAGGGTGAGGTTTTAAGCTCACCCTAAGCTGAACTTAGTAAAACTGCTCAAGCTTGTTTCTCCTTTATTATCCATCATTCACGGATCCGGCTTTTCTGCCAACTGTTTTCTTCCCTGCTTTAACTTAGCTCTGATTACAACAAACAAAAAAATGTTTGAGGTAATTGCCTTTGATGCCGATGATACCCTTTGGCATAATGAGTCTATTTTCACAATGACCCAAATAAAGTTCCGAGAAATGCTTTCGTCTCATGGACAGGAAGTTGTTGATCAAACTTTGTTTTCGACTCAGATAAAAAATCTACAGCATTTTGGTTATGGCATAAAAGGTTTCATTCTTTCCATGATCGAAACTTCCATTGAGTTGACTGATGGTGAAGTAAGTGGACATGAAATTCAGCAGATTCTGGATTTTGGCCGCGAGATGTTAGCTGCACCTATTGAATTATTACCGTATGTTCGTGAAGTGGTTGAAGAACTTTCCCAAAAATATACACTGCTGTTGATCACTAAGGGTGATTTGATTGATCAGGAAACGAAAATTGCCCGTTCCGGATTGGCTGAATTTTTTGACGCAGTTGAAATAGTGAGTGACAAAACTACAGAAGTATACAGCAAAATCCTCGAGCGTCACAAAATTGAGTCTTCACGTTTTATGATGATTGGAAATTCAATGCGTTCTGACATTGTACCGATTGTGCAGATTGGGGCACATGCGGTTCATGTGCCTTATTTGTCAACCTGGGAGCATGAACAGGATCATCCTCCTGTAGATGCAGAACATTATACTGAATTGAAACACCTCGGTTTACTGCCGCAGTTGATCAGTGAAAAAGGATGAGAAAACCATTACTGGAAGGGCTTAAAGTCGCGCTGGTGCACGATTGGCTGACCGGAATGCGCGGTGGAGAAAAGTGTCTGGAGGTGCTTTGTGAACTTTTCCCGGAGGCGGATTTATACAGCTTAATTCACCAAAAGGGAGAGCTGTCACAGACAATTGAATCAATGCCGATAAGGACATCTTTTGTGCAGAAGCTGCCTTTTGGTTTAAAAAAATACCGTCACTATCTGCCTCTTTTCCCTCTGGCAATCGAGCGGTTTGATTTCAGCGATTACGATCTGATTGTGAGCTCCAGCCATTGTGTGGCCAAGGGCGTCAGGCACGATGACTCGGTTTATCATATCTCTTACGTTCATGCGCCGATGCGTTATGTCTGGGATCAGTTTAATACCTATTTCCGCCAGCCCCGTACTTCTTGGCCTGTTAGAATTGGCGCAGAATTAATGCGTCCGTATTTGCAGCGCTGGGATCGTAATACAGCGAAACGCGTAGATACTTTTCTGTGTAACAGCGATAACATACGTAAAAAAATTCTTGAGTATTATGGTCGTGAATCACAGGTTATTTATCCGCCGGTTGATCTGTCACGCTTTAAACCCGGAGATTCAAAAGCGGATTATTACCTTATGGTAGGCGCTTTTGCACCGAATAAACGGGTGGATTTAGCGGTTGAAGCTTTCAATCAACTTAAACTGCCGCTTAAGATATCAGGCAGTGGTCAGGACGAAGAATACTGCAGATCGATTGCCGGTGAAAACATTGAGTTTCTGGGTGCTCTTTCAAATGAAAAACTGTTAGAATTATATCAGCAGGCACGGGCTTTAGTTTTTCCGGGAGAAGATGATTTTGGTATCACACCGCTGGAAGCGCAGGCCTGCAGCACTCCAGTGATTGCCTTTGCTTCCGGAGGTGCATTGGAAACCGTAACTGAGAAGACGGGTGTTTTTTTCGCAGAGCAAAAGGTAGAAGCGCTTATTAAAGCCGTAGAGGAAATGGAACGCAGTTGGAGGAGTTTTGCTCCGGAAGCATTTCAACGGCAAATGTCCCGTTTTGGCAGAGGGCATTACAAAGAACAAATTGCGCATGCCATTGAATTTGGCTATCAACAATGGAAGACAGGATTTTGAAAAAGTATTTAAATCTTCTTTATTGCATCACATTCAGTATGATCCTGCTTTTGTCTGCGGGAGGTAAGGGTGTGTCTACGGCTCATGCTTTTTTTGAAAATCAGGCACGTTACGCGTTTGAGCAGCGTTGGCTGCCGATGCTGAGTGATGAATCTTCGCAAAAACGATTTCAGGCAATGCGTGCTTTTTTGGCTTATCCGGAGTGGGGTTTACCTGTCCTGCGAAATTCGCTCATGAGTCCGGAAACTGAAAATTTGAACTGGCAAATTGTAATGCTGATTGGCATGCTGGGTGAGCCGACAGATGTACCGCCTTTGTTAAAAATATGGCGTGAACTGGAGGATCATAAACATTCAACTGTCTGGTTGGGTGCAATGCAACGTCTGTACTGGAAAAACCGGATTTCAGGTGGTGCATCTCCAAAACTGACGAGCCTGACACTAAAATATCTTGAAAAAGATCAAGGAGTTCAAACCGAAGAGAAGGCCGCTGCGATACAGTTCAGGATTGACAATCCTGAACGGTCGGCACGTTTTATCCGCGTGAGCGCTCATTTCTGGAAAACACGTATTCAGGAAGAACTTCCCCCAAAATATTATTGGCTGCCTCCAGGCGGAAGAATAGAAGCAAATCTACAGACTCGGTTCTCAGCTGTTGAACATACGGGTGATGTTCGCCTTGATTTTCGTGTGTGGGAAGTAGGCCGCGCCGAAGAGTTACTGCATAAGACCGTCAATATTCCACTCCCCAAATAACAGACTTTTCCAAGCGGCAATTAAGATCCTGCCTGAATTTTTGTTGAAAATAATTAATGTCGCTGAAAATGCTGGCTTCCTAAAGACTCCTAAACGAATTGTTTGTCTTCTCGAACTAAGAAATAAATATTTAATAATATCAGCTCTTAACATAAAATAATTTCTCGCTTTATAAGCAATGACACGTTTTTATGACTTGTTACTGGTTCATCAAAAATAATTTATTTTTCGGGTTAGTTGTCGTTTTTACTTGAAATAGTACTAATTAGGTGCTAGTTTAAGAAAACTTACAAAAAGGGAAGGCGATGCTGAAATTATCAAAAAAAACTGATTACGCGATTATTTTGCTGACACATCTGGGTGAGCAGGAATCTCCGGTGAGTGCGCAGGAAGTAGCCACCTTTTATAAACTGCCTTATCCCATGGTGGCTAACATCCTGAAACAACTGGTTTCTTCCGGATTGATAGAATCAACCCGCGGACAGCGCGGTGGTTATGTATTGGCACGGTCTGCGGAGGAAATTAACTTGTCTGAAATTATCCGGATCACTGACAGCACGTTTGAATTAGTAGAATGTGTTCATGATGAGGATTTATGTAAAGTACATCAGTGCTGTCCAACTCGGCAGCCGCTGATTGTTTTACATCAGAAAATTCAGCAATTTGTTGAAGAAACAACATTAGCCGCGATTATTGAAGACGTGCAAACAAACAACTTTAGTGTAAAGGACTCTTCTTATGAAACTGCCCATTTATCTTGATTACAACGCTACCACGCCCGTTGATCCATTAGTAGTGGAGGCGATGATGCCGTTTTTCACAGAATCATTTGGAAATGCCGCCAGTCGTAATCATGCCTTTGGCTGGCAGGTTGAACAGGTAGTGGAAGATGCACGTGAATCTATCGGCAAGGCGATTGGCGCCGGCGCAAAGGAAATTGTTTTTACCAGTGGTGCTACTGAATCTGACAATCTTGCAGTTTTGGGAGTTGCAGAATTTTATCAGAAAAATGGCAAGCATATCATTACAAGTCCAATCGAACACAAAGCAGTGATCGATCCGTGCCACGCATTGGAACAGCGTGGTTACGAAATTACCTTTCTAGATGTGGATAAAGACGGTTGCATCGACCTCAAACAACTGGAAGAATCCATCCGCGAAGATACTATTCTGGTTTCGTTAATGGCGGGGAATAATGAAATTGGCACACTCAATCCTCTAAGGGAAATAGGTGAAATCACCCGTGCGAAAGGAGTCCTGTTTCATACAGACGCGACACAGGGTGTAGGGAAAATTCCAATTGATGTAGACGAGATGAAGATTGATCTTCTTTCGATGTCGGCACATAAGATATATGGCCCAAAAGGTATGGGTGCGCTGTATGTCAGGCGCAAAAAACCGCGTGTGCGTTTGTCACCAATCATGTTTGGCGGCGGTCACGAACGAGGAATGCGCTCCGGTACTCTTAACGTGACCGGAATTGTCGGTTTTGCTAAAGCTCTTGAATTGTCGATGGCGGAAATGGCTTCTGAAGCAGAACGCCTGACAGGATTACGGCAAAGGCTTTTCGATCGTTTGTCTGCAGAACTGGATTATATCTTTCTCAATGGACATCCAACAGAACGATTGCCGAATAATCTCAATTTGAGTTTTGGTTACGTAGAAGGAGAAAGTTTGATGATGGGAGTCAGCAATTTGGCGGTCTCTTCCGGATCAGCCTGCACTTCAGCCAGTTTGGAACCATCTTATGTTTTGCGGGCATTAGGAGTGGGTGACGATTTAGCGCATTCTTCAATCCGTTTTGGTATGGGACGTTTCACTACCGTTGAAGAAATTGATTATACAGCAGAAAAAATGATAGTTGCGGTAAAGCGGCTTCGTGAAATGTCACCGCTTTATGAAATGGTAAAAGAAGGTGTAGATTTATCAACTGTAGAATGGGCGTCACATTAAGCTCAAAAGTTTAATTATTGTAGAAAAGGTGCAAAAATGGCTTACAGCGAAAAAGTAATTGATCATTATAGCGAGCCCAGGAACGTAGGGAGTCTGGATAAAAGTGACCTTAATGTAGGTACAGGGCTTGTTGGTGCTCCTGAATGTGGCGATGTGATGAAACTGCAGATTCAGGTTGATCCGGAAACCAAAGAAATTATTGATGCGAAATTCAAAACTTTTGGTTGCGGATCTGCTATCGCGAGTTCAAGCCTTGCCACTGAATGGGTCAAAGGCAAGAGTATTGATGAAGCAATGTCGATCCAGAATACAGAAATTGTTGAAGAACTTTCACTACCTCCAGTAAAAATTCATTGCTCTGTTTTAGCAGAAGATGCGATTAAAGCAGCAATTTCTGACTACAAAAGCAGAAACGAAAACTGAGTTGTAGCGTAGATATTATAAAACCAAGCTATGGCTTTTGACCAACCTGCCTGTCATACGTGCGAGTCCACTTTGGTTTCGCGTCTTTTTTGTTTTTCCTGCAACGCACTCCAGCCTTTTCCACGGGAAATGGATTTTTTTGAAGTGCTAGGTTTCCCTGTCAGCTTTGAGCTAGAATCCACGGACTTGGAGGAACGCTATCAGGAGCTTTCTCTGGAACTGCATCCGGATTTTTATGGTTTGGCTCCGGAAGCAGAAAAACTTTTAAGCGAAACTGCCTCCGCTATTCTGAATACAGCGTACAAAACTCTGCGCGAACCAACTTTACGAGCCAGTTATTTATTACATTTGCAGGCCACAAAGCAGAAGTTGGATGAGCGCTCCCTGCCGGAGGGGTTTTTAGCAGAAATGTTTTTTCTGCAGGAAGAACTGGATGAACTGCTGGGTTCCGGAAACGCGGTTGATTTGTCCGCAATGCGTGAGGATATGCAAAACAGGAAAAAAGATATTGAAGCAGACTATGCGCCTCTTTTCAAAAAACATGAAGAGCAACCGGAAGATTCCGGAATACTCCAGCAACTGCAAACCCAATTAAACGCAGAACGTTATTTACGCCGCCTGCTCGAGCGTATTCCGGCAGCGGATTAGCAGCCCTTAGCAGTTTAAAACACACCACAAATTCACAAAATGGAACGCATAATAGGTATTGATCTGGGCACAACGAACAGTTTGTGTGCAACTGTTTTTGATGAGGGCCCCGAAGTAATCGGCGAGGGTGATAATTCGGTGACACCTTCCGTTTTGTCACGTATCGATTCAGGATGGCTGGTTGGACAGGAAGCACAGCAGCGCAGAATTTCTAATCCGGAAAATACCGTATTTTCCATAAAACGTTTGATGGGACGTGACCTTGAAGAGCTTGGAGAGCTTGTCAATGAGTTGCCGTATCAAATTGTAGAAGCAGAAAGGAAATTACTCAAAGTCCGGATAGGCGAAAGTGAGCCTTACCTTGATTTTACACCACAGGAATTATCTGCTGAAATATTAAAAAAAGTAAAACAGCGTGCCGAAGCAGCACTCGGTGAAGCTGTTGAGAAAGCAGTTATCACAGTTCCTGCGTATTTTGATGACTCCCAGCGGCAGGCCACGAGGGCTGCAGCTACCATTGCCGGACTGGAAGTGGCGCGTATCATCAATGAACCGACTGCCGCAGCGATTGCTTATGGACTTGATGAAAAGCAGGATCTGCAAAAAGACGGTCACGTTGCTGTTTACGATTTAGGCGGCGGTACTTTTGATATTTCCATTCTCAAACTTTCCGGAAAGATTTTTAAAGTGGTTGCCACCCACGGTAATACTCAGCTTGGTGGAGATGATTTTGACCAGTCGCTGGTGGAAATTTTGAAAAAGAGAATTCTGCAGGAATACACGCAAGCGCAGTTTGATGATCCGGAGTCAAAGCAAATTTTAAGAAAAACTGCTGAATCAATCAAAATTGGACTCAGTCTTTCACCAGAAAACGAATACACTCTGGACTTCCCAAAACAGGATATTTCTTTTACGGATAATTTTAAAGTAGAAGATTTTGAGTCATTGATTTTTCCTCTGGTGGAACAAACTCTGGAAAGTTGCAAACATGTGCTGCAGCAGGCAAAACTATCTTTAGATCAGATAGACGAGGTTGTTTTGGTCGGTGGTTCTACAGTAGTTCCGGGAGTACGCAGGGAGATTGAAACTTTTTTCGGACGCTCACCGCATGTGGCGATTGATCCGTATAAAGTTGTAGCAATCGGTGCGGGAATCCAGGGACATTTGCTGGCTGGCGGACGGCGTGACTTTTTACTGCTTGACGTGATTCCACTGGCCCTCGGTATTGAAACATTGGGTGGAACATTCAGTAAAATCATTACCGGCAACACCACAGTACCAGTTGAAGAAAGTGAGACTTTTACCACAAATGTTGATGACCAGACTTCGATTGATGTTAATATTTATCAGGGCGAGCGCGAATTAATCAAGGATTGCCGTGCTCTCGGTAAGTTTAAGTTGCATGGTATACCGCCTATGAAAGGTGGCTTCCCGCTGGTGGAAGTTATGTTCCGTGTTGATGCAAACGGTATTCTTACTGTTTCCGCCAGCGAAAAACGCAGCGGAAAAAAGGCGGAAATTGAAGTCATTCCATTTCACGGTTTAACACAGTTTGAAATAGAGAGAATCATGGAAGATTCCTTTGAACACGCAATTGATGATTTTAATGAACGTCAATTAATTGAATTTCGCTTAACCGCGGAACGTGTTTTTCAGGGAATTGAACAAAACTGGAATGTCGCGGAAAGTGCTTTGAGTGGAACGGAGCGTGACGAAATCCGCAGACAAATGGAAGTAGTCCGGGAAAGCATGAAGAAACAGGATTCTCAGGCACTCAAAGCACAACTGGATGTACTGGGTGAGCTCACGCGTCCTTTAGCTGACACTGCGATGGGGCGTTCCATATTGACTGAATTGCAAGCTGATGGCGAGACCAGCTGATTAAAATCTATTTTTATTATGATATGACATATCAATAGCAACTAATATTATGAAATAACAGAATATATTTAGTTTAACTCGCTCTTATTTTTTTGTTAATATTCCATTTGGTTACCAATTAATTCCCATAATAATCAAAATCGGAATAAACATAAAAAAAGGAATCACAAGGGGGGATGAGTGTAAAACTAAGAAAGAGAATTATTGACTCTTGAAAAAATCAATAAAATCACGTCGAGGATCTATTATTTAGCTAATATATTTAGTATTTTTATTGCAGAGCGAAAGAATGTAGACAAACGTTGATGCAGTCAGTTAGTCCAACCAGGATCTTTCGGTGAGTTTTCATTTATAACAGAGTATAGGGAACCCTTGTTATTCCCAACACATTCCACTGACCTTCCAAAGTGTTCTGGTACTGACAATAAATCACCGGCATTGAGCAAAATACTTCCTTTGTACCCCTCAGCGGTCCAATCGACTTTCCAGGTTCCTTCATAACAGATAAGGACTTCTTTTTCAGATCTACTGAACGTTTTATATCCTCCTCCTGGTTTGGCTACGAAGAGAGATAATTCGAATTCATCTCCACCAGGAATAACAGCTTCTTTTATTCCTATTAAACGATGCAATTGAATTGAGCCGTATTCTCCAAATTTTAAAGGATGATTCTTTAATGGTTTTAGAGCGCCTGAGCGGCATATTCGCAGTTCCATTTCATCAGTAGAGTAGTTCTTATAAGTTGCGGCTTTTTCAGGACTCATAGGTCTAACTTGGGTTGCACCTTTTGGAATGGGGCACTTATTTGTATCCCATACCCCATAATCTTCAAGCAAAACCAGTCCATGATCTTCAGCATCTTCGAATACTTGAGGAGCCCATTCAACTCCACCTGTATCATCTCCTCCAAGAATCGCGAACAAGAATCCATATTTATCTCCAATGTTTTCAAAACCACGAAAACAATTTGTAGGTATAGAAACTACATCTCCTTCAGTAAGAATCGTATGATTCTCTGCATGCAGTCCCCAATAAATGTCGAAAGTTCCTTCTTGTATCAAAAAGACTTCAGCAGTAAAGTGGCTATGTAATGAATTTTTGATGTAAGGTGGCTGACCAGCGGCTCCGATGTTGAATCCATGTGGTTCACGGATATTGATGAACTGTTCTTTATTTTCTGTTACACCTGGCCCGATAATACTAAAGTTGTCCTTGAGGTGACTCCCAGGAGTATGAGCGTCAATAAAGGCACTTTTACAGGGAACCATTTCACTCCTACGAACTAGCCTGGTTCTCATAGTTTCGAGTGTTTTCATAGGTGACTCAAGAATTAATTATTTTTTGGTGAAGGGAACTATTTCAAAAATTTGTCAAACAGCCTGTGTTGTGTATCATTGATATCACACCTTGCTGAAAAAGATTTTACCAAAGCTTTTTTGAAGCTATTTCTGCACCTTTCGCCATCGATGAAAGTTTTGCATAGGTTATGTCAGCATCGACTGTTCCAAAACCAGCGAAGGTGGAAAATCCACAATCGGAGCCAGCAATTACCCTATTTCTTCCAACAATATCTGCAAATCGACAAATTCGTTCTGAAACCAGTTCAGGGTGCTCCACAAAGTTGGTTGTCGAATCTATTACACCTGGAATCAATATCTTCTCCTCAGGAATTTTGATATCTCTGAAAACAGTCCATTCATGACTGTGACGCGGGTTAGATCCTTCAAATGAAAGAGCCTGAGGTTTGGCCTTAAGGACTGTAGGAAGAATTTTCTTCATCTCGATATCACAATGGTGAGGCCCCTGGTAGTTACCCCAACAGACATGCAAACGAATTTTTTCTGAGGGTATTTTCTCAAGTGCATGATTTAGGGCCTCGATGTGGAGTTGAATCATAGAAAGGAACTTTTTTTCACTTTTATCTTTGAAAAGAACATGACGTCCAAGAGCCAGATCAGGGCTATCAATCTGAATTAAAAAGCCCGCTTTCACAATCCCTTCATATTCGGCTTTCATTGAATCTGCTAAAGCATAGAGATAGCTTTTATGATCGGAATAATATTCATTTGGCTGAAATAGAGCGATCACACCTGGTGAAGCAGCGTTCATGAAAGCTTCAGAGATACTAATCCCATCCAGTGCCTTTCGTAAATTTACAAGATCGATTTCAAGTGGCTTCATGTCCTTCACTGTAACTGGCCCTGTACAACGTGGACGGGTATATGTCGGAACACCACCGGATTTTGATGCCCTCGAGGAAAATGTTGGAAATTCTTCAAGATCTTTTGGGGTTTGTCGAGGACTGTCACCCTCGAATCCATTCAGACGATCTTTGATATATGTGGCATAACTGATCTTACTTTGCTCTCCATCACTCACAACATCTATTCCTACTTCCTCTTGTTTTTTTACCACTGTTCTAACAGCCTCAGCAATAACTTCGTCATATTCTTTTTTGTCTAGATTTTTTCCATCTTCCTTTGCGAAAACAAGTTTAAAAACTTTTTCAGAACGAGGAAGACTGCCAACATGTGTGGTCAATATTCTATCTTTACTTAATTTCATTTTTATTTTCTCATTTCTTGTGTTCTTATCTGATCGCTCTTCTTAAGAATATTATTTTATTTCGCCGGATCAAACTATTTCTCAATTGTTTTAAAGTGAATTCCATTGCATACGTATGTTATGTTGATATGATATTAATGAATTTACCAGTGGAAATATAATTTTAATTCATCCAATAATTAATAATTAATGTTTTAGTTAAAAAAATCAATTTTTTGAATATAATTAAAACTTTACTCAAAGTACTTATATTATTTATAAATTCATTAAAGCAAGTACTTTTAAAAAATTAATAACCATAGAATTATTAATATGAAAAATAAAACCAATACCACTTCCACCCAGGTGGCAAATCTTGCAGGTGTTTCCCAATCAACAGTTTCTCGCGCCTATTTACCAGAAAGCCCTGTAACGGAAAAAACCAGACAAAAAGTACTTGAAGCTGCAAAAAAACTTGGTTATCAGCCGAACGCTATGGCTAGAAGTCTAATCACTCGACGGTCTAACATGGTTGGAATAGTTATCTCAAACGTAACGACAAATCCGTTTTACCCGGAAGTATTAGATCTATTGAGTAGGAAATTTCAAGAAAATGGTCAGAAAGTGATGTTATTTGTAGTACACAGAGATCAGAGCTTGGACGACATCCTTCCGCAGTTACTCGAATACCAAGTAGACGGGATTATAATTACAGCAGCTACATTGAGCTCAGACATGTCCTATGAGTGTGAGCGGAGAGGGACTCCTGTCACCCTTTTTAACCGATATATTCCAAAATCAAATGCAAGTTGGTTCTGTTGTGACAACAAGGCTGGGGGCAGCATGGTAGCTCAATTCTTACTAGATTCAAGACATAAACGCCCAGCATATCTTGCAGGCAGTGAGGATACTACAACTAGTATCGATAGAGAAAAAGGGTTTCTTGAAATTATGAATAAGAATGGTGTAGATACATTAAGAGAAGTTGGTAATTACAACTACAATGAAGCATACGCAGCTACTGTTCGCTTAATGGAAAGACCCGATCCAGCAGACTCTATTTTCTGTTCAAACGACATTATGGCATTTGGTGCGCTTGATGCCATTAGAAGTGGTATGAAATTAAGAGTTCCTGAAGATGTTTCGATCATCGGTTTTGACGATATCCCTATGGCCTCATGGCCGAGTTTTAACCTGACAACAGTTCGCCAACCTGTCAGGGATATGGTTGATGCATCTGTAGAAGATCTTATCTCACGAATAAAAAAACCGGAAAATCCGCCGAATCATAAAGTCATAATGGGTGAATTGATTGTCCGTGGATCATCAAGAATTCCTATATAAATATCCTTAAGCTAGAAAGTATTTTGAACTGTTATAGTGGATTGTGTTATACAATTGTCCGTCGGCAATTTATCGATGGGTAGACTTAACTGAAAATCTTGAACCGTCTTTACAGTATTTGAATAAAATAGTTCATGGGAGATACACTTAGTAATTAATAATCGTCTTTGTTCTTTCTAGAACATCGACTCCTTGTTGTTTTAACCACCAAGGCAGGTCAATTAACACCCAATTTTCAGAGAGTTTTTCTCCTTCCCGGCGGTAGATATCCACAACCCTCATATCTGCTGCAATATTACTCGCAGGCAATCCCAAAAAACCGCCAATGGGAGTATTAGTTAGGTTTGGCCAGCCAAAGAAACCCGCATAGTTTCCCTCTGCAAATCGGCATATGTGGCCATTAAAAACCTTATCCTTAAGCCCTCTCCTGAAGGGGAACTGATGTTGTTCCTGGTATCGCGGAATAGTGTAAGATGCTCCAATACCAGCTGGGCCGTACCAGATCATATCATCGTGCCAAGTTTTTTTTAGCAAATCTGGATGTGGACAGTCATTTTCATTTTTATTAAGATCTGTAAGATCGCCTATCATTTGGTTTACCAATTTAAGAGTCTTCTGAGACTCTTGCTGATCCTGAGGCTCAATTAATAAACCATCATGTGTTCTTGGGCCGGGATAAACGAAAGAAGCACCCGTTTGAAGAGGCAATGGATTGAGACCCAATTGATGCATTAAGCCAATGAGATCGCAAAAAAAACTGCTTCTTATTATTTTACCATCTTTAATGCAATTGAAATCAGCATAACGTAGAAAAGCTATTTTTCGGCTGGCAGGTAGACCTAACCAATTCCCATCCAGAAGGCCCATAAAGTGTCCCATGCTGATAACCCAGTCAGCATTGTCAATCTCACTGGTACCTGCGAGAAAAATATCCTGCCGGCGCTGAACATTAGACCAGGCTGAGAGAAACGGGATCCAGAAAACTTCTGCTACAGCATCCCCACCTTTCTGCTCATTAAACGGGTAGACTCCGTACCATTGAAGCTCAGGTTTTGTAAATTTTCTTATGACCTTAGCAATACTATTTGCATTTGCTGCTTCTATCTCATCATAAAATGACAAAATCAATGATTTTTGAATTTGATAGCTTTTCATTTTAGTCTACGATTGTAGTGCTAAACCAGTAACAGGATCAAAACCTCTACGCGCCTTATTAAACTCACGAATTCTGGCAAAAACATCAACACCGATTTGGTCATAGATGTCAAGCAAATCTACAAGAACCCAGTTTTCTCGAATCAGTCCATTTTCCAGCCTCCAGAAATCTAGACTTCTCAAACTAATTCTCATTCCTGACGGAGCAATACCCATCCAGCCTCCATGATAAATAGTCTGTATCATGTTGGGCCAACCTGTAACTCCCACATAATTACCATCACCAAAGAAATGGTTCGTAATCTGATCGTCAAACTGCCCTCGGTCCGGCATGGCAGCAAGAAAAGGAATCTGATGCCAATTTCGGAATCCTTCTATACCTCGGCCTGTTCCGATGCCGGAGGGACCATACCAATTCATTTTTGGGTGCCAAAATTTTTTCATTTCCATTACTTCAGGGCCTCCCTCTGACGGATGCCTATTCATTGAAGTAAGCATGTCAAATACTAACTGGCAAGCTGCTAAACTACTAGATTCATCATAGGGGTCTTGTATAATTCCGTCTTGAGTTGCAGGTCCAGGAACTTGCCATTCACGGCCAAGACTAGGAGCCATTGGCCAAGCTCCCGCCTGCATCATTAGCTCAGGGATATCCCATAGAGCCTGTACTTCAGTCACTCTGTTATCTTCAAAGCGATAGAACTCGTGGAATCTCATGGCAACCTGATTTCCTGTCGGTGGAATATCCAACCATGATTTACTGAATGTGCCTGTGTAATAACCACAGCAACCTACCCAATCAGAGTTTTCTTGAGTTGCTCCAGCCATCACAATTGTGTCACGGCGCTCTAAATCTGGTAGAGACCAAAGAAGTGGAGCTAATACATTCTTGTAAAAATTATCTACTCCTGTTTTCTCTCCAAATGGATAACTAAGGCGAAATACTGGCTCTGAAATAAAAAGACCATCAAGTGCTTTGCGGACACTACTTTCGCTGAAATCGTACATTGCCCTCCTCAAAGTAGAAATCAGTTTTTTATTCTTTGTGTGTCTATCCAAATTCACTCCTTTACCAATCTGACAAAATTTTTATTACTATTTAAAATAACTGCAATAAATTTTATTTTTTAATATTTATATTTCTAATATGTTAAAAATTCTCAACCTTTTCAATTGATGTAACAACGTGCGGTATTTCTTTTGTCTTTGACAAGTCATTGTGTTTCTTCATTTCTGGCTGAGTTTTATGAAATCTTTTCATGCAATTCTAAATAAATTTAGTCCTTTTTATTCGTCAATAGATGTCTTTCCCATATTTTGAAGGCAAGTTATTTTTCCTAGATTTATCTTAATTTACAAAACATTTCTTTTATGGATCTACATTTGGTTAACAATAATTACATATTTATTTTTGTATCTGCAATATTTTTCTTGCATTGAATGAATACGTATGTAATTCTTTACCACTCCAATGTGTATATAAATGTCGATCAATTTTTTTAACATTTTTTATACTTTGATTGAATATGTTTTTATACCATTGAGACTAGCCAAAAATACGTATGTAATTCTTTACCACTCCAATGTGTATATAAATGTCGATCAATTTTTTTTAACATTTTTTATACTTTGATTGAATATGTTTTTATACCATTGAGACTAGCCAAAAATACCAATCATATTAACGGTAAGTTTGGATAAAACTTTGGTTTGTCTTTATTAAACATTCCAACTCAATAATCCCTGTGGGTCTGAAAATTAATTTAAGTCCCTCATTAAATAAGGAGAGAGAAAATGAAAATGCTATCTAAAATAACAGTAACATCAACATTCATGTTTCTAATAGTCCACACTACCTATGCTGCTTGCGGTATCACTAGTGGTTCAATAAACATTTTGGCAAATGATTTTCCTGCTTTGCGTACATACACAGATACAGCAAAAGCATGTGCAGGGGCAGGTGCTGATTTCAAAGTGAATCACACATCTGAACATAACAATCTAGCAATGGCTGCTCTTTCGGCTAATCCAGCGGAATATTCAGTTAGAATTGGAGCAAACAGTTCTATAGTACCATTAATGAACGAAGGTCTGATTAGGCCAATGGATGACCTTGTTGCTAAATACGGAAAAGGCCTACAAAAATCTCAGTTAATCACAATAGATGGGAAAGTGATGGCTGTTGCTTTCATGGCAAATACACAGCATTTATACTATCGTGAAGATATTCTTAATGAACTAGGAATAGCTGTACCAAAAACTTATGAAGAAGTTATAGCGGCAGCTGAAAAAATGCGGTCTTCAGGTAAATTGCTAAATCCATATGCAGGTGCTTATAAAGCCGGTTGGAATTTAGCAGAAGAGTTTGTAAATATGTTTCTAGGTCATGGTGGTGAGTTTTTCAAACCTGGTTCAGCAGAGCCAAACATCAACAACAAAAAAGGTGTTGCAACTCTTAAGATGTTAAAAAAACTTGCTGGTTATAGCAATCCAGATTTCCTCACTCACGACTCAGAAGCTATCAAAGTTGAGTGGGAAGCAGGGAAAGTTGGTCTTATGACTTTATGGGCTTCAAGATCGGGGACTTTGCTTGATGATGATGGTGATCCAGCAATTACTGCTGCAACCAAATTAGCAGCTCCGGCAACTGTTGGAGGAGGGTCTATTCCAGCAGCCACACTATGGTGGGATGGCTTTATGCTAGCAAAAAATAGATCTGATAAAGATGCTGAAGCTAGCTTTCAAGCCCTTGTTCATGCAGCAACCTCTAAAAAAATGGCAAATGATGCATCAGATCAAGCAGTGTGGCTAGTAGAAGGATTTAAACCTGGTCCAAAATCACTTGGAGTACTTGCTGCAGCCAGGATGGGAGCAAACCCTTATCCTATGTTAGCCCAAATGTCACTTATGCATGGAGCCCTTGGCTCAGAAATTGTTGATTTCTTAAAAGGCAAAGAAACAGCTGAACAAGCGCTTGCAGATACTGAAGCTGCATACAGAGGTAAAGCTAAAGAAAAAGGCTTTCTGTAAAAATAATAATGCTAAAAGGTGGAAATATTTTCTTTCCACCTTTTTTACTTTCCCGAGTTGACGAAATTCATGATGTCGTTTTACATCAAGCTTTGCTGATACTGCTGTTCATCCTGAGCTAAAACACCTAAGATTTTGACCCGTTACTAGCTTTCAGCTCCTCAGTAGCACATTCATGATACCTGTACTTTCTTTTGCTTAGGTTGCAAGGGAAGTATGGTCATTTTCGACTCATCATGAATCTTCAAGGATCCAACCAATTTCTATATAATAATTTGTGAAAAAGTTGCTTACATGAAACATAAAACGTTTTTTTGGTTCATGCTTCCTACTTGTGTAGCAATGGTTTTGTTCATTGCAATTCCTATCGTTTCAATTTTTGTTCAATCACTTTTTATTGAACATCAAAAACCTTCAATTGAAATTGAGATATGTGATCCATTTGGTTGTAAAAAAGAGATCGGTGTAGATGTTGAAGCGTATGCTGCTCTGAACAAAGAAAAACCTTTAGGTAGATTTAATGGGTTTAAAACTTATATAGATAGAAATCATTTAGCATTCAAAGAATTGAATGAAGGGTGGATTAATTCAAAAACATTTAGCGAATTTTCCAGCATTTTTTTTAATTTGCCTTTTTATAAGGCATTAATATTTACATTAACTTATACGCTATTTGTTACACCTTTTGTAATTTGTTTAGGTTTTATTATAGCGCTTTGCATTAATTCTTTGTCACAGAAGATAAAAGGTCCAATTATTTTCGTAACAATCTTGCCAATGATTGTGACTCCTCTGATGGGTTCTCTAGTACTATTCTGGATGATTGACGCAGAAGGTATAATTGGATCAACAATTCAAGAATTATTCAATGATCCTTATCTATCTTTGAAGGCGTCAACTAAACTTACTTGGATTACATTAATAACCTATGGAATATGGCACCATTCCCCTTTTGCCTTTATAGTTTTTTATGCTGCACTTCAAACAGTGCCACAAGATCCAATAGAAGCTGCGATAATAGATGGGGCAGATCGCTGGCAAAGAATTAGACATGTCGTGATTCCGCATCTATACCCAGTAGCAGTTTTTATTGCTCTTATTTCAATGATGGATAATATTAGAGTTTTTGAACCAATACTTGGATTTAGTGCTGAGGCTAGTGCTCAATCATTTTCATGGTTAATTTATAATGATCTTCGAAATATAGAGGTAATGAATTTTGGTTCAGCAGCCTCAACATCTATTTTAACTATCATAATGGTAGGTATACTATTGACTCCAGTACTTATCAAAACATGGCGCGAATTTGGTGAATCAAGATAAAACATGGAAACTTTAGCAGACAAAAAATCTAAAAAATTATTAATTATTAATAGTATATTTATAATAGCCTGGTTGGCCATAGCAGCTTTCCCATTTATCTGGACTTTCTTAGGATCATTTAAGGTTCGTGAGGATTTTTTTTCAAGATCTGATTGGTGGTATGTAATTTCAGGTTTTAATACAATTATTGAGACTGGCGGACGTTACACTTTAAATGCATTTAGAGAAGCTTGGATTGAAGGAGAATTTTGGTATGCAGCAAGGAATTCAGTTATTGTAACTTTCTTTGTTGTTACGATCTCTTTGTTTCTAGGTACTCTTGGAGGATATGCTCTCTCACGCTCACCATACCGATATGCATATTGGATATTAATAGCTGCCCTTGTTTTTCGTGCTATGCCACATATTACGCTTGTTTCAGGATATCTTTTCCCCTTTTTCCAACTAAATATCTGGGGCATTCTTCCAACTACAATTATTGTTCTTGTTGCGATTAATCAACCATTCACATTATGGCTATTATATTCTTTTTTTAAAACAGTTCCAAAAGAGTTAGATGAAAGTGGAATGATAGATGGGTGCTCACATTTTCAGGCATTTAGATATATCATAATGCCCGTCATGTGGCCTGGGGTAATAACAGCCGGATTATTTAGTCTGATGCTTGCGTATAATGATTTCACAGTTACAGCAATGCTGCTAAGTTATGAAAACCATACGTTGGTCCCCAAACTTCAAAGTTATTTAGGTACAAATCAACATGAGGGAAATATGATGTGGGCTGTTTCATCAGTGGTTTCTGCGACAGCACCTTTATTTATGGTTGTCATGTTTTTTCAAAAACAAATTATAAGTGGATTGACTACTGGAGCAGTAAAAGGATAGAAAAAATGCATTGTTATTCAAGAGTCGGATAATCTGCGGTTCTATGTATTTGCTGTAAACAGACGAAAAGTTATAGGAATACTTTTATAAAATGGAAGGATTTGATTCAGAATTTAAGGATTTAAAAGATTACATTCTTAAAATTACTTATCGTATCTGGGAGGAACGTGGCGTTGAACGTATAAGAGATTATTATGGTGAAAATGCTCCAGTAAAGACTCCCACAAGTGTTTCAGACAAAGTAGAAGAAGTTATTAGCTCTACTTATGAGACTTTGAAGATGTTTCCTGACAGGCAGTTGCTAGGAGAAGATGTGATTGGTTCTGAGGACGAGCCCGGCACTTTCTATTCATCACACAGGATTCTCAGTTCAGCAACACATCTTGGAGACGGCTTTTGCGGATCTCCTACAGGTTTAAAAGTTAGTTACAGAGTGATAGCTGACTGTATATGCAGAGGAAACAAAGTGATTGATGAATGGATGGTGCGTGATCAGTCCGCCATTGTGAAACAGGTCGGACTCGAACCCCATGAATTCGGACGCCAGTTGGCTTTAAATCTAAAGAACGCTGGAAGTACTGTTCCAAGCGTTCAGGATTACGTTAAACGCTGGGAAGGGCCTCCCGAATCAGGTCCACTTTCAGGGGCTGCAAAAAATCTCGCTCAAAGTTACCAGGCGTTATGGGAGCAATCAGAATTCAACGCTCTGGAAAAATCGCACAACAGGGCCTGCCAGATTCATGCTCCTGAAGGGAAAGTTATTTATGGTCGTGATCAGCTTATTGAATTTCTCACAGGCTACACTAAATCTTTCCGAAAAGGTAGTTACAGGGTTCATCATTGGATAGTCAATGAGGAGGAAGGTAAAAACACCAGAATTGCTTTGCGTTGGTCATTTTCAGCGGAACATACCGGATTTGGAAGTTTTGGTGAACCAACAGGTGCTCCTGTGGTAATAATGGCAATAACTCATGCCGAAATGCAAGAAGATCTTGTAGTTAGAGAATATCATGCGATAGACGAGATCTCACTTTGGATGCAAATCAGCGGCTATTCCATGAGTTAATACATCGTAAACAGGTTAAGTTTTATGTCCTACAATCATTCAAAAAAATAAGGTAAATTATGGCAAACTGGCTAAAGGAGGCTATTTCAGAAGAACAACGGGACAAAGCCCAAAAACAAATTCGAGATACTGTAGAAAAATTGCTTGACGATGTTAATTCACGTGGAGACGCAGCTGTCAGGGAACTTTCGGGACGTTTTGACAATTGGTCACCGGGTGAATTCCGACTTTCTGAAAAAGAAATCCAGTCCTGTATTGATAGACTTGATACACAAACAATTAGTGACATCTGCTTTGCACAGGAGCAGATCCGTAACTTCGCCCAGATTCAGCGGGATTCCATGAATGACGTTGAAGAGGAAACTTTTCCAGGAGTAGTTCTTGGTCACAGGAATATCCCAATAAACCGCGTGGGGAGTTATGTCCCAGGGGGTAAGTTCCCAATGGTAGCATCTGCCCACATGTCTGTTGTAACTGCAAAAGTTGCCGGCGTGAAGGAAATCATTACCTGCGCTCCCCCTTATGAGGGGCGCCCATCTGATGCCATTGTTGCAGCTCAGCATCTAGGAGGAGCAGACGATATCTTCGTGATCGGAGGTGTCCAGGCAGTCGCGGCCATGGCATTAGGAACTGAATCCATAACTGCTGTGGACATGCTCGTTGGTCCTGGCAATGCCTATGTAGCTGAAGCTAAGAGGCAGCTTTATGGACGAGTTGGAATTGATCTTTTTGCAGGACCAACAGAAACTCTTGTTATAGCAGATGAAACAGTTGACGGGGAAATGTGCGCTACAGATCTCCTGGGGCAAGCCGAACACGGCCCGACTTCTCCAGCTGTCCTTTTAACTAATTCCATGAATCTTGCCAGCCAGACATTGGAAGAAGTAAAGAAACAATTGAAAACTCTTTCAACGCGTGACACTGCAGAGCCAGCATGGCAAAACTACGGACAGATTATTGTAGCGGATTCTTATGATGAAATGCTTGAAATAGCAAATGAACTAGCCTTCGAACATGTTCAGGTAATGACCAAAAAAGATGACTGGTTTCTGGAAAACATGGTTAATTATGGCGCTCTTTTCCTTGGACCTCGTACCAATGTTTCATATGGAGACAAGGTCATAGGTACTAACCATACTTTGCCTACTTTAAAAGCCGCACGATACACTGGAGGTCTCTGGGTTGGAAAATTTCTCAAAACATGTACTTACCAGAAAATTCTCAGTAATGAGGCCAGTGTAAAAGTGGGAGAATACTGTTCAAGATTATGCAAGCTTGAAGGATTTGCCGGACACAAAGAACAGGCAGATCTCAGGGTTAGACGTTATAGTGGAGAAGCTGCGTGACAGCCACAAAAGTTTACGATTTACGGGGACAACGGGCACTGGTGACAGGCGCAGGTAGAGGTATCGGTGAAGCTTGTGCCAAAACCCTGGCCGCTGTGGGTGCGGAAGTTGTGCTGACTGCCAGGACAGAAAAACAGCTCGAGCAGGTCAGGGATGGAATCATTAAGTCCGGGGGAAAAGCTTCTGTTCATGCGGCCGATATTTACTCAATGGAAGCTGTTAATAATTTGAAAAAGTTAGGTCCTTTTAATATTCTTGTCAACAACGCAGGCAACAACATTCCGGAACACTTCTGTGAAGTCTCTGAAGAAAGGTTCGACAAAGTCATGGGCCTTAATGTCAAATCAGCTTTTTTTGTTGCCCAGGTTGTGGCTAAAGGTATGGTTGAATCGGGAATTAGAGGATCCATAATCCACGTCTCAAGTCAGATGGGCATTGTTGGAGGACAAAACAGAACTGTATACTGTGCATCCAAACATGCAATGGAAGGTTTTTCCAAAAGCATGGCTTTGGATTTGGCAGAAAATGGGATTAGGGTGAACACTGTATGCCCAACATTCATTGAGACCGATTTGACAAGACCCTTTATGGAAGAAAAAGAGTTCAAAGAATATATTTTAAGCAGAATCCCGCTTGGACATGTTGGACAGGCAGATGATGTTGCAAACGCGGTATTGTTTCTAGCTTCTGACATGAGTAAAATGATGACCGGTTCCTCAATCAAGGTTGATGGAGGGTGGACCGCAGTATAATCCTAAAAATTAAAATTACTTAAAGACTAAAGAATGATTTCAAATGAAACAAATCCCGGAAAGACTGCTTAATATTTTCAGAAGATATGATACTCCTACAATCTTGAATTCACTTGAACTCCTCGATTCTACATTCCGAACCAGCTGTTTTACGACTGAACAGATGATTTGTGCGGATACCACTCTACCTCCGATTGTCGGCTATGCCCGAACAGCAACATTAAGTTCATCTTCTGAAGTAGATCCAAATATAAAACGTGACAGAAGTTTGTCTTATTACGAATATTTATCTCCTGGAACAACACCATGCATCAGTGTTATCCAGGATGTTGATGAAAGGCCGGGATTTGGGGCTTTCTGGGGAGAGGTTAATTCAAACATTCATAATGCACTTGGGGTTATTGGTGTGGTTACCAATGGCTCGGTTCGGGACCTTGATGCCCTTTCAGCAGGATTTCAGGTACTGGCAGGAAAAATTGGACCAGCCCACGCTTATGTGCGCATAGAAGAAACAGGCATTCCAGTAAACATTTTTGGAATGAATGTTCAGCACAATGATTTGATCCATGCAGACCGACATGGTGCCGTTGTAATTCCAAAAGAACTTACGGAAGAACTTCCAAAAGCGATCGATCTAATGATTCGTAAAGAAAAGATCATACTAGATGCATGTAAAAGGAAAGACTTTGATTTTGAGATACTCAAAAAAGCAATTCAAGATTCCGCACAAATTCGATAGTTTAAAGTTAAGAATTTTCATCGATATTGTAGAAACTTAGTGCTGTTTCTGAGGCTATACTATGTTTATCTTTATTTGAAAGCGGAGTCAGCCACTTTAAAAGTTGTTTTACACAAAAGCTGTAAGGCTTCATCAATCGTTCAACAGGGAAATTGCTGCCCCACATAATACGATTTGGGTTAAATTTCTCTAGGATTGTATCGAAAATTATTTGAGTAGATTCTGAGGACCAATTTTGGTCATACATTCCAAAACCAGAAAGTTTTATGTGAAGGTTTGGGAGTGCTGCCAGTTTGGTTATGCCCTTTTTCCAAATGCGAAGCCCGGTTTCGCTTTGATCGTAAGGGCTGCCTGCGTGGTCTATAACGACTGGTATATCAGGGAAGTCACTCAGGAATTCAGCAGATTCATTCATTTGTTCAGGATAAAGCTGGAGGTCAAAACTGAGATTATGTTTTTCCAATAGCGCAAAACTTTTTTGCCAACATTTATTTAGAAGTAGGTTTTCATCGGCGAAAGAAAGATCTGGACGTTTTTCCAGCATAGCAATGATTTGGCGTACACCTCGAAATTTAGGATAGGTTAGATGGCGTATGAGGACATCTTCAGCATCTTCTTTTGTCAGGTCTACGTATCCGACTATACCAGAAGGAATTCCTTCTGGTATAAATTTACTTAGCCAACGGGTTTCCGTTACTGGGTCAGCAAGCGCACTGTCGACTTGAATGTGAACTGACCCGGATAAATTTATTTTATTATTTTTGGCAACGTCACTTAGAAAATCTTCCCTGACGTAATCCTTTTGAATCGGAGTCGGATCACCAAACGGTTTTGGGCTCCCAATTTGTTTGAGCCAGGTGTAATCAAGAATCTGAAGGTTCCAGAGATGGTGGTGTGAGTCAAAGAGTTTCATTAATATAATCAAAAATGACGTCGGGATATCACCTTATTATGAGTTGTAAATGCAATTCCTTACTCAAGAAAAGATCTTATTGTTTGCCTGATATTCTTTCCAGGAATTATATATATATATCATGAAAAGACAAGAGGGAGGCCCCGTAAAGGATGCTAGTGGTAAATTTTGGCAGAAAAATGAAAATAACAAGGGCATCATTTTTAAATATTTTAATGGAGAACTACAATAAAAAAACTATCAAAAACCTGTTAATTTTAATTGCGTCATTGTTTCCTTTGTTAAAATTGATTTCTCACTGTGAGAAAGTGGATAATTGTTGAACTTAATTTTTTCATGCAAAGATGAGATTCAAAGCAAAGTTTCATAAAAATCCAAAAGCATTCAAAGACAACTTTTCAACTCAATCTTCCCTATACGCTGAGCATCGACCAAAGTATCCTGACACTATATTCCGCTATCTGCTTGGAGAGTGTCGTGAACATAAATTGGCCTGGGATGTCGGAACCGGAAATGGACAAGCCGCGCAGAAAGTGGCTTTGCACTTTGATCGGGTTTACGCAACGGACGCAAGTTCCGTCCAAATAGTAAATGCGGTGCCTCAGTCGAACATAAATTATGCAGTTGCCAACGAACAGGCACCGGCACTCAAGCGTCACTCTGTGGACCTAATCACAGTCGCGCAGGCACTTCACTGGTTTGATCTAGATGTTTTTTACGCAGAAGCCGAGCGGGTTTTAAAAAGATATGGTGTGGTCGCCTGTTGGTCTTACAAATTGTTCCGTATAAATCCTGAAGTTGACCATGAAATAGACCGACTGTATACAGATATTTTAGGGAGTTTCTGGGATCCAGAAAGGCGTCTGGTTGATACCGGTTACCGTACATTATCTTTCCCGTTTCGTGAATTACGCTGTCCGCGTTTTGAATTGAAAGCGAGCTGGGATTTCGAAAATATGCTTGGTTTCCTCGGCAGTTGGTCAGCGGTTGCACATTATAAAAAGCGCAATCGCGGTGATCCAATAGCGGAAAACGCGGAGTGTTTAAAAGCGGCCTGGGGTGATCCGCAGGAAAAGAAAGAGGTAAGCTGGCCCCTTTCCATACGTGTAGGACACCTTTACTGATAATTCAGTTTTAGCAATTCTACAGAAAAAATGGAAAGGAATTGCTTCTGAAGGACACAACCGCTAAAATTAAATGCTGATATTGACAGCTGGATTTAGGCGTTAATCAAATTTATAGATTTAAAAAAAATTTTAAAGGAAAAATGAGCAAGCATATTAATTGGGGTTATTTCAGGAATGGTTGAACTTCCTGCAAACGAGCGCAAGAGGTTCTTGACGCAAAAAATATTACAGTGGAAACGCGTGTTTTTGCCAACAAAGAAAAAATAAACAGCGGGGCTGCCTGGGAAATGTTACAGTCTGCAAGCCTTATCAGAACCGGTAAAGGTAAAAAACGGCAAGAGTGGAATCCTGCTGTTGATGACAAAGCAGAAATTCTTAAAGATGTGATTGGGCCAAGCGGAAATCTACGTGCACCAAGCTGGAAAATTGGGAATGAATATGTGGTTGGTTTTAACCCTGAACTTTATTCAGAGGTATTTGGATAAATGGTCCGCATAGGAATTATAGGAGCCGCAGGTTTATCCGGACGTGAACTTCTCTATTGGTTGAAAAATCATCCGGAAGCAGCTATTGAACTTCTTACCTCCAGCAAATATCAGGGTCGGCAAGTAACGGATGTTTTTCCAGAACTGAGGGGTTATTCTCAGGTTTTTCAACCAAACGAAAGCGATGTTTCAGGCTGTGATCTCGTTTTTCTGGCAATCCCAAATCAGGCCAGCCTGGAGCTTGTTCCAAAATTACTGGAGCAGGGCGTTCGAGTGATTGATTTGTCCGGAGCGTTCCGTTTACGTGATACAAAGGTATTCTCACAATTCTATCAACTCACGCACACTGCGCCGGAGTTGCTGGATGAAACCGTTTTCGGACTGCCGGAATTTTTCAAGGAGAAAATTTCTTCCGCAAGGCTTGTTGCTAATCCCGGCTGTTATTCTACGGGTGCTTTGCTGGGTATATTACCACTGGCGGATTTACTTGCAGATCTTGACCGTCCACCAATTATTGACGCAAAATCCGGAGTGAGTGGTGCGGGCGGCAGGGTTGAAGGTGACACGACGAATTATGTCAGTGTTAACGAAAATTTCAAAGCATACAAAGTTTTTGCTCATCAGCATCAACCGGAAATTCAGCAGTATCTGACAGACCTTAGCCCATACAGTACACAAGAAAGCGGAGACGTAATATTCACACCGCATTTACTTCCGGTCAACCGTGGAATTTTGTCCACGATTTATCTGCATTTTCCGGAAGCAATCCCTGTTACTGAAATTCGGAGTCGGATTTCAAAATTTGCGACTGAGCAGGAATTCGTACATTTTATGGATGAGGGGAGCTTACCGGATTTAAAGATGACACTAAATTCTAATCGCGTCATGATCGGCGCGGAGTCGGATGACTCAGGTCAAAACTGGGTGGTTGTCACCAGTCTTGATAATCTGGTCAAAGGCGCTTCCGGGCAGGCAATTCAAAATATGAATCTGATGTATGGGCTGGAAGAAAGTTTGGGTTTGCTTTGATCAGTCGTCTAGTTCATCTTCTCCGATTCGTCTGTCACGTCCGAGCAAACTTTCAAAATAACACATTTCCTTTAAACGTGAGTGAATGCGCTCACCGACACGTCCACTGATAGTGTCAGTTATAAAGTGTTCACTTTCAGTTTTTTCACGATTACGGATTTTCTCCTTGAGCGTGTTTTCTTCGCTTTCAGTAAAATTTGTGCTAACCATGATGATCTGGTTACGGTTGTAACGCTCTGAAATCAGCATGTCCAGAATACTGAGCTCCCAGTCACTGTTGCGCCCCTTGCCCATGTCATCAATGATGAGAATATCAGTCTGTAAATGCGGCTCAATGATTTCCATGTCTGATTTTCCGTCTGAGTAACCTTGCCTTAATTCAGACAGTAATTCTGCAAAACTCTGAAAAATGCAGGAGATTCCATGACTGATCGTACACTGATAGGCAAAACCGGTCATCAAGTGAGTTTTACCCGTGCCTGGAGGGCCCATGAGTACCATTCCTTTTAAGTCCTCAGAGTCAGTCTGCAATAGGTTTCGATCGCTTAAACGTTGCGGCAGAAGTCTTAAAATGCTGCCGAGTAAATCAAACACCATTTCATTTTCGGCATCCCGATCCTGAGTGTTAAGGCGGCTGTTCAAATAACGCCTTGGAATGCGTGCATTATTATAAAGCTGAACTCTCTGCTTGATTTGTTCACAGTCCGGACAGACAATAGCGACATCACGTTGGAAATTGTCCTGCTCTACGATGAAACCAGTGCTTTTGCAGGTTTTACAGGGAATGGTAACGCAGTCACAAAGCCTTGCGTGAGCGTAGCGATCACGTGGGCGAACGCTGATAAAAATTCTGGTATTGCTGCAGCGCAAGCAGTCTGTAGCAGATTTGGCCATTGAATAATGTTATTAATTGGTAGTTAAGAAAATAAAAAGCTGCTTCTATGGTGGAGCATGCGTCCTGAAGTGTCCAGAGAATTTCTGTGTTAAAGTGCTGGATTTCTGTCCAGTTTCACTAAAAAATTCACACGTTACTGTGTCTAAAAGCCATTCTTATTCAAATTCTTAAATCATAAAACAGAAATATGTCTGTAATCAAAAATGACAGATTGCTGCGTATCTTAAATCACCTGCCAGTGG
>Ga0208521_1000401_pt1 | contig 27487 bp, 26 predicted proteins | sample ETNtaG_24_FD_185754 | JGI IMG/M metagenome (GOLD analysis project Ga0208521, IMG submission 185754) | Marine microbial and viral communities from oxygen minimum zone, Eastern Pacific Ocean - ETNP201306SV47 (SPAdes) (version 2) | ecosystem: Environmental > Aquatic > Marine > Oceanic ... | reverse complement strand
ACTTGACTCGTATAGGGCTACCGCGCCACTGGAAAAACGGCTGTGTGCTGATTAGCAGAACCCTCGGCTTTCGCGTCATGATTCTGGCTGGCCGGTAATAGAGGATTTTTGCAATGCAAGATTCCGAGGCGATATCGCCACCGGTGATTCGGCGGTAGTGCCGGTGCTCCAATTACAAGCTGCGATTCTAGCGCGGACCCCGATACCCGCTCACCGCCGGCAGCCCTTAAGGCACCGGCACCATAACCCAGCCGTTGCCGCTAATGCCACCTTCAAGTTAATTTCTACTCCTTGGCGTATGTGGCCAGAGGCCAGCGACTGGGGCCTGTCGTATTCACCCTTTTCCAGTGGTGTATTTGCGCCGGCTGGCAGCCTTGGCGACGCCGGCCAACAACAGGTCGCCGGCAGCAATTGACGCCAAGTCCCGAGGCCCTATGATCGGTCGTCCGGCCGGCACGACACTTGCGGCCACGCACGTTTTTTTCGGGGAGGAACCTAGCGTATGAGCAGCCTGTCACAAGCGCTGGCATCTGACGAGTTTGTCGTCACCAGTGAACTAACGCCGCCCAAGGGCACAGATCTTTCGACCCTGCTGACAAAAGCAGAGAAACTCAAGCCCCACGTCACGGCCATCAATCTGACCGAGTGCCACACCGCCCGCATGGCGATGGATCCGGTCGCAGCAGGCCACCTGATGCTCGACCGCGGTATCGAACCCATCGTGCAGATGACTTGTCGCGATAAGAATCGCCTGGCCATCCAGGCCAGCGTTCTCGGCGCTGCGGCCCTGGGGATCTCGAACATCGTATTTATGGGTGGTGACCCCCCGAAGAACGGCGATCATCCCGAGGCCAAGCCGGTATTCGATCTTTACTCGGCGCAACTGCTGGAGGCCGCACACGCACTTGCCAGTGGCACAGACCTCATGGGCAACGCGCTCAGCGGCACACCCACGCTCTTTGCCGGAGCCGTAACCAACCCTGGCGCAGCAGACCTCGATGCCGAGATCGATAACCTGCAGCGTAAGGCCGCTGCCGGCGCCTGCTTTTTTCAAACCCAAGCGGTATACGACGCCGAAGCATTTGCGGCTTTCTTAGAAAAAGCGAGGCTCGAACAGCCCATGCTCGCTGGCATCATTCCGATCAAGTCGGTCAAGATGGCCAACTACATGAACGAACGCATCCCCGGGGTAGAGATACCGGATGCACTGATCGCGAGGATTGCTGATGCTGGGGATGACCCGAAACGGGTCGCACAAATCAGTATCGACATCGCCGCCGAGACCGTGCGCAAACTCAAGCCCATCGCCCGCGGTGTGCACCTGATGGCCATCGGCTGGGAGAAACATATCCCGGAGATTCTCGCCCGCGCCGGAGTGTGAACCCGGCTTGAATGCTGTCCGAGGAGTTGCCGTGCTCACAACGGCAAGGAATTGGTGTTGCGCCGCTAGCCGCCCGGGCGCTACAGGTTAAAGTGCCGCCTTATTACGTCAGCACGATGGTCGGCACACAGCAGCATGTGCAACTTACGCTGCCAGCCACTTACGGTCGAGTGCTACCGCCCAGATCACCACGGCGACAGTCAGCAAGCCCAGCACACGCATCAGCCACCGCTCCGCCGGGCGGCCACCAAACGCCCGGGCAACCGCTTCACCACTGCCGCACCACAGGGTATGAAAAACCACCTGGACCGCAAAAAAAGTGCCGGCGATGACGGCCGCCTGCAGGACCAGGCCCTGACCGCTGTTGGTGAAATGGCCCCAGGCGAAGACCAGCATGACCCAGGCCTTGGGGTTGAGCGGGTGCACCGCCAGCCCCGACCAGAATGTTTCGGGGCGTTTGAGTTCCTGGCTCCGAATCAGGAATCCTGACATTCGCAGCGCCAACCAGCAAAGGTAAGCGATGCAAACGACCTTGAGCGCTGCCAGCACCTCCGGCTGGGCCGCCAGCAAACGCCACAGCCCGAGTGCCAGCAGCAGATTGAGCAACACTTTGCCCATCGTGACCCCAGCCAGGAAAGGCAGGCTGCGAACCAGGCCAAAGTTCGCACCGGAGGTCATGAGCAGCATGTTGGCGGGCCCCGGCGTACCCACCATGAAGGCCGCGAACAATAACAGCGGCAGGTAATCCATCAGTTTTTTGCAGCCCGGCGCAGGTCTGTCATGATCTGGCCACCCGCCTTAACCTCGATCGAGAACTTGACCACGCAGGTGGCCCCGAACGGCGGCGCAACATCAGCGAAACAGGCTGCCGGGCAGACGCTGGAGCATAGATATCCTCAGCATATTTGTCACAGATGAACTTTCATTTCCATAAGATGGAATTCCCTGCCGCATTTTTGAAAATTACGCTACCATTAACGCATCTATCTGCCTTGGAGGGCAACGTGAACGGACGCACACTCATATCCAGCCTCGCCGTCGAGAACGGGCTACTCGATCTGATCAACAATGAGATTCTACCCGGCAGCGGGATCGACCAGACTGCTTTCTGGGCCGGCTTCAGCAGTATCGTCGATGATCTGTCGGGGCAGAACCGCGCCCTGCTTGCCACGAGGCAAAAGCTCGAGCAAGCAATCAATAACTGGCACCTGGCCCGCCGCGAGCAGGATCATGATCCGGCAGCTTACCGCGATTTTTTGTATGAGATCGGCTATCTGGTCGAGGAAGGGCCCGACTTTGCGGTTAGCACTGGCAATGTAGACCCGGAGATCACAGCCATAGCAGGGCCCCAACTGGTGGTGCCGGTCAGCAACGCCCGTTATGCCCTGAATGCCGCCAACGCCCGTTGGGGTTCGTTGTATGACGCACTCTACGGCACCGACGTTATCGACGAACAGGACGGCGCTGCCAGGAGTGCGTCATACAACCCCGTCCGCGGCCGCAGGGTGGTTGCATACACGATGGCTTTTCTCGACCAGGTCGTGCCGCTTGCCGGCATCTCCCACGGGACCGTCACCGGCTATACGGTTGCAGAGGGTACTTTCGTCGCCGACGGCGAAGACGGCAACAGCCACCCCCTGGCCGATCCCGCCCAGTTCGTTGGCTACCGCGGTAGCGCAGACACACCGCAGGCTCTGCTGTTGCGCAACCACAGCCTGCACATCGAGATCGTTATCGACCCCACACATCCGGTGGGTGCTGAAAGTGCGGCCAGCGTCTGCGACGTGATACTGGAGTCTGCCATCACCGTGATCCAGGACTGTGAGGACTCGGTCGCGGCAGTCGACGCCCCGGACAAAACCAACGTCTACCGCAATTGGCTGGGCCTGATGAAAGGAAGCCTGAGCACGGCTGTGGAAAAGAGCGGCAAGACTTTCGAACGCACCTTGAACCCGGACCGCGAGTTCACGGCCGCGGATGGTTCTACATTCCAGTTGCCGGGCCGCGCACTCATGCTGGTGCGCAACGTTGGCCACCTGATGACCAACCCGGCAATTCTCGACCGCCACGGCGATGAGATTTTCGAGGGCATCTTGGATGCAGTAGTGACCGGTCTTGCGGCGCTACATGACCTGAACGATGGTGGCACTTATCGCAACTCGCGCAGCCACTCGATGTACGTGGTCAAGCCGAAGATGCATGGGCCAGAGGAAGTCGCGTTTACGGTTGAACTGTTTGGGCGGGTGGAAAAATTGCTGGGTATGGCTCCGAATACCATGAAGATCGGCATCATGGACGAGGAGCGGCGCACAACGGTGAACCTCAAGGAGTGCATCCGCGCGGCTGCCGAGCGGGTAATCTTCATCAACACCGGCTTTCTCGATCGCACCGGTGACGAGATTCACACATCCATGGAAGCAGGACCAATGGTGCGCAAGGCCGACATGAAGACCCTGCCCTGGATTCTCGCCTACGAGGACTGGAACGTGGATGTGGGTCTGTGCTGCGGTTTGCCGGGTCACGCCCAGATAGGCAAGGGCATGTGGGCCATGCCCGACGAGATGGCCGCCATGATGCAGGCCAAGATCGAGCACCCGCGGGCCGGCGCCAACACTGCCTGGGTGCCCTCACCCACCGCCGCCACCCTGCACGCCGTGCACTACCACCAGGTGGATGTACCAGCCCGGCAGCAGGAACTGCAGTCCCGTGCCCGAGCCAGCCTCGACGAGATCCTCACTATCCCGCTGGCGGCCAGTACCGACTGGACGCAGGAGGAGATCCGCGCCGAGATAGACAACAACTGCCAGGGCATCCTGGGCTACGTGGTGCGCTGGGTCAACCAGGGAGTGGGCTGTTCCAAGGTGCCGGATATCCGTGACATCGGGCTGATGGAAGACCGCGCAACCTTGCGCATCTCGAGCCAGCACATCGCCAACTGGCTACACCACGGTATCGTCACCAGGGACGAGGTGATGGTCTCCCTGCAGCGCATGGCCGAGGTGGTGGACCGCCAGAATGCCGATGACCCCGGTTATACCCCCATGGCGCCCGGTTTTGACGGCGTTGCCTTCCAGGGTGCCTGCGACCTCATCTTCCAGGGGCGCGAGGTCGTCAACGGCTACACCGAACCGCCTTTGCAGCAAAGGCGTCAGCAGAAAAAAGCCGGCTCGACCTGACTTCTCCCGGGAATCGGCCCGGGCAGCCTGACACCAGCTACTGATCTCCCGGGGTCAGCAGATCGGCGACGGCTCCCGCGCCCGACGGTGCTCCTGATTCTTCTCCGGCGATACTCATGTCGGCGAGTTGTCCGACCGTGAGCGGCCGGATCGGTGGGCGGATGCGGTAATGGCCAACCTCGGCTACGGGTAACCCGCGCACCTGTGCAATCAATTGACTGACGGTGGCCGCACACTTGCGCCCCATGCACGGGCCCATGCCGCAACGCGTGAATGCTTTGGCCTGGTTGGGGCCGACACAGCCAAGCGCTGCAACTTTCCTGATCTCACCGGCCGTGATTTCTTCACAACGACAGACGATGGTGCTGTCATCCAGCGGTAACTGAAAGTACGCGGTCGGCGGAAAGTACCGCTTGAGAAAACGCTGCAGCAGTCGCTGCTGTCGCAGTGCCGTCGGCTCAGCCGGAGTCGGCTGCACAGGTCCTTTCGGCGTTCGCAACTGGCCAAGCACCTCGTGGGCAAGGCGCTCCCCCTGCAGGATTGCCACTTCGGCCCCCTGGATGGCGGCCCCGTCACCAACGATCGCAATCGATTCACGGCTGGTTCTGCCCACGCCCCTGACATCCGGCACCCAGCAGGCCTGGCGCTGGTCGAAGTGATGCTGGATGCCCGCCGCCATCGCCAGCCAGGTGTTGGGGATAACGCCGTCGTGCACCAGCAGCAGTTCAGCCTTTAACTCGTGCGATTGCCCCGCTGACTCATAACTGACCGACGCCATGCACTCGTCACCCAGGGCTTTGAGGGCGGTGACTCTGCTAAACACCGGTATGCTGCCCCGAACCGCCCGCATCCAGCCAAGGCCCCGCAACAGGGCACCCGGCTGACCTGCCAGCGCCGGCAACAGCGACGCCAGCGCGCCCATTGAAGTGGCCGGGCGGGTGTCCAGTATCGCCTCAGGCCGCGTGCCTGTCGCCAGCAACTGGCTGGCATACAAGTACAGCAACGGCCCGGTGCCGGCGAGCACGATACGCCCCGCCGGTATCAGACCCGAGGTCTTGAGCAGAGTCTGGGCCGCGCCGACCGTCATTACCCCAGGCAGCGTCCATCCCGGGAACGGCGTAGGACGCTCCATGGCACCGGTCGCCAGAATGATGTGGCGTGGGTAAAGCATCTGCGCGGCACCATCGCGCAGGGTTCCGATGGCAAGTTCAGGCTCGCTGGCCGCGGTGATTTCCCAGACCGAGGTCCGCGGCAAATATCCGGCCCCGCTGTGGCGGAAGCGGCGCACCAGTTCCAGCCCGACGCGGTACTGCGTTCCGAGCGCAGCAAGATCCTCCGGTCTTTCCGCGTGTACTTTCTCGACCTCACGGTAGACCTGGCCGCCGGGAGCGGGCTGCTCGTCAAGCACCAGCACCTCGACCCCGCTCTCGGCCAACGTGCAGGCAGCCGCCATACCTGCAGGCCCCGCGCCCACCACCACCACCTCCGGCCGCACCGGTATCGCGTTCAATCGCCTTCTCCAGGTGACTGGCCGCGCGGCATGTACACGCGCATCCCCTGGCGAACTTCGGTGCTGCAGGCCTGGACAACGCCCTGCCCGTCGATCTCGACCAGACACTCGAAACAGTTACCGATCATGCAGAAAGGCCCCCGCTTTGCGCCGCTGACCGGGGCCCGCCGGAACACCGACACACCCGCAGCCAGCAGTGCTGCTGCTAGCGAGTCCCCGGGCGCGGCCGTTATTTTCCGGTCCTCGAACCAGAGGATGACGGGTTCCGCGATGGCTGCTCTACGCCGATACATCGAAACGCTCCAGGCCGAAACAGCGGTGCTCAGAGGGAATCTCGCCGGCCAGCACCCACTGGGGCACTTCCCGGGCATGCAGTGCCGCCAGCGTCACACCGCTGTGACAGGAAAACGAAAAAGCGCCCGGAAAATCCCTAGACTGTGCGTAGACCGGAAAACCATCGGGGGTCATGATCCGCAGCGCGGCCCAGCTGCGCTGGATTCTTAACCCTCGCAGGTAGGGAAACGCTTTGCTGCACTGGCGCACAATGTCGCGCAAGGTTGTGGTTTCGGTTTCAAGGTCGAATCCCGTGTCGCGGGCCGAGGGCCCCAGCATGAAATAACCTTCATCGGTTTTGCGGACGTAGTTAGTGGGATAAGCCAGGTGGGCAGGACTTCTCTCGGTCACCACTACCTGGCCCTGCACCGGGTGAATGGGAATATCCATGCCCAGTTGCCGGCCCAGGTCACCGCTGCCATGCCCTGCCGCGATGACCAGTTTTTCGCAGCCAGTCACGAGCCTGTCACCATTGAAAATCTCGAAGCCACCTGCAGCAAGGGGGCGGATTTCACTGATACGTGAACGAGGGATATAGGATCCGCCGTTGCGTTCAAACCCTTCCTGCAGGGCACGCAGTAACTGCAGCGGATTGGCGTGGCCATCGTGCGGGCAATACGTGGCGCCCGGCACTTCGGGCCCAATCCCGGGAAGATGCTCACGTAGAGCGGGATTTTCCACCACCTCGTATTCATAACCGTCAGCACCCGCTTCCTTGCGCAACTGCTCGAGTAATTTGAGGTTGTGATTGAACTCATCCTTGCTGATGGCGACGAAAAAACCCCCTGGCTGGTGATAACCTGTCGCTGTGCCGGTCTCTTCGCCCAGTTGTGCGCTGAAATCCGCCCAGGCCCGGGCTGATGCCAGCGTCCAGCGGGCATATTCCGGCATACCGCGGCCCTTGCCCTGGACCCAGACCAGCCCGAAATTTCCCCGCGCCGTGCGGATAGCGTTGTCACCCTCGTCGATCAGCCCGACCTGGACTCCGCGACTACTGAGGCCATACGCGAAGGCCGATCCCAGCAGGCCACCGCCAACAACCGCAATATCAAGATGCCTCAAGAGGAATCGCCTCCAGCCGGTGACAGGCCGCTTGATGGCCGGTAGAGGAAGATCCCTCCAGTTTCATGAAAGTTTCCCTGCACGACTCGTCTGAATAAGGACAACGTGCTGCAAAACGGCAACCCGGGGGCGGGTCCACAGGCCGGGAGATATCACCGGATATTTGCGGTGCCGCGCGTTTTGCTCTGGGGTCGGGAACTGGCACGGCGCTGATCAGGGCGCGGGTATAGGGGTGCCGAGGTTGCATGATTACGTCTTTGACAGCACCCACTTCCATGGCCTGTCCGAGATACATCACCAGCAGGCGATCAGCAATATTCCCGAGAATAGACAAATCGTGCGATACATAGATACATGCAAAATTGCGTTGCCTCGCGAGATTTCGCAGAAGGTCTAGTATCCCCGCCCGGATCGACACATCGAGCATGGACAGCGGCTCATCCGCGACTACAAGTTCAGGCTCCATCACCAGAGCACTGGCAATGCCAACCCGTTGGCGCTCGCCCCCGCTCAACTCATGAGGATAGCGACTCCAGTACTTGGAATACGGCAGCCCTACGCTGTCCAGCATTGAAGCTGCGCGCTCGGAAATTTCCCGCTCCGGCCACAAACGCAGTGCCCGTGGCCCCTCTGCGACGATATCCGACACGCGAAACCGGGGGTTGAGGGACTCGTAGGGGTCCTGAAAAATCATCTGAACGCGACGCCGGTGCTCATTCAGTTCGCCGCTGTCCAGTTGATTGACGTCACGGTCACGATAAAGCAACTGCCCTGACGACGGAGCCAGCAATCCGGCGACCATCATGCAAGTCGTTGACTTGCCGCAGCCAGATTCTCCGGCAATACCCAGTATCTCTTCGTTGCCAAGCGTCAGGTTCATCGATTCAACCGCCTTGATCACACGAGTTTTTCTTCCCCGCATAAGACGATCGAGCAAGGCGGGGCGTAATTCGAAGTGCCGGGTGACTTGTTTCAGTTCTAGGAGTGCCATGTCGACTTCCTAGTTGATTTCTCCCTGAACGTCTCCACATCGGCATGCCGTAAACAACGCACCTGATGGAACTCCCCTACGTTTTCTGTCACGGGCGTATCGCGAGCACAGGGAGCAATTCGGAACGGGCAACGGGGCTCAAAGAGGCAGCCGGAAACCTCGCCGATAAGTGAGGGCGGTGTTCCGGGGATAGAGATCAATTGACTATCGATTGCACGTATCGACGGAAATGCATTTTTTAGTCCGAGGGTGTAGGGATGGTATGGAGACTCGAAGAGGTCTAGCACATTCGCTGACTCCATGATCCTGCCGCCGTACATCACTGCGATTCGATCGCTCATTTCTGCGATCACTGCAATATCATGAGTAATAAGAATGATCGAACTAGACAGCTCGGCCCTGATTTCCCTGATACGCCGAAGAATCCGTTCCTGCACCAGCACATCCAGTCCCGTGGTCGGCTCATCCATGATGATGAGCCCTGGATCAAGGGCAAGAGACATCGCGATCATCGCTCGTTGGCGCATACCTCCGGAGAACTCGTGGGGATAACTGTTCATCAGTTCCGCCTGCAGACCGACGACATCGAATAATGCTGCAACCCTTTCCCGAGCCTCTGCCCGTGTTGCGGCTTCGTGCGCCCGGATCGCCTCAATAACCTGGTCACCCACCCGGTACACCGGATTGAGGGAATTCATCGCGCTTTGCGGCACCAAGGAAATCCGTTTCCACAGAACGCTTTCGCGAAACGCTTTTTCCGGCATAGAGCCGATGTCTTCACCGTCATAGTTAATTGCCGCGGCAGTCGCTCTACCATTGCTGGATAACAGTCGCAGTAAGGCTCGAATCAGGGTCGACTTGCCGCATCCAGACTCGCCGGCAAGTCCGAATACCTCGTCCTTCATAACGTCAAAAGAGACATCGCTCACTGCGTTGACAACGCCCTCGGTCGTCGAATACTCGACATTCAGGCCTCTTACCGACAAGAGCGCTTCTTTGGTCATCTCTTACGCAGCCTCGGGTTGGCAATTTCCTCGTAAGCTCTGCTGACAAAAACGAGCGAGGTAACAAGTATGACGATGCACAAGGAGGGCGCAGCGAACCACCACCAGGCGACACGTGTCTTGCCTGAGAGCCATAACTCGTAGAGCATCCCGCCCCAACTGATGGTGTCTGCGTCACCAAACCCAAGAAAACTGGCGCTCGCCTCAGTGATGATCGACCACGCGATGTTGAACGCTGCGTAGAGCAACAGCAGCGGTAACACATTAGGCAGTATGTGCTTATAGATAATGCGCAGGTCGCTGCAACCCCTGGCCCTTGCCGCAGTGATGAACTGGCGCTGCTTGATGGATATGGTTTGTGCTCGAATCACCCGGGCGGAGGTACGCCAGATGATTAGAACTATCGCCAGAATGACAAACTCCAGTTTACGTCCGAAAAGAGCAATCAATACGATGACGAACGGCAGAAAAGGCATGCCATAGAGCACATCGGTAAGCCGCATCAGAATCTCGTCTACCTTGCCACCATAATAGCCAGCAACCAGGCCAATATTTGCTCCAATCGCAATGGAAATGAACCCTGACACTGCACCGATGATCATCGTGGTGCGGGTTGCAAGAATGAGTTGTGAAAAAAGGTCGTAGCCCAGATGGGTAGTCCCTATGGGGAACTGCCACGACGGGGGCTGCAGTGATGCAAAACTACCCTCGCTGTCATATTGCATCTCCCACGGATCATGCGGAGCCAGCCAGGGAGCGAAAATCGCAACCACCAAAAAAAGCGCCACGACCCAGAAACCGATGCGGCCCAGCGGATTACCTTGGATGATCCGGTAATGCTCAGCAAGACTCCGTAGAACCCGACCAGGACGACTTATCCCGAAAGCATCAGGCATGGAACTCATCCTCGAGGTACCGTTTGATCTTGCCCTCATCCACCCGTAGACCCAGTCCCGATCCCGCGGGCAGGCGCGCGGCGCCCTGACCAACGAACTCGGAGTGAGTAACGGTTGCCGGTGATCGCGCTGCCATTGATCTAAACCCTTAGCGACTTAGGCAAGGCCCGAAGAAGATATCTTTATCCTCGGATCCAGGTAGCAGTACCAGACATCGGTTAGGAAATTCAGGCTAATTACCAGGATAGCCAGCATCAAGAACGTTCCCTGGGCGACCGGGTAGTCATGAGAGGCAGCCGACTCGACCATCAACTGCCCCATGCCAGGCCACGAGAACAACGCCTCCACTACCACCTGACCGCCGATAGCAAAACCAACCATTATTGAGGCAAGCGTCACCACTCCCAGCAGGGCGTTGCGGGCTGCATGCTTGATCATGACCACGCGTGGTTTCAGGCCCTTGGCCTTAGCCAGTTCGATAAAATCACTTCCGAGTACCTCCAGCATACTGTCGCGCATGATCAACATGGGGGTGGTGATGTAGTAGAGCCCAACCGTTATAGTCGGCAGAACAATCCGATCCCAGAATGCCGGCATAAGTAACAGTTCCAGCATACCGTCTGGGCGCTGTCCTGCCGGGTACATACCCCCGGTTGGAAAGAGCCCAAGTCGATAGCTGAGCACCATCAGCAGCAACAGCCCGGTAATGAAAGGTGGCGCAGCCTGAAAGATCATGCCCGCAACAGTGCCAGCAATGTCGATGGCGCTGTTGCGCTTCCAGGCCATGATCATGCCAATGCTTATTCCCAGCACTAGCGTCATACACATGCCGGCTGCCATCAGGAGTATCGTGTTCCAGAATCGGTACTCAAGGATATCTGTGACGCGTTGGGCAGACACGAACGACCGGCCCCACTCCATCGTGACCAGGTTTTTCAGGTAGATGAAGTACTGCTGCCATAACGGCTTGTCGAGGCCAAACGCCGCCTTCATCCGAGCCTGTACGGCCTCGTCCATCGCCGGACTGATAACCTGAAGTGTGGCCTCCCCAGGCAGCATGCGAAACACGATAAACAGGATCGACGCGACCGCGAAGATCGTGATCAGCATGTAGATCAGCCGCCGTAGAACATACTCAAACATAGCGCTGGCAATATCCGAAAGAAACGATCACAAACCCACCACTTTCTCGGGATAACCCGAGAATACCCTTGCAACTACAGTGGCTGCAGGATCGGCCTGGCGTGCCGCCATAACGGCCGGTACGCCAAGCCGAACTGTCATCAAGCCGGGTAAAGCAACTTACCTGAGCCGTCCCAGGTGTATCCCGCTTGCTGCAATAGTTCCCTGGCTTTATTTACATCCTGCTTTCGGGATTTGATCGCACTGTTGTGCCAGAACTCGTTAGCTGGCGCAATGGGTGACCCGCCATTTGTCGCAAACCCGGACATCACGACCTCACGAATAACATCCCGTGGAATGACCATATCCAGGGCCACGCGAAAAACGGGGTCCTGGAGCGGACCGCGAAGGTGGTTGAACATGAACCCGTACCAGCCGTGACTTGCATAACCCTTGCCCACGATACCGTCGATCTTATTGAGATCCTGAACCAGGGAAGGCTTAAGAATATACCGGGTGCGATCACATTCCCCCGCCTCGATAGCAGCGGCCATAGCATCGTGACTGCCGTAGGCAATCCGAATGATCCCGGCGCATTTCGGCGCGTGGAAGTGATCCTTGAAGGCGCTGACTTTCATTTCCTTGCCACGATCCCAGTAGTCGAACTGGAACGGTCCGCTGCCTACGGGGCTTTCGTTGGCGAAGTTGAGTACATCATCGACGTCCACTTTCTCCGGGATGTCTTGCCAGATGTGCTTGGGCAGGATGAATATCTGGGCGAAGAAGTTGATCATCAGTGGCGCGTGTGGCGCGACCAGCTTGATTCGCATCGTGTTGCTGCCAGTGATGTTAATGGATTCGAACTTCTCCAGAGACGACACGAAAAATGGCGCCTTCCACTTGAGGCAGTATTCGAAAGTGAACTTCACGTCCTCCACTGTTACCGGCCGGCCATCATGGAACTTCATGCCGTCACGCAAAGTGATATCCACAGTGGTCGAGTCCACGGCCTTGATAGAGGTTGCCGCCCACGGCACGATACCACCGTCCGGGCCCACCTGGATCAGCCGGTCATAGATCATCCGCAGTTCCTTGAACTCGTTCGAGTCGTGAACACTGACCGGATTCAGGTTCTTCAGCGCCACAGTATTACCTGTGCGAACATAGCCATCACCACTTTTTACACTGACATTGAGATCTGTCCACAGGCTGCCGATGCCCTCACCCAACTGCGGCACCAGCCCAGTGAGGCGGTCCTCCCGGTAGGCGTTGGTCATGCTGGGATGCACGATCGGACTCGCGGCGGCATCGTCGAAGAGGACCTGCTGGGTTTGGTGAATCAATTCCCGACGCTTGTCGACATCCATCTCCACCTGCTGCGCATCAGTCAAATCGTTGATCGTGGAATTGTTGTAGCCCCACTTGTTGTAGCCCCCTTTCTGGTGAAACATCATTCGGGTAAAAGTTTCCGGGTCGACGCGGTTGGCCCGCCCGGTCCAGCGGACGATGAACATGTCAAAGTCCAACTCTTTAAAGACCTTGGTAATGCCCAGGTTGTAGTCTTCCGCGGCCAGTTTCACTTCCCAGCCTATACCCTTGCAGGCCTGGGTAATCAGGCGGCCCATCTCGGGCCGGACCGGATCAAAAGTCGCATTGGCTGTTAACAGTGTCATGGACTCAACGGGCTTGCCCGCAGCGTGTGCAAACAGGCCGTACGATGACGCACCGACTGCTACACTGGCAGCGCCCGCCTGCTTCAGGAATTTACGGCGGGCACGGTTGGTTTTGCTCCCCATCTGGATTTCCTCCTTGGTTGGACTGTCGAACTATTAAAAGACGGCATACGCGCCGCCGACAACGACCTTACGCCACGGTAAGGTATTCCGCAACTACCATTTATTGATGTTTATATTCCATATTGGAATATACTAGTATCGCAATGAGACTACGAGACATTGAGTTACTCCACCTCGTGCTGGCTACCGGATCCGTGTCCGAGGCGGCCGGGCGACTTCACATGTCCCAGCCTAATGCGAGCAAGATTCTCAAAAAAATAGAACAGCGTGTAGGTTTCTCGCTGTTTGAGAGGGTGCACGGTCGGTTGCAAGCTACCGAAGAAGGACGACTACTTTTTAACCAAGTTGAACGCACCATTCACAGCATACGACAACTGGACCAACTTGCTGGCGACGTACGCGAAATGCAGGGAACCCGCCTGACCATCGGTGGAATGCCTTTGCTGTCCCGAATCTGGCTTCCAAAATTTCTCAGCCAGTTCCTCAGCCTGCACCCGAACATCAAGGTTTCGCTCCATACCCGCAGCTCCCAAAAGTTGATTGAATGGGTCGCAGAAGGTCAAATTGATGTTGCTGTCGCCATGCTGACGCTCGACGATCCATCGGTCGAACGCAATATCCTGATGTCTGTTGAAAGAGTCGCCGCGATACCGCGTGACCATCCATTGGCGAAAAAGGCCAGAATAGAACCTAAAGATCTGGATGGCGTGGATTACATTTCATTAAGCGCCTCCGACCACGCCCGAGAACCCCTAGATAGGCTTTTCTCCAAACCCAAAAAAATAATGACTAAAGGAAAATTGGAAACGCGTGCGATAGTACCCAATGAGCGTGCAGAGTGTGTGCTGCCGGCCGCTGCCATTCAACTGGCTGACCAAGGTATTGGCGTCAGCATCATTGATCATCTGACTGCGAGTGAACACCTGGGCACCAACCTGGTCTTCAGGCCGTTTAAACCGCAACTGAAAATGGATATATGGCTCCTGAAGCCGAAAATGAGGCCTCGCTCCCGGCTGACCGATCTTTTTATTGAAACAATCCAACAGGCCGTTGAGCACGACCGTCTGTCGGTCGCGCCAAATTGGCTTTTTAAAGACACGCCAACCGCCGGATTGAGATAATCCGGGCTAACAAGATAACAATCTTCCCAGGCTACCGCTTAGATCGGACCTGCCGGATCAAGTTCTTGCAAAACACCTTTGAATCGATCCGCCGCGGCTTCCTGTAAGTCCACGGGCTTGTGTCGATGTAGTCGTCACGGCGAATTTCGCGTCGGTCAGTTGGTGCTTGCCCCTTCTGTTTTGTTATTTGCATAGCGTCTTCGCCCCTCAAATCCAACCGGCCGGTGCCTCAAGCCACTGCATTGAAAACCGTGAGAACTGCATCAATGTGTTTCCAGAATGGCGCTCAAAAACTGCTGCGTGCGAGAGTTTTTCGGGCTGTTGAAAATCTCATCTGGCCTACCCTGTTCCGCTATTTTTCCATCGTAAAAGAAACAAACCCGATCTGAGATTTCTCGCGCGAATCCCATCTGATGCGTCACTAAAATCATAGTCAGACTATGTTCATTGGCTAGTTGACGTATGACGTTCAATACCTCACCAATAACTTCGGGATCAAGCGCAGATGTCACTTCATCGAATAGCATCACTTTTGGCCGCATCGCAAGCGCTCTAGCGATTGCGACGCGTTGTTGTTGCCCACCAGAAAGCGTCGCAGGTTTCTGATGCATTTTGTCTTCAAGACCGACCATTTGCAGTAGCTCTATAGCTCGAGCCTGGGCCTCTTCCTTTTTGAGGCCCAAGACCTGAACGGGTGCCTCCATGCAATTGTCCATAGCTGTCATGTGAGGAAATAGATTGAAATGCTGAAATACCATACCGATGTTAGAGCGCATTTCCCGAAGGTGGCGGCTGTCGGCTCGAACCAACTTCCCACCTTTGTCCATGTGGGTCAGCGGTGTTCCGTCCACATAGATAATCCCATCGTCTATTTCTTCAAGAGTCATCAACATGCGCAGTACCGTGGTCTTGCCTGACCCTGACGGTCCAATTATTGAAATTGTTTCATTCCTACTTACATCGAGATCAAGTGAATCTAAAACAGTTAATTCTCCATACCTCTTCGTGACGTTTGCAAAGCGAACAATTGGTGGCTCACCGCCGGAATTAGATTGGTTGTCGGATGTATTCATAAGAGTGGCTTGGTTATTTTTCTATGCCAGATTTAATCTTTACCCACGCTTCTAAACGCCTTAATCCAAAAGCTGACGGAAGAGAAATGGCTAGGAAGATAAACCCAACCATAGTGTAGGGCTCGAGATATCGGTAGGTTTCAGAGCCTAAGGCGTTTGCTGTGGCCATCAGTTCCATCACGCCAATAACCGACAACATTGGCGTATCCTTGAAGATTCCGACGAGGTAATTTCCCATTCCTGGGAGACTGAGAGGTAAGGCCTGTGGGATTATGATTCGAAAATATGTACGACTCGCGCTCAAATTGAGTGCCCTGCAGGCCTCCCATTGCCCCCTTGGCACACCATCCAGACCGGCTCTGTAGACTTCTGACAAGTAGGACCCGTAGTGAAGCCCAATGGCGATGAGGCCCGATGCCCAGGGAGGCAGAACAATGCCAAACTGAGGTCCGACATAAAACAAGAAAAAAATTTGAAGAACTAATGGTGTAGAGCGGATGAACTCCACAATCTCTCGGATCACGCCGGTCAAAATAGGTGACGAAGTTCGTTGCCCGAGGACGAATACCAGGCCCAGGATAAGAGCAATAGCATAACCTGAACCCGCTGCCATCAGCGTGTTCAGCGTGGCCTGGAGCAACCTGGGGAGAATCTCCAAGGTAAATTCCCACTTCCACTCGAACATATCTCTACCCCCTCCCCATTCGCCTAGCCCAGAAAGACTCAAATGTGCGCATGCCTGGCGCGACGACTAAACGGGCCATGAGGTAATAGATAATCAGCGCTGTGCCAAAATTTTGAACTGACAAGAACGTGACGGCGTTAGTCTGCTTGGCTTGAAACATCAGATCGGTAACCGAGATCAGCGAGACCAGCGCCGTTCCCTTAAGCAGTTCGATCAATAAATTACCCCAGGCAGGCAGCATAATAAGGAGCGCTTGGGGAAAAATGATTCGCATCATACGTTTTGCTGGTGACATATTGAGTGCCAGTGCGGCCTCATATTGTCCGCGCGGTACCGACTGTATAGAGCCTCGCACTAGTTCAGCACCATAGGCTCCTAAACACATTCCAACACTAAGAAATCCCGCAACAAACTTGTCAAGTGTGATTCCAAACAAAGGAAGCACATAGAAGATCCAGTACAACTGAACGAGAAGCGATGTGCCTCGGAAGAACTCAATATATATCGTTGCCGTTATCTGCGCGGTGCGAAGCGGCACGAGGCGCATGAGACCAAAACAAAAAGCTAAAATGATCGCAACCAAGGAAGCAAAAACTGTCTGCTGTATTGTAACTATCGTGCCATCGACAAAGCGCGGCCCGTATTGATGCAGAAATGCTAGGTAGTGCTCCATGATTCGCGCTGTTACTACAGTTCCAACGGGGGGTCAGCAAATATTCATGCTAAAAGTAGACAGCGTCAGGCCGCAAACGGGCGACCCGAGGGCCGCCCGTTGCTTCTTGTGGAAAAAAATTTAAGCGCCCTTCTTTCTTATCGGTTGGCGCAGTAGTGTGCAGTTGTTGTGCCATCCGGTAGGTGATGTTTTCCGTAATTATATTCAGCGGCCGCAGTCAGATGTTCCTCAGTACCGATGAACTCTGCCAGCGCCGTATTGAAAGCAGCCAGGAAATCGGTATCGGATTTACGGAACCCAATCCCAACCCCTTGCTTGGTCTTGTCTGGCATTGCTGTCGGATCAGCCAATTCAATTTTGCCACCGCTCTGGTCAACAAGATGTTGCCCGCCCATAACGTTATTTCCGATGGCATCGGCGCGACCTGCTAGTAGTGCGGCAAGCATCTCCGCGGGACCTGGGACCTGCATAATTTGACTATCTGGCACTCCTGCATCGTGGGCAGCCTCAACGATGTTGTAGCCAACCCCAGTGACCATCACAGTTCCTGGGTTATTTTTTATGTCCTCGTAATTATTTAAGTTCTTCGGATTACCGGCGGGAACGACAAATACATCACCGAATACCCCGATCGGCTCGGAGAAGTTCATGTTTTCACAACGACTTCCCAATATGTACATACCGCCCGTGACTATGTCGTAGCGGTTGGCATTGAGCCCCGGAATCAATCCACCCCAGTCGGTGACGACTGGTTCAATGTTCTCGATACCCATGTTTTTCAAAGCACCCAAGGCAGCGACGTGGACAAAGCCTAATGGTTCATTATTGTCACCAGGATAAGCCCAGGGGATCTCGTTAGCAAAACCAAGTCTGACTGCTCCGCCGCTCTGAACTTTGTCGAGCAAAGCGTCGGCGTAACTATTACCCAGCGTCAAAAATGAGAAGATTGTGGCAAATACGGAACCAAATACAAATTTAAGTGCTGATTTCATTGTTACATCCTCCTGAAAAAAGGTGTTTGAGTTTGAGAAGTATACGGCTGCAATATCTACCCCGGTACTTTCTTTAGAAGACCTCGGAGGAAACCGCGCAGAAGACCTCAGCGACTGTGGTTAGATCCCTCCATTTTGCATCCAAGGGTTCTTGAAATATATATCAAAAATGTGCTTTTTTGTCCAAAGTATTTTCTGATCTGAAAAAGCCTGCTCATAAAACCAAAATACTTGAAAAACAGGTGCATTGAGTAAAATGATTTTAATGTCCTTCGGATCTGATGATTCAATTGCAAAGGGAGTAAATGTAATATTGGCCCTTATGTTATATAACTCTATCTTGCGCCCGATTCTCCTGCTGATGGTCTGTGTGCTGATTGAAAAACCAGTTCCTGAGCCATGCACAAAAACGATCTGATTGCTCTGGTTCATGGCATGGAGTGACAGATACAGCGCAGGTCGAATATCGCGCAAACTTATTTCTAAACAACAGAAAGGAGATCTGAAGTGCCACACCATGATGTATTTCCACAGCAGGAGTTGAACGCACGGCTTGCTAATGTTCGCCAATGCCTGGCTCGGGAGGATCTCGACGGCATCGTAATCAGTGTGCCGGAGAACATCTATTACCTAACCAGCCTTGATCATTGGGGGTTCTTTGCCTGCCATCTGCTGATCGTGCCTCGTGATGGCGAGATGATTCTGATCTGTCGAGCCATAGAGAGAATCACTGTGGAAAACCAGGTGAAAAATGCCCGGTTCTTTGGCCATGCCGATCTTGAAGACCCGGCAGACTATGCATTGAAAGCCATATCCGAGTTGGGCCTGAAAAGCGGGCGAATCGGCATCGAAAAGCGTAGCTTGTTCCTGACGCCACGTATTGCCGAAGGTATCCAGGAAAAGACATCCGAGGCCGAGTGGCATGATGCATCTGGCCTGGTCGATTCGCTGCGCCTGGTCAAGTCTCCACTTGAAATGGAATACACGCGAAAGGCGGCGCTGGCCGCAGATGCCGGCACGCTGGCAGCGATTGAGGCAATTCACGAGGGTGCAAGCGACTACGAAGTCGCTGCACAATGCAGCCATGCCATGATTGCGGCCGGAAGTGAATACCCAGGCTTTGGCCCATTTATTCGGCCAACTACCAGGCTCGGTGAGGAACACACTACCTGGCGTGGTGAGGTGTTTTCAAATGGTGATGCAGTTTTCCTTGAGCTGGCTGGGGCTTATCGCAAATACCAAGCGCCGATGGGTCGTCTTGTTTATGTCGGCAGTGCCCCGGATGGTGCGGAAAAGTCTGCCCGGCTGGCAATGAATGGCATGAAGGTCATCTGCGAGGCAATCAAGCCGGGCGCAAAAGCCGGGGATGCCTACGCGGCGTGGCGCGAAGTCGCCAGAAGCGCAGGTTTGGCCGACTATGAGCGGCACCATTGCGGCTACCTTGTCAGTATCGGATTTCCACCCAGTTGGACCGGTGGAAGCACGGTAACGAGCCTCGCACCCAATTCCGAACTCGAACTGAAAGTGGGCATGACCTTTCATGCCCACTCGTGGTTCACCAATACGGACTGCGTTGATTACTTCATATCCAACACCGTGCTCTTGACTGAGAGCGGTGCCGAGGTTCTCACGTCAAGCAGCCCCGAAAATCTGCAGGTTCGCTGAGGCACGTGCCCCCAAGGGATACCCGCCCTGACTGCAGGCCCCACCACAGTTAGAGATTGGAAATACCAAAAAAACAGTAAGCATGCCAGAATCGAGCGCAACATTAACATCGAGGGAACGCGTATTGCGGGCTGTCCACCACCGCGAGGCTGACCGCGTCCCCATCGATCTCGGAGGCACCGAGGTAAGCACGATGATGGTGGGGCCTTACAAACGACTGGCCCAGCATTTTGGGATCGACGTGAACCCGGTTGTCATGCCGGATATCATGCAGCAATGCGTGATCGTCGATGACCGGATTGGCGATTTGATGGGGGCCGATGCGAAGGCGATCTTTCAACTGCCAAAAAAATGGCGGCGGGCAGAAGCCTATGACGGCACCCTGGTGAGTTTGCCCGATCGTTTTCGCCCAGAGTTACAACCGGATGGGGCCACGATTCTCTTCGATGGCGACGGCGAGGCGGAATTGTGTATGCCAAGCGGTGGATATTTTTTCGATATCGTCCAACATCCGCTCAAGGAAATGGAAAACATCCACGATCTCGATTCCGCCAAGGAAATAATCGACAATTTTGATCGACCCTACTGGGCGGATCTTCCCTGGGAGGAACTGGCGAAATATGCGAAAAACCTCCGCGAGAGCACGGACAAAACCATAATCGGCTGTTTCACCGGCCATATTTTCCAGGCGTCCCAATATTTGAGGGGATGGTCAGAGTTTCTTGTCGATCTCGTGACCAACAAGAAGTTTGCTGAAGCCCTTATGGATCGCCTGGCCGAAGCCCAGATCAAGGCTTTTGACCACTATGCCTCCACGGTCGGCAAATACTGCGACATCATCGAGGTCGCCGATGACCTGGGGATGCAAGATCGACCGTGGGTCAGTCCAAAAACCTATCGCCAGTTGATCAAACCCTATCATGCCCGATTGTATGACCATATAAAGCGCACGTCCGGCCTTCCGTTGCTCATGCACTGTGACGGTTCCATTTACAGCCTCATTCCCGACCTGATTGAGATCGGTGTGGATATCCTTAACCCGGTTCAATATTCGGCCGGTGGGATGGACCTTGAGCGCTTGAAGCGGGAGTTCGGCAATGACCTCTGTTTCTGGGGTGGAGGTATTGATACTCAGGAGGCGTTGCCGTTTTGGAAGCCCGAAGAAATTCGCGATCAGATCAAGCGCAACATTGACATTCTTGCGCCGGGCGGCGGGTTTGTGTTCGGAACGGTACACAATGTCGTTGAAGGCGTACCAGTTGAAAATGTCCTGGCCACCTTCGAAACGGCTCTCGAATGTGGCGTTTATTAACAGTATTGAAGGCAACGCGGCGGCACCCGTTTCGACCGGCAGCGCGAATTCTTGAAAAATGAACTATGAGTTTAGACAATATCTTTGATGCCGTATTGGACTACGATGCCGACGAAGTGGCCGGCCAGGTGCAGGCCGCAATCGACGCCAGTGAAGATATCCACCTGATTCTCAAGAGCGGATTGATGGAAGCACTCGACGACATCGGCGAGAATTTCAGTAGTGGAGAAATCTTTATGCCTGAAATGCTAGCCGCAGCGCAGGCTGTAAAGGCCGGATTGAACGTTTTGCGGCCCCATTTGTCAGGCGGGAAAAAAAAGTCGAACGGAACCGTGGTTCTCGGGACCGTGAGAGGTGACCTGCACGATATCGGCAAGAACTTAGTCGGCATGGTACTCGAAGGAGCCGGATTCGAGGTAATCGACCTTGGCACTAACGTAGATGCCGCAACCTTTCTCGATTCGGCAACGAGCAATGCCGCCAAGGTTGTCGGACTGTCATGCCTCATAACCACGACCTTACCGGCTATGGCTAGCATTGTCTCGCACATCAAAGAAAAATCGGATGACATCATGGTCATCGTCGGTGGGGCGCCGCTGAACCAGGCTTTCTGTGACTCCGTTTCCGCAGATGGTTACAGTGAAGATGCGGTATCCTGCGTTCGGCTTGTCCGGCGCCTTCTGAATATCGCAGATGCGGGGAACACCGTGTTAAGGCAAGACCAACAGAGATAATCGGCGATGACAACAAATCGCTACCTGGAAAAGCCCGATAGGCGGGCGTGCCGTAAGCCTTAAGGGTGGCCCGCCTGCGGGTGTGGGTGGGCGTTAATGTAGGGGTTATGGGTGCTATGCTCTAACCCAGAATCTTCTAGTTGGGCAGTATCATTGACACACCCAAGAAATAACTTTATTAAGGCGCAATGTAGAGAGCAAAAGTGGCCACAACAGCATGGTTTCTGAATGGAGGTGGAAATGTCGAGTTCTATTGGGATGGCGCAGGTTTCTTCCAGCGAAACAGTACGATCCGCGATTCGTGAGGTGCAATACGATGAGGGCACCCACTGGCGGGCCAAGCTCGGGTTCATAATTCTCTCCACTGATCTTGTCGGTGAAGAGAACATCTTTCGCTTAGCGCCCGAAGGTGTCGGCACCAGCATCACGCGACTGAGAACCGAAAACGATTGCACAGTCGCCAATCTTGCCCTACACATCGATGGTATGGCCGAGGCGGCGTCGATCTTACAGCCAGAAGCCCGTCCAGACGTAGTTTGTTATGTTTGCACCTCGGGGTCGATCGTCAACGGCGAAGACCGGGTGATGGCCGAAATCAAGCGGGGTGCTCCCTGGGCCCAGCCGACAACGCTGGTCTCCGGCGTTGTCAACGCGCTCCGCCGGTTGGGAGCGCACCGGATTGTGGTGGCTACACCGTATCTCGATGAGGTCAACACGATGGAGGCTGTATTTCTACAACAGAAGGGATTTGAGGTTCTCGATATCCAAGGCCTGAACATTGAAGATGGTGAGGCGATGGGCCGTATTTCGCCGTCATACATCCGGGATTTCGCGCTGAGCATAGACCGCGATGACGCCGACGCCATTTTCGTGAGTTGCGGCGGCATTCGCACGCTCGACGTTTTGCAGGAAATAGAAGACGCAGCCCAAAAGCCGGTGGTTTGCTCAACCCAGGGTATGATGTGGGATTGCTTGCGCCGCGCCGGCATCACTGATGCTATTGATGGCTATGGGCGGCTCTTTAAACTCGATTGGATCGATGAATCTCCTGCCAATGTTGCACAGGGGTAGGGAAGGAGTATCGAGACGGCAACAACGATCGAACAACACGCGTGCCGTTAAATGACATTTATGTTTATGAATTACTAGGCACAATAATACAATCGTGTGGAGAAAACGTCAGGGCGACGTCTTGGCCCGCCCGCTCAAGTGATTGCCCATTATATTGCTCAGTTGCCGTTATCAGGTGTTTGCCGGCAACTTCGATAACAAAGTGTATGTCGGCGCCAAGGTGAGCAACGTCCCGAATCGTTCCCGATAACGTGTTGATAGGGTGGTTGTTCGAGACATCATTAGTAATGTTTATTTGAATCCGTTCGGGACGGATGCAGATATCATAATCTTTGCTTGCTGTCGCCTCGGTTGGTTCGGGAACCAACAAGCCAAAACCATCCCCGGTTTCAAAGTCCCGTACCCCTGGTGCGGCAACAGCGCCGATGACGCCAGAGAACCAATTTGATCGACCGATAAACTCGGCGACGAATCTGGTTCTTGGACTCGCGTAGATTTCAGTAGGAGGCCCCTGCTGCACGACTTTTCCGTCACTCATTACGATGACCCGCTCACCGAGACTCATCGCCTCTTCCTGATCGTGAGTGACGACGATAGTGGTGGCATCAACTTCACTGAGAATTTCCTTGAGTTCGAACCGAAGTTCCTGGCGCAACTTTGCGTCCAAGGCCGATAGCGGTTCGTCCAAAAGCACGACTTCGGGACTGATCGCTAGTGATCTTGCGAGTGCGACTCGTTGCTGTTGCCCGCCGCTGAGCTGGGATGGACGACGTTTCTCGAACCCTTTCAGTTTCACCAGATCCAGCATTTCACCCATCCGGTTGACGATCCTGGTTTTTTCGAAGCCCCGCTGTTTTAAGCCGTAAGCAACGTTCTGTTCGACCGTCATGTGGGGAAACAATGCGTAATCTTGAAATAACAGGCCAACATTGCGCTCGTAGGGCCGCTTGCCTTTCATGTCCTTGCCGGAGAAGATGACCGAACCCTGGTCGGCCTCCTCAAACCCGGATATCACTCGCAATGTGGTTGTTTTTCCACAACCGCTGGGCCCTAACAGAGACACAATTTGCCCTTTATCAACTGTGAACGATACGTCGTCTACGGCAACGAAGGCGCCAAACCGTTTGGTTACGTGTAGAAGCTCAAGAACACTCATGGCATGCGCCTTTCTAGGAGCGAAAAACGCCTTGTCCGATCAGCTTTTCCAAACCGATAGCCCAGTTCAAGGCCAGAATCAACAAAAACGTAAACACCATCAGCACCACCGCTGCGGCAGCGATCGTCAAGTCGAAATTTGTCCTCATCATGCTAACCATGGCAACCGGAAGTGTATAGGTGTCGGGCGACGTCAGGAACAAGCTTACAGCGATATCGTCCATAGAGAATGCAAAGGCGAACACTGCGCCGGCAACAATTCCAGTGCGAGCGAGCGGGAAAGTAACATCCCAAAATGCTCGTCGTTCATTTGCACCCAGAGCCATTGCGGCTTCGGTCAAGGTCTTGCGAATTCCCACCAAACCTGCAAGGGTCGTACGAACCGTATAAGGGAATGTAATGATGATGTGGCCACCCAACAACCGGGTAAACCCATCAAACACACCGAGCAAGGAGAAAAACAGAAGAAGCGCGAAGCCAATTACCACCGCTGGGACCACTAGGGGAGAGAGGAATAATGATTCAAGGACTTCTTTGCTTCGACCCGTGTGTCGGTCAAGGACTATCGCTGCACTGACACCCGCCGTTGTCGACACGAACGTTGCGATGACGGCTAATATCAAACTTGTCGTGAGGCCTTGCAAATAATAAGCATCAGAAAAAAAACTTTCATACCAGCGAATTGAATAGGCCTGAGGGGGAAATCGGCCAAGGTAATCCCTGGCGTCAAACGACATCATTACGGCAACAGCAATTGGGAAAATCAAAAATACAAGAACGATAAGAATATTAGCAATACCCAACCACGTCCCGATATTATCTATGAGCCGCCTCATTGCCATATCCTCATCAGTCTTGAATCACGCGTGTTGAAACAACCCGCGTCACTCCATAGATGGTCATTAAGGCAATGACCAGCATTATGATAGCGACCGCCGAACCACTGGGATAGTTTGCGATTTCGCTGAATCGGGCATATATCAAATTCGAAACGAACAGCACTTTTCCTTTGCCTAGAATCATCGGCACCACAAAGGCACTCAAGCAAAGGGTAAAACAGATCAGAAACGCAGAAAGCAAACCCGGAATACAAAGCGGCAGCGTGATCGTGAAATGGGATTTCAGGCGCGATGCACCTAGGACTTGCGCGGCTTCGGCCAGTTTCGGGTTGACATTCTGAATTGTGCCCAGAAGGGTGATTGCCGAAATTGGAATCAAGTAATGCAAGAGGCCAAACGTAACCACCAGGTCAGTGTAAAAGCGTCCATTTGGAGAAACATTCAACAGACCCGAGATAAGCCTGGCATAGCCGGTAGGTCCGAACGTCAACTGTAAGGCGTAAACCCGAACCAGCGTACTGAGGAATAACATTCCAATCAGAAAACCGATTGATAACTTGCGAAGCAGAGGCGACCCCTGGCGTGCCATAGCATAAGCGATCGGAAAAGCAATCACGAGAGCAGTGAGTGAAGAAACCAAGCCGAAGCGAAATGTTTCCAGGAGATAGAATGCGTATGCCGGCTCGATCAGTTCCGTGTAATTGAATAAGGTGTAGGGTGCATCCTTGGCCGAACCGATACGCCCCGGGACGAACAACCGGAAACTTTCTTCGACTACATTTGCAAGGGGCAATACAAGCAGAGCCAGAAACAAGCCTAGCCCTGGAAGCAGCAACAACAGTGTGCCGCGGCTCTTTTGCATCGATACCCCTCCCGGGCAACACCGTACGGTAACTGAGTCACCGTACGGCCCGTTCGACCCTACCGCTTTAGTAGCGAGAATTCGCCCAAGGATAGCCCCGTGAAAACGACCCAACTACTCCCCCGCCTGACAGGCGGGGGATTTCAACCATTCCCGAAGGAGAAATTAAAGCAATTGAACGATATCTTTTTCGAATCGTTTATTCCAACCATCTAATTCTGTTCCAAGGTGGTCCCAGTCAGGAACGACAACAAATTTATCAACTTCTTCGGGAGAGAACCTAAGATGCTCGATCGCGTGTTGGGCTTCCACATGGACCGGTACTTCCCCTGTTCCCTGGTAATAAAGCTCCATGTTCTCCTTGGTGATGGAGTAGTTGGCCAAATCAAAAGCAAGCTCCTTGTTCTTGGAACTGCTCATCACTACCCAGCCTGATACGAACATGAAGGTCTTCATCGACTCGTGTGTCTTGGTCAGGTGACGAAGCTTGGCGCCCTTGATGCCACCCAGGGTCCCCTGGTCGACAAAGGTAATCGAGGTCTCGCCAGTCTCTAATGAGGTAATAACGTCCGATGTGTTCGCAGAAACCCGGCCGATGTTGCCAGATCTTGCCAATTCCTCCAGGAACTCCCAACCCGGATCCATATTGAACTGATCGCCGCCTCGCGCTGTAGCCAAAGCAATCACCTGAAGATTGGTGTTCAACGTCGGATTCGGCCACAAAATCTGGCCCTTCAATTTCGGACTTAGCAGATCTTCAATCGTGTTGATTTCGATTGGGCAGTTTGCGGGAACATAAGTGAAGAAAATGCCACTTGATCCACGCGGGATGTTTTTCCAGTTGCCGTTTTCGTCCTTAGAGATAAACCCTTCGGGAATGTTCTTCATATTCGGGCAATTCTCAAGAGTCACGGTTTCCGCCCAGCCCTCACGTATCATCGAATTGAATACTGGACTCCAGACATCGATCAAGTCATATGGGGGATTCGGCCAAGACGCTTTGATCTTAGGTAGAATTGATGCAGCGCCGCCGGAATGAAGCGTCCAGGTTATCGGTGATTTTCCCCATGCGGCACCGATTTGTTTAGTGTTTTCGATCCAAGGCGGCCCCCAATCAACGACCGAAAGGGGGTCGGCCGCATGGACACTGCGAATAAAAGGTGTGTTCATGGTTGCGGCGACTAGACCACCCGCAGCCGTTCCCTGAATAAATCTACGACGATCAATTTGACGTGTCATCAGTTTATCCTCACTTAGGTTCTAGTTTCGTTAGTTGCCGAACAATATTTTGGTTATACGTCGCTGATAAAAAGCGCGCAACACTAGGAGTTCAACAAAATCAGTATATTGTCTTTATACAGGTAAATCAAAGCCTCGATTTATTGAATCTTTGTGCCACCAGCGGCCAATCCAATCTTCGTTGCTGTACTTTCATCAAGGAAAGACTTAATCAATATATAGGAAAATATTAATGTTGGGCCTGAAAGAACAGGGAATTTGCTCTCAACGAACGCTGCCGATGATGCCACTTAGATCTGACCTGCCGGATCAAGCTCTTGCAAAACACCCCTGAATCGATCCGCCGCGGCTTCCTGTAAGTCGTGCCTGCCGTCAGTGACTACCTGCCTGCCCGATGTGATCACGGTACGAATACAGGATTGTGTGGAAGCAAATATCCAACTGTCCAGTGCATGATCCGGGCTCCGGCTGGCGAGGGCCAGATTCTGGGGGTCCAATTCAATCAAATCGGCCGCTGCGCCAACTGATATTCCGTGGCATTGCTGGCCACATGCGCGGCTGCCCCCTCTGATAGCTCGATCGAAAAGTACGGCACCGACATGGCGCTCCGACTCATCGACAACAACTGCACGGCGGCGCTCAGCCAGCCGCTGTCCATATTCGAGTAATTGCAACTCCCGTGCTGGGCTGGCACAGACCTGGCTGTCCGAGCCGATGCCGAAACTGCCGCCACCGTTAAGAAATGCTGGCAATGGGAAAAGTCCATCCCCCAGATTTGCTTCTGTGGTCGGGCAA
>Ga0208521_1000383_pt1 | contig 28134 bp, 30 predicted proteins | sample ETNtaG_24_FD_185754 | JGI IMG/M metagenome (GOLD analysis project Ga0208521, IMG submission 185754) | Marine microbial and viral communities from oxygen minimum zone, Eastern Pacific Ocean - ETNP201306SV47 (SPAdes) (version 2) | ecosystem: Environmental > Aquatic > Marine > Oceanic ... | reverse complement strand
AATTATGGTATTTTATTAATAAAATCTTTTTCCGAATCCGAAATAGGATTATCATTAAGATGTTGGACCTGCCACAATCCACTTTCCCTGATTTTTTTTACTGGAGAGTATCTTCCTAACCAATTAGGTGAAGATAAACAAACTTGACAATGTGATAATGTACCCACTAGACTACTTTCAAGCCCTTTAGAACCTATTCTAGCTTTTTGCGATTCTACTTTTATGTATTTGAAACTGAAATTATCTTTTAATAAAAATGAAATTTTATTTTCAATTTCTGATTCAAAATCAATATCTCTTAGATGACTCAAATTATCTTTAGCATTCCTGGAAGTGAAATCTATGTCCCATGTCGAAAGATATTTGGATTTCTTCAAAGAAAGAATGGCTCTTCCGAGATTCTTTCGGAAAATACTTCTATTCTTTGGCGCAAGATCGTCTAAACGTAATTTTATGTTTGGATTATTCACTAAGAAATGTTGTGAGATTCGTGGCCGAAAATTGTCTTTTCGGTGAGTCCCGACACGTACAATTCTTGGTTTTTTTGAATCATCATGTCCCCAAAATTCTCCTTTCTCATAGAAAAAATAGATACCGTTCTTAGGTAAATCCTCAAGATCGAAAGGATACTGGATTAATGGTCTATCTTCAAGATTTTCATGAAGCCATTTACATAAAGAGTTATTTTCCATATGGGCACCTTCTATGTCTCGATTCTTACAGGAACATCTTTAATGGAATGTGGTGTTTTTCCTCTAAATAGCTTCAAAAGTAGTTCAGATTGAAGATCCGGAACTATTCTTTGAGCACCTCCACCATGGAAATCTAAATAAAAAATTCTAAACTGTACAGAACTATTTGCTTTAAGGAAACTCTGAATATCTCTTGCTATATTCATATAAGCAGCAGATTGACTGAAAACCCCATCTATCTCATTAATACCCTTAGATTTCAAGTAGCTATTCAATATGATTGGTAGATATCTCTTCCAATAAGAAGAAGTCTTGGAGATATTAATATCATAATCTTCTATTATTTCATCTGGTCTCACTAATCCATAACCTCCAGACATAATCAATAGATCAAATTTATCATCCAAATTATTAGTAATTTCTTTCTTTAATTCAGATGAATATAATGTCCCATCATACAAGCTTAATGCCGATAAACAAGTATCTTTGAATCTGTCAGGATATTTAGATCTAATTCTGGATCTAGCTTCAGAAAATTCTATGCTCTTTATTTTATCAAGACTCTGAAAAATACTTCCTCGATCTCTGAAAAGTTCAGTCCTTCCTCTCTTACTGCGACAACATTGCATAATGAAAAGTTTCAAATTCAATCACATTTCTTATAAATACAAAAACCTCATAAAACTAGTCTATGTTTAATATCTTTCTGAACCAATTACACTCTAAAAGAACCTAAATGATTAATGGGCCCGCTGGGATTTGAACCCAGGACCTCCGGCTTCGCAGGCATGCGCGTATATTCAACTCAGCGCCCTATCTGGAGTGTCATTCACCTATCCATACTAGGCTACGGGCCCGTGCTTATGAGTAGCCAGAGTTTTATGATAAGAGTGTATCGGGAAGTTTTTTCAGAGTTGTTCGGATAGTAATTTAGCAGCTTTTTTTGTTCCTGTATCTGCCAGATATGGGCCGAGACGAGGACCTCTATCAGTACCAATCAGAATACTATAGAGTTTATTGAATAGTTTTGAAGGATGAATATTGTTTGATTTGGCTGATTCAAAAATCTGATGTTGTATAGTATCTGGTTCAGGCGATTTATTTAGAAGATTCACTATTTCAGTTATTGCTTTTCTTTCCGAATCATCAAGTTCAACTTTAGACCTTTCGGTAACTTGAAATTCTTTAACCCATTTTGAGATAAGCATGATTTTCAAGTTGAACTCTTCTGTTGTATGGTCAATTGTTCGATAACTTTTCAACTTTTCAACTACATATTCTACAGGATCATTGGGCATCACACTAGATAGTTGAGCAATCAGATTGTAAGGAGCATGTATACTTGGGATTAGCGGTGGCTTAAGATGGTTGACATATTCATAAAGACCTTTCAACTTTCTGAGTTTAGCAGGGTTTTGCTCTTTTATTTTTCCAAAATATAGATCTTCAAGTGAATCATATTCATCCATATATGTTGGAATATCTTCAACAGAAAGGTTTCTAGTACCTGCTATCCTTTTGAACATAAGAAGCAGAAGAGATTGAGGAGTTCCGTACGTCAACCAAACTTGTGGAGTAAAAACATTACCTAGTGATTTAGATATTTTTTTGCCTGACTTATCCAGGAATAACTCATATGTTACATGATAGGGAGGAATATACTCAAGTATATTTTCAGATATCCAATCGTTTACTTTCACCGAATCAGCAATATCCTTTCCGTATGCTTCAAAACGAATATCTAATGCAGCCCATCGAGCTGCAAATTCTCCTTTCCAGCTCAATTTCCCGTTTCCTATAGTTACATCCACTTCTCCTTCATCTCCACACCCATCGATATTTTGTCGCCCTACCTCTGCGCCAACACATCGATATTTCACTCGTTTTGAAGAAGAATCATAACTGTGGGCTTCCGCAACATATAGTCGTCCACAAGATGGGCAAATTGGATAATATGGAAGTACATCTTGAAACTTTTTTTGTCCAAGTATCTCCCCTATCTTCTTGCCTATGCGCTGACTATTTTCTAGGATTTTGACCACTTGCTCGGTTAATAACCCGCTTTGATATGCGTCCAAACCACTCTGAAATGTGTATTTAATATTCAATTTGTCTAATCCATCTGTAAGGATAGAACTCATGTGAGCTCCATAAGAAGAGTGACAATCGAATGGGTCAGGTATCTTAGAAACAGGATGCGCTAGATAATTATTTAACCAATTAGGTAAACCATCTGGAACTTTTCTTAAACCATCCATATCATCTGAGTAAGCAATAAGTTCAGATTGATATCCCAAATTATTTAGAGACAAAAGAATTCCATATGCCCTAATAGCGTCTCCAATACTACCCACATGAGGTATTCCAGAAGCACCTATTCCACTCTCTACTCGTATAAGGTCAAGTGAACGTCCCAATTTCTTTTCTTTTTTTACAAGTTCAGCGGCAACTTTATCAAGCCAAATTCCCCGTCCAATAATTTTTTCTTCTTTCAAATCTTTTTCACCATGTATGGTCCTTCAATTTCGTAACCCAGCTTCTTGTAATACATTCTTGTCCCTATTGCACTCATGACCAAGATTTTATTTGCATCAAATGTTTCTTTGGCAATCTCTTCAGCTTTCTTCATAAGCTTTCCACCAAATCCTCGGTGTTGCCAAGATGTATCATCTGTTAAGCCTATAGGAGCTACTCGACCATAAATATGTAATTCACGAATTAGCACAGACCTTGAATTTTTTATCTCAGTTCTATGAGCCATAGTTGAGGGTTTTCTGATCCTGATGAAACCCACCAAAGAATCATCGTGTTCATCAACAAGAGACATAAAGATCTCTTCTCCAGCAGAAGCAACATACTGTTCTGATCTCAGCTTGATATTGCCTTCATCGAATTTTATATGGCTACGCCTTTTCAGACCAATCTCTCTGCACCTAATACATCTACATGAGTAGTCTCTTTGTTGAATTTCTTGTTGAACCAATTCTCGAAGATTACTTTTTGTAACACCTGCTTCTATTAATCGTGCTGGAATGTCCCGCTGTATCCTCATTATTCTCACCCAATCTGGAACAAATTTCTTGATATCTGCCAAAAGATTAACTGTTGTTTTTAGATCGTAAGGTAAATATTTCCCTTTACGCCACCAATTATAAAGTTCCGCAGATTTCACTACAAGAGTTGGGTAAATTTTCAACATGTCAGGTTTATAATCACTTTCAGTAAACAGCTTTCGAAAAGCATTCAAATCTTTTTCTGGACTTGATCCGGGTAAACCTGGCATCATATGTGCAACCACTTTTAACCCTGAATCTTTGGCGACCCGAATAGCATTCACTACATCATTTAGATCATGGCCTCTTTGCACACATTGATATATTTCATCATCAAGGGTCTGAATACCTATCTCAACACGTGTAGCACCAAATCTCAGCATAAGATTCACTTCTTCTTCCCTGCAAAGGTCTGGGCGTGTTTCAAAGGTTAATCCAACATTTTTGTGAAAGGCGGTTTCAGCAAGCTTTTGGGATTCAAATAGGTTCGATGTTTTTTGTCCATTTAGAGCATCAAAACATCCTTTGACAAAATTTTCTTGATATTCTTGTGGAAAACTCAAAAAGGTTCCACCCATAATAATAAACTCTGACTTCTGGACTCTGTGACCTGCAGCATTAAGCTGCTTCAGTCTGGCTTCTACTTCGAGATAAGAATCGAAGTTATTTTGAGCACCCCTAAGTGCAGCAGGCTCCGCTCCAGTGTACGACTTGGGAGAACCTGTACTAACACCTCCAGGACAATATACACATTGTGCCTGAGGAGGACAGGGATGAGGTTTAGACATAACTGCAATCACAGATATTCCTGACGCAGTTCTAACTGGTTTTATCATCAATATACTTCGCATTTCATCAACTTTTTTAGCAGTAAGAAGAGTCAGTATTGATGAATTAGAAGGAATACTACTCAATTTATACTTCATACATACTTTCCGTTTAAGCTTAAAGAAATCATCTCTGCCTAATTCATCACTATTATCTAATATTTCTGCAATTTCTTCACATGCTAATTTTAAAGCGTTTTCTTTATTCGAATTTTTCTGCAACTCTACGTACTCTCGGCTTAGATATGGTTCGATTAACTTGCTATTTATTAAGTCTCCCCAAATTAATCACTTAGAGGTTTTTTACCTTCTAGTCTACTCTTCTATACGCTAGGATGTTTGTGTGATTTTTAATAAACTCATATTTGATTAGCATGTCTGATTTTCAAGACCGATGGACCCAAAAGAGAAGAACCCCTATAGGGGAAAAATTGAAAGAAACAATTATGCCTTCTGAACCACTAAGAACTAAAATAGCAACAGTACAGAAATCAATTGATAAAGAAATAACCAAACTAGATAATATTGATAGTAAACTTAGAAAGAAAGATGCACAGTTGATGCATAATGTTGTTGCAGCAATGGAGAAACATGATACTGAACATGCATCTACAAGTGCAAATGAATTGGCAGAACGCAGAAAAATGAATCGAATGACAAATCAGAGTAAAATGGTTTTAGAACAAATATCATTAAGACTCGGAAGTATTCAAGAGTTAGGTGATGCAGTAACTGTATTGGAACCAATTGTACCAGTAATAAAAGGAATAAAAGGTGGTATATCCGGAATTATTCCAAATGCAGGTTCACAAATAGATGAAATAAGTGATTCTTTAAGTTCACTTCTAACGGATGCAGGCCAAATTACAGGATCTGGACTGAACTTTGAAGCAAGTAGTGAAGATGCTAAGAGTATCTTATCTGAAGCTACTGTAGTTGTAGAACAGAAAAAAATAGATAATCTCCCAGAAGTACCAAAACAAAATACAAATCATTTACAAACTAACCCAGATTTCACTCTTTAAGTTTCAAAAGTAAATCGATAAACCACATCGAGATGTGGATTAAATGGGAATGCCATAGTGTGCCACATACACGAAGAAACATTAAGATATTTCCACTTTTAGCTGTGTGTATTGTTATAAAATGAATGGGTACTCCAATGTTCAAACTAAATCATTAGAGCAGTAGGTAATGGACAATGGTGAATCGAATTGCAATAGTAGACAAAGACAATTGTGTTTCAAAAAAATGTGGGGTTGAGTGCATAAAATTTTGTCCAGTCAACAAGATGGGGAGTGAATGTATTGTTTTAAATGAAGACAAGATTTCACTCATAGATGAAGAACTCTGTACAGGATGCGGTATTTGTATTAAGAAATGCCCCTTCAAAGCTATAACAATTGTTAAATTAGCCGAAGAACTGAAAAAAGAAAAAATCCACCAATATGGAATAAATGATTTCAGACTCTATAGATTACCAGTATTAAAAAAAGGAGAAGTAGTTGGGCTGGTTGGCCGTAACGGTATTGGAAAAACAACCGCTCTTAAAATCCTATCCGGAAGTCTAATTCCAAATTTTGGGGATTTAGAATCAAATCCAAGATGGGATAATGTAATTGAATATTATCATGGTTCTGAATTAAAAGAACATTTTGAAAAAATAGTTGAAAACAATGCCAAAGTATCATTAAAACCCCAAGCTGTCTATAAAATCCCAGCAATCTGGAAAGATAGCGTAAAATCACTTTTGAAAAAAGTGGATGAAAGAAATGTGTACAAAGAACTTCTTCAAAGTTTAAACCTTGAAGAAAGTATAAATCGAAATGTTGGAGAATTGAGTGGAGGAGAGCTTCAAAGGCTTGCAGTCGCGATTACAGCCTCAAAAGACGCTGACATATACTTTTTTGATGAACCTTCTTCATATAATGATGTTTTCCAAAGAATGGCTGTTTCGAAAGTTATTCAGAGCATAGCAGATTTGGGCAAGTGTGTTTTACTCGTAGAGCATGACTTAACTTTTCTAGATTATTTGAGTGACTACATCCAAATTTTCTATGGTGAACCAGGAGCTTATGGAATAGTTTCAACTATCCACCCATCAAGAACAGGAGTGAACCTTTTACTAGATGGATATCTTCCGAACGAGAATGTTAGATTCAGAGATAAGTCAGTTACATTTAACACATATTCACCAACTAACGAATATGTAAAGAGCAAAACATTAGCTAAATATACGGATATATTGAAAAAATTTCCAAATTTTGAACTAAAAGCAGAATCAGGAGTTTTGAGAGAAGCACAAATAACTGGAGTCCTAGGAGGAAACGCACTTGGAAAAACTACATTTATAAAAATGATATCAGGTATAGAAAAGTTAGATAAGGGTAAAATATTTACTGAAGCTAAGATTTCATACAAGCCACAATATTTATCATCAGATTACAATGGAACAGTAAAGATGCTTCTTGACGAGTCTTCCAATGGAGACTACGGAGCAGGAGCCATAGAATCAACCCTTATTCTTCCTTTTGGAGTGCAAAAGCTTTACGAAAAAGAAATTAGTGATCTGAGTGGTGGTGAACTGCAAAAAGTTGCTGTACTCACCTGTCTAATGCGTGATGCGGATGTTTATGCGTTAGATGAACCTTCCGCATTTATTGATATTGAGGATAGGATTGTCCTAGCTCGAGGGATAAATAGATTTGTTAAATCCCAAGGAAAATCAGCACTTGTTGTAGATCATGATATTCAATTAGTAGATATTGTATCGGATTCACTCCTGATATTTAGTGGACAACCAGGAATAAGTGGAACTGCATCAAAACTTATGAACAAAGAAGAAGGGATGAATACTTTCCTTCAGAACCTCGGTGTTACCTATAGAAGAGATATAGATACCGGTCGACCACGTGTAAACAAAACGGGCAGTAAGCTGGACAGGAAACAAAAGGATGAAAAAACATACTATTATCTTACTAGAGAACCTCAAAAGGCTCAACAAGAATGACTCACAACTTAATCATATCAATTATGTTGCTGAAAAATAACATAAAAAAACGGTGAACATACTGATTTGAAGACCATTATTTTCCAAACCCCGATGGATATCAAACGGTTCTTGGAAGTTTTAAATGAATATAATCGAGCACCGCTTAGTGCTTACTTTGAAGTTTGTTATAAACAAGGAATATATCTTGATGAACTAGAATATCCTGTAAGTCGAAGCGTATTGGGTGAAGTTGAAAAGAGAACTAGGAATCTTATTGAAACTGGAAAATTGAATACCCGTTCAAAGAGCTACAAAGAGATTTGGAGTCGTTTTAACACTGTTATAGCCAGACATATGAGAAAAATTGGATTAGTTACACTCGAAAAGGATGGAACAAGGACATTTGTGAAACCTCTTATTCTGAGCATAATCTTAAAGGTTGGACAAGGAGTTGAAGTGAAGAAAATTAAAGATCCAACTACAGCTCACAGACTTGTGCGAAATCTCATTGGGAGCTCACGGAATAGACAGAATTTTGAAAAACGGTTAAGACATGAGATTAAAGATACTGTAGAAATAATATTTCCAATTGAAAAGAATTGATTAATCTTTTATATAAGTACCAATAATTTAGTTACGCCGACAATCTTTGCCACAAACTAAACCCATTATCAGTATTGAAAACGTAGTAGCATCTGCTACAGTAGACCAGAGAATAGATCTTAATCAAATTACTCGTGATTTCCCTGATGTTGAATATCATCCTGACCAATTCCCAGGGCTTGTATTCAGGCTAAAATCTCCAAAAACAGCAACATTGATTTTCAGTTCTGGAAAGATGGTTTGCACAGGAGCAAAATCTGAGGATATGGCTAAGAAAGCTGTCAATACTGTTGTTCAAAAGCTCAGGAAAGGTGGTGTTGAAATCATTAAGGACGCAGAAATACAAATTCAAAACATTGTTTCTTCAGCAAGTCTTGGTGGAAAGGTTCATCTTGAAGAAGCTGCAAGGCGGCTTGAGAAATCAATGTATGAACCAGAGCAGTTTCCGGGACTTATTCACAGAATGAGTGATCCTAAAACTGTAATTTTGCTCTTTGCTAGTGGAAAACTAGTCTGTACTGGAGCCAAAAAAGAAGGTGAGGTTTACAGAGCAGTGAATAATCTTCATGTTAACCTTGAAGGAAAAGAACTAATGTTATACTAGAATTCCAGTATATACAAATTAATAGGTAATTAAGAATTTGATTCAATCTGTGATTTTATGTATTCGTGTTGTTTGATATCTATTTTATCCATTTCATAGAGTAGATCAGCCAACTCTCCAACAGTAATAATTGCATCAAGTTTTACGCCTTTATCAGCAAGTAGATCTCTCCCTCCTTCTAATCTATCAATTAAAACGACTGCATTATCAACTTCCCCACCTATCTGTCTCAGAGCATCAATTGTTTTCACCAATGAACCACCAGTAGTAATTAGATCATCAATTAAGGCAACTTTACATCCAGGTTTCAGAACTCCTTCAATTTTCTTTCCTTTCCCATAAGCTTTATTTTTCTCACGAACATAAACCAAAGGTTTCTTAAGATTATGTGCCACTACTGCAGCATATGTAAGTCCAGAGGTTGGTACACCTCCCACTGCTCCCACATTATCCAATCCAATTAGAGTCTTCAGTGAGTGTTCATATGTAGTTACAACTTTGACAAAAACTTCCGGAAAACTAGGAACCAATCTTAAATCGATATAATACGGACTTGTCTTGCCACTTGAAAGAGTAAAATTTCCAAATTGTACTACTCCTTTCTCAGCAAGTATTTGTCCAAGGTCTCTAGCAAGAAGCTGCCGTTCTGCATCCCAATTCAAAATTCTCTCTTCTCAAACCGTATCAATTAAACTAGGCATATTAAATCGTATTCCCCAGTTGAATAAGACAAATTAAATATTAAGAACAATAGAGGGTATTACGACCCTGATTGCCTGAGATATGGTTACCTTACGGTTCTGTTGAAGTTGCAGTGAGCACCAGAGCTGAGAATCTTGCCAAAGAAATTAATCAACAAGCACCACCGATGAGTGAAGATTCTATCCGAGAAACAATTGAAAGGATAGAATTAGAAAATCGAACCACAATATTTTCACCCAAGCCTAGTAATTCCTCCATTGAAATAATGAGAAGAATATTAGAAAAATTCGCATCACAAGGTTTGGATTCTTCAAATATCACAATTTATACTGATGAAACTAATATATCTAAATTAAAAAAATCGTTTAGTGATAAACAAATTAATATTTCTGGAATTGAGAAACCAACCGAGAAAATAGGAAAGATTGATGGAGTAGAAGTGAAAATACCTAAAGCACTACAACAAACTAAATCTCAAATTATTGTCACTGATGTAGGACTAGATCCACTTTTCGGATTTTCAGGTGGGCCTGTCTCTTTAATCCGATATTTTGCAAGAGATGCAGTTGCTGAAGCATTTAGAAGAAGAAAAAATAATTACCCTTCTCCTGGGAAAGAATCAGAACCATTATTCTTTGCAAATGAATTTGCTGAGTTCTTAAATGAATCAGTCAGTATTGAAGTGTTGCCATCTGAGGACACGATGTCCGGAATTCATTATGGGAATTTAGTTGATGCACATAAGTCTGCATCAAAGCAGCTCCTCGATACTTCTCGAGTTGACGGTGGAAGAGATATTCGTGCACTTATTATGGGCATAAAAGGATTTGAAAATGGCTCAACATTAGCTAATAGCCTTAAAGCAGTGTGGAATGTCGTTGGTGGAATGAATGATAAAGGACATTTAGCATTGATAGCTGAATGTTCTGGCGGGTTGGGTTCTGAGGCACTAAAAATGTATGTTTCAGGTCGTCTCGATGTAAAAAAACTTCTAAAGAGTGGAGGATATATCGAAGGATTTGAAGATTTAGTGTACAAACAAACGGTACTTCATAGATCCAAACTCATTTTAGTTTCGGCCCTTCCAGACTATTATACCGAAACGAAGATGGGGTTTTATACTTGCAAAAAAGCAGGAGATGCTCTCTCACATATATTGAGTAATACAGGAGCTAGAGCAAAAGTTCATATTCTTCATGATGGTTCTACAACATTACTCTCTAAGTAAGAGTAAGAACCAGCTACATCTAGAAACTAACACTAAAGAATGGGTTATTAGATATTGTAAAGAAATAAAGTGAAATAGCCAAGAGTATCACACCTAGAAAAACTATTCTACGAGATGCAGACAATTCAGAAACATTATCCAAAGGACTAGCTTCTGGACTTTTGATAGATAGAACTAATACAAACAGAGCCATAAGTGTAAATCCCAATAAAAATAGTACAAGAATACTCACATACGTTGCAATTTTATGTTGACCCCTAGATAGTACTGCTGATGCCATATGTCCACCATCTAATTGCCATGCTGGCATTAGATTGAGAAAAGTAATAAGAAATCCAATTGTGGCTGCGAAAGTAAGTGGAGATAATATTACTACAGACCCTTCTGGTTGACTTGCAAAAATATTCAGTACAGTATTTGTAAACACATCAACAGTTACGGTTTGAGTACCTAAACCTTCGGCTATTTCAACTGAAGTTGTGAAGGATGTTAGAGCACCTCCAATCCCAACAAATAGAGTTACAATCAAGCCTCCGATTGGACCAGATAAACCTAAATCAAAAAGTGAGTCCCGGTTTGTTGGTGGATCTTGGGTGGAAATGAAAGCACCAAAAGTCGGGAGCAAGGTAGGCAAACCGGGTATAAAATATGGGAGAGATGCACGAATTCCATGCTTTGCTGCTGCAATTTTATGGCTAAGTTCATGCACACCAATTATTCCCAAAATTCCCAAAATATAAAGGAACATAGTTGATGTAGAATTATACCCTGGAACAGAAGGTGTTCTGTACCATCCATCGATACTCACAGTTATGATTGTTGCAACGAGGAGTAAAAAGGGTGTATTGGAAGACTTCTTCTCTTTTTTCTGAGCAACACCCACCCGCAGAACAATTTCTTCATTATTTCGTCTTAAGACAGCTAAATAACCGTAGACTTTCAGTTTATCAATAAGTGCTTTAAAATTTTGTTTTAGAGTATCAGATTCAGTGACTATGAATTCTATTGATGCATCCTCTCTTTGGCGTGTATCTTCTACAGTAAAGAGGTTCTTGACAGTTTCAACTAATTCATCATAATTCATCAGTATTTGATATTCCCCTTCATCCATAGTTACTCTTAGTATAAAGATTGGATGCTTTCCTGTTAAATATCTTACTTATCTAAAAATAACCGATTAAGAGATGTTAAATTTTTTTTCAAGATCGTTTACCAATTTATGATACTTTTCGGGTACACCTTCACCAGCATCTTTTGCTATCTCATTAAACCGTTGAATCAGAGAGCCCCGATCTTGATCTGAAATAACTTGATTACCCATCGGGTATAAGATATTATCTTCCTTCATAATGTGCTCTGCAAGAAGATTTACAAAACTCTGTGCATTCGATGAAATAGCGGTAGATTGAGATTTATCACCTTCTTTATATTTACTAAGAGAATCAATCAAACCTTTAACATAGTTTCTTCCTATATCATGCTCTTGCAGCATCATAGCGATAGGACCACTTTCTTTTGGAATGCCTTTACTTTCAATTAGTGGAAAAAATTCACCTTCTTCTTTGGCGTGATGAAATTTATCAGAAAAATTTTGAATAAAGTCAATAGCTTTTTCAAATGAATCATAATCTACTTCAACTTCTACTTGTTCTGCAACAACCGTTAGAACTTTCAACATACGTTCAATACACCGATGTTCAGCCATAAGAACTTCAATAGGGTCCATATTGATTAATACTAAAATACAATATTTAAAGATATTTTACATTATTCTAAATGATAAAGAATTTTATTTGATGCATACGAAATTGTTGGGTCAATAAGGAAGGATGAAGCTGAACACAAATATTAATTCAAAAAAATAAAATTACACATAAATCTTAATAACATTTAAGGGTAAAGTATGTGGTAGAATTGGAGAACATATTCTCTGAAAAGGTTGGAAATTATGGATTACGACGTTGTTCTATAGAGGATCTAAAAAAAGTAATCTCGATAAATCTCATTACTCTACCAGAAAATTACTCAGATTATTTTTTTGAAGATTTACTAAAATCTTCTCCAGAAAGCTTCATTGTGGCAGAGAAGAATGATGAAATTGTTGGTTACATAATGTGTAGAATTGAATATGGTTTTTCTAATTTTAAGCGATTCAATCTTAGTAGAAAAGGACATATTGTTTCTTTGGCAGTCCTTGAAAATCATAGAGGGAATAAACTAGGGAAATCTCTCATAAGCTCTGCTGTCAATGCTCTAAAACTTAAAGGATGTAACGAAGCTTATCTAGAAGTAAGAGCTACAAACGATGAAGCTGTAGCAATATACAAGCAACTTGGATTCAAAATAACATCTGTAATAAGTGGATATTATCGAGATAATGAAAAAGCAAATCTGATGGGGATACAACTTATGGAACAAAAATAATGTTATTTGAAATCTCAAGTTTTGAATTAGAGCGTCAGAGTTTGTTAAAAATATAAATACATCATAATAAGGTTAATAACGCTGATAGATATTGGTAAACGATAAATCAACTGGTTCTTTACTTTTAATTATTGGATTAGCAGGTATTTTGATTTATGGGTATCTACTGTTCTTCTACAATGCAAGTATGACAACCCTAATTTTACAAATTACTGCATTCATAGCTGTAGCTATGATTCTAGCTATAATCGCGTGGATAGGGTACACAATGGCAACAACTCCACCACCTGAACCATTAGATGTAGGAGAGGTACCTGAAGAGGTTAGTTCACCAGAGACTTCAACTCCAGAAGAACCTGAAGCAAAAAAAGAACCCGCTAAATCTAAGTAGATATCTTAAGATCTAAAACTACCTGATACCATCGAGGACCGACTTCTCTAACTATTCGTTTAGATACTATCGAGTATCGATTCTTAAGTATATTCTTTTTAATTTCTTTAGTGGGACCTTCGAAGGCATTTTCTCTTCGAGAAGCATACGTGTGGGTATAATAATGCACAACACCATAAGGAGTTTTCAGTAGTTCGATAGCAGTATCCAGATATTCTGCAGCTTTTTCAGGAAGCGGCATCAGCACTCTTTCAGCTTTCTCTTCTATTTGTGATACCGCATTTCGAGCATCTCCCAGAATTGGAATGACATTTTTGTTTACTTTGTTTACACGAATATTTTCTATTGCTTGCTGGTTTGCCTCGGGATTGATATCGACACTATATATTCTGGTTTCAGGCACCTTTTTTGCAATAATTATTGAAAAAGCACCTACACCTGCAAATAGATTCACTACTGTTTCTCCAGGTTGAACAAGTTCTGCGATTCTTTGACGCTCGGTAGAAAGTCTTGGTGAAAAATAAGCTGTAGCTAAATCCACCTTAAAGATACATCCATGTTCACGATATTCGGTTGTGGTTTTATCTTCTCCACCAATTAATTCAAGATGTCTAGTTCTAAAATCTCCTGAAACTGGAGTACTCTGCATAAGAACGGTTGTAACTGGTTTGATCTTATCCAATAGAGTAGTTGCTATTATTCTCTTTTTGTTCATAAGTGAATCAGGAATCTTAATCACAGCTATATTACCCACAACATCGAAGCCACCATAGAGAAGTTGTATTTCAGTTTCATTAAATATTCCAGTTAATGCCTTTTTTAACATTCTTGCCATAAACTTTCACCAGGTCTCTATAACAAATATTCAAGTAATATGCATAGTCATATTTGTAACTTTTAGTTATTTGTATGAATAAATACTTCTTTCTAAGAAAACAATTAATGAAATATTTCAAGAATCTCTGAAAATGATTGGTCCTCTTCATCTTCGGATATTTCGTTATAAGATTCTTCTAATTCCTCTGGTTCAGGACGATTACTTCGTATTTCCAATAAAAAGATAGTGACAACAACCACCACAATCAATAGATAATTCATTGGAGGAGCAAGTGCTGTAGTAAGATATCCAATTCTAGGAATTGTGAATATCACTCCTCCAAGAAAATCCTCAGATGTTACTAACCAATCATCTGAAGCCATATTATTATCTCCTTTTGTAACAATTTGTCTTGTAGAGGCCTCATGTATCTCTTTTACTCGATGAACAATGACTTTCGATCCAGATTTAGGTTCATCGAAAACGATGATATCTCCAATATTTAATTCATCAAAATCAATATCACCATTCACTATAATGATATCTCCTATTGTCAAAGCAGGAATCATACTTCCACTAGATACTACATAGAAAGGTGTACTTGTACCAAGAGAAAAAGTGAAGCCAAAATAAATTGCAGCCATACCCAATATGATGATTCCAATATTTATCAATGCTTTAGTGATGGGTTTACGTTTGGGCTTTGTTGAATCATCTTGCATCATCATAACACTTTCCAGTTTTTTTCTAATGAATCCTCTTAGTATTCACTGTTCAAACTATCTCAATGAGATGCCTATAAGTATCTTTTTTGATGCCATTGAATAGACGCCTCAGACAAATGCCTTCTCTTCATGATTCTGTTCAACTCTGAATCTTCATCGGCGCCAGCCTAACATTAATTACCAGTTTTTTATCTTTTTAATATAAATTTGTTCCGATAGTGTCAATAAGTAAGGATAACTCAGATATTGAATTTATCAGATAATCTGGTGTGTAGTTTAGTAAATTACTACTACTGGTAGGCCCTGAAGGAACTGCAACCGAAATCACATTTGAATTTCTTGCAGCAATGATATCGACAACACTATCACCAATAAAAACCGCATCTCCAGAATTTATTCCCAACCTTACCAGAGCTTTTTCCACGATTGCACTGTCAGGTTTACCCATGAAAGCATCGTCCCGTGTCACTAGAACATCTATCAAATTATCAATATGAAAACGAGTAATAGTTTCCTTTGCAGCCAATCGGCTGTTATTGGTGACAATTGCAGTCTTTATGCCTTTATCTTTCAGAGTCTTCAAGGTTGTTTGAACATTAGGCAAAATTTCTACTTTTTTTGCTAATTCTAATTCACACTTTTCCCGCACACCATCTATTCGGTGCAGAAGAATTGTGAAATCTTTTTTATTCATCTTTCTCTTAAGCGGATACAACATTGCGTTAATTGTTAAACCTGAGTTAGGGTCTATTCTGCTTAGGTGAAGATTGTTTATCTCCTCCACTATCTTCACTCTTGCAAATTGGTAATCGATATTATGTTGAGTAAGTGTTCCATCTAAATCAAAGAGCACTGCTTTTATATTCAAATTTACCAGAATCACTACCTGAACTATTTATTTCAGTATTTATATTGTAGACTATGGATAATATAATGATAGTAGCGTGAAAATATACTTTAATAGGGATATTATAAAAAAAATAACATTAGTTTTTTAACATGAAACAAGTAGATATAACTAGGTTTTTTGATAATAGATATGGAGAGCTAATAGATGACTAACAAAATTGAGAATTTAAAACAAGCCATAATAGACGGGGACCAAGATTCAGCGCGTTTAATTTCTGAAGAACTTCTTGGAGAAGGTGTAGACCCTCTAATGACAATTGAAGAATGTGTATACCCAGCGGTATCTGTAGTTGGAGAAAGATTTGAGAAAGGAGAGTATTTCTTAACAGAACTTATGCTTTCAGCGGAAGCTATGAAGATTGCAGTAGCGATTTTCATGAGTAAAATCGATAAAGGAAAAAATGGTCAAGGTTTGGGAAGAAAAGGCACAATTCTATTAGGAACTGTGAAAGGAGATGTTCATGAAATTGGAAAAAATCTTGTTGCAACGATGCTGCGCGTAAATGGTTTTGATGTCCATGATGCAGGAAAAGACGTACCTTCAGCAGAATTCCTTAAACAAGCTAAAGCAGTTAACGCAGACATTATTGGACTTTCAGCGTTAATGACAAACACTATGCAAAATCAACGTGAAGTTATTACTTATCTTAAGGAGAATAATATAGAGACTTACCAGGTTATAGTTGGAGGTGCACCCACTTCTCAAGATTGGGCTGACAAGATCGAGGCTGATGGATGGGCTCCAGATGCACCATCGGCTGTTCCCTTAGCTGAGAAGGTCATTAAGAAAGATTAATTATTTTTTATAAACCAAAATATGGACCTATTTTTAATGAATTGATTAGATGATGAGTTTTCGTTTTTTAATTAAACACCAGATTATTATATAGAATCGGATAAAATAAATTGTTTATAGGAAACGATTTTCTTGATTAGAATAGATATGCAACCTATCTTTCAGATAAGTTATGGTGACTTACTATTATGGTTCATGCTAACAATTACTGCTGTTATAGTATTGTCGGTAATGTACCGCTTTGCAACACAAAACAAAACTTCTAGCAATGATATGGAAACTATAGACACTAAGGTCTTTACACCTCAAAATTATACCTTTATTTCAGCTGATATAGACAAAGCGATTACACTCCTAAAAAGTGCACACTATGAGTATGAAAAAAACAACTTTACAGAATCTGCCAAAAAAACTCGAAGCGCTATTGTTCAAGTCCTTTCTCAGCTCCTAAAATATTTTGATATTCAAAACGAAGAAAGCAGTGTAGAAAATATGTTTCAAGCACTTCATAAAAAAGGGGTTATTTTTCCGGCTCCACAACCGGGTATCATACGTCTAGATGAGATATTTAAAAAAGCAAATGAAGATAAACTTTTGACAAAAGAAGAAATCCAGTGGTTATTCCATGTTTCAAGTCATATTATTGAAAATTCCAAAGAAGTTCGAATAAAGGAATAGTGTTATTTAAAATATTTATGAGTCACCCACCAATCTAAATCAAGGTTTATCGTGCGAATAAAGTTAGAAAAAAGCGGTATAAGAGCTCTTGGTATTTCAGAGAGCTTCAAGAAAGAAATAGGGAAAAAATCTGTTATTGGTGGAGTAGTAATGCGAAGTGATTTGATAATAGATGGCATCATATTTGGTGAAACCACACTTGAGGGAGACGATGCAACGGACACAATAATCAGCATATTTGAAGGATTGAAGCGAAATGATATCAATGTCATCATATTATCAGGAGCAATAATTAGTCTCTACAACATTATTGATATTAATAGAATAGGACAAGAAACAGGAATTCCCATAATCTGTGTTACATTTGAAAAATCAGAGGGATTAGAAGAGACTATCAAGCATCACTTTCCAGAAAAATGGGAAAAAAAAATTGGGGAATACAAGAAGCTGGATATACGAGAATTAATAGATCTAAAGACTGGATATAGAATATATGCAAGGACACATGGGTTAGATATTAAAAAGGCTAAGAAAGTACTTGACAAATTCACATTACAAGGAGCAGTCCCTGAACCGGTGAGACTAGCTGGACTTCTGGCAAAAGCTAAGCTCGAAGCGACCCATTAGTAAACATCTTTTTTGTATTTGGTTAGAATACGTGTTTATCTATTTGTAGAGGACCACTAGGAAAAACTCCAACTTCAATCTTTGTGTGATATGTTTTTTTTAATTCCTCAACAACAAGGGACCACTTCCTGCAAAGTAGTGTTGTCTCCGGAAGAAAGTCTTGTATATCTTTTCGAATTAGTGTTGGTGAGAAGAAAATAATCTTTCTATTAGAAAAAATATGCTTGAAAGAACCATGTTTGTCACGTCTCATATGCAGCCGCATTCCTTTGTCAGTTAGACCATGATAACCAACACCATCAGGACTACTTGAACAAATCACTATTGTCCCACCAGGTTTTACAACCTGCTTATTCTCATTGTGGGTACTCCACACATTAAGAGCACTGAATGACTGAACAACACCATTATCTTTTGGAAAAGCATTGAAAACACCTACATCAAGGTTGTATGGAACATTAGTAGCATAGACTTTCTGTGCATACTTTACGGCTTCACAATAAGATTCTGTAAGTCTACCTGCAAATATTCCTGCAGTTTGACCCTTACTATTACTTACTGTATTTACGGAAAAATCTATTCCCACCATCTTTGCTGTATTCTCCATTTCATCCCGTCTCTCATTACCTTCTACAATCCCAATTGTTCCGGATTTCCCTGCGTAGGCAAGTTTATGGTTCTGTTCAATTGTATCGATTCCGGCTAATCCAGGAAGAATTAATTTTGCTCCACCCCCAAAACCAGCGTACGGATGAGGAATAACTGAACCAATAATAATTTTCATATCAGATTCCACCAAGAATCTATTCAAATAAAGTGACCCGCCTAATGATGATTTCCCAATTAATTTGAGGTTCTCATATGGATTATGATTGTAAACTTTAAGGGTATTCACCACATCATTACCTATCTTTTTTTCAAGGTCTTCTCTGGACATAGGACGATGCGCACCAAGACTTACAAGAATATCAATCTGCTCTGTCTCAATACCAGCATCGGTCATCTCCTTTAAAATAATCGGGACAATACGGTAAGATTCTGTGGGTCTATGAAGATCATCAATAACTATTACTGGTTTTGACTTGCCCTTTACAAGTTCCTTCAATCGTTGAGATGATGAAGGATTCAATATCTTGGTCCTAATCTCCTCATCACTGATAGGTTTAGCATCATTCATAGAAATATTCTTGACATCCCAATTAGATGGAAAGGTTAAATTGAACAATTCGTTTCCAAACCAACACTTCCACGGAATCTTGATAGACAAATAATCACCCATAGCACTTGATAAACATGGGTTTTCTTTTTCTGATGACAAGTCTCTACTTCTGAATCCCGTAGATAGTGACATAAATAGTTGTCAGACGATGATTCAAGGTATTTTATTCTGCATTCTTTTAATAACTTGATAATTGAAATAAAAGACAAGAAGGTTCAAGATAATCTCGAAGTAAACTTTTAGAAATTTGGAAGGGTCCAATACTTGTCTGTAGACAATATTTCATTTATTATAATCCAATATACTTTATGCTTTGTTTTTCTAGATGCTCTTACCATCTTATTGATAATAATTATCAATAAAAGATAAATAAATAATTTGTACATCAGTTTGTTATGAAAAAACTGGAAGTCCTCATTTTATTACTACTACCTTTGATAGTTTTATCTAATAATCCGAATGGACATGCATATGGATTGGGTGACAATGATGAAGGTGCAGCTCAACCACACTTTCCTGAATTTGAGGGCCTAAATGCACTAACTTCAGAGCCTGCCATATATGCTATTGCAAGTGTGATTTTTGTTAGTTTGCTTTCCCTAGTGGGTATTCTCACAATATTATTGAGTCAGAGATTCTGGGATAATGTTCTGATCTATACGATAAGCTTTGCTGCTGGAGCGTTATTAGGGGATGCGTTTATTCATTTGCTACCTGAGATAATCGAGAAAACAGGATTTGGGTTGAATATATCATCATACGTTCTTTTCGGAATAGTTTCTATGTTTATTATTGAGAAATTCCTCCATTGGCATCATTGTCATCAAGTATCTGAGTCTCATACAAATATACAACCCTATGCTATTATGAACCTTATTGGTGATGTGGTTCATAATATTATTGACGGTTTAATTATTGGTTCAAGTTATTTAATTTCAATACCTGTTGGAATCGCTACAACTATCGCTGTAATGTTGCACGAGATTCCTCAGGAGATCGGAGACTTTGGTGTTCTCATATATGGTGGATTATCAAGAGGCAGAGCTTTAGTGCTTAACTTCTTAACTGCACTCACAGCTGTCCTTGGAGCAGTTGTTTCTTTAGTGGTCGCAGCAAGTATCGAGGGAGCAACAACTTTCTTAGTGCCCTTGGCAGCAGGACAATTTATTTACATAGCAGTTGCAGATTTAATCCCAGAACTTCATAAAGAGACTGATTGGAAGAAATCCTTGATTCAACTTGCGTTATTTGTTTTGGGAGTAGTTGTTATGGCAGCTTTGTTGCTATTGGAACAATAATTTACATCGATTTAATACTCTTGATCCGTTAAAAACTTGAAACGAAAACAGAAGAGAACGCTTTTGAAATAATATACCTCAGTTCTTCGTATTCTTCTTAATAATTAGATATCAGGATTGTCTGAACTTTGCAATTTGTCAAGCAATCCTTAGGAATTGAGTTTGCACTTATTGCATATTCCTTGTATGTTAATCTGGAAATGACAAATGTCTCCATCTTTTTGTGTATTCACGAAATCTAGCGACTTGACATCAATATGCCTGATTTCACCACATAATCTACAAGTAAAATGTGAGTGGCTTTTGGCGTTTGATGAATAAATGGTTTTTCCGTTACAAGAATAAGAGTGTAACCCTCCTTGCTCATTCATATGTTTTAGGAATCTATATACTGTTGCTATGCCTATGGGATTATTCTTTGTTATTATGCTGTGAAGATCTTCAGCAAAAAAGAATCTCCCCAAATTATCAATTTCCTTAGCAATGATTTCTTTCTGCTTTGTTTTTCTAGATGCTCTTACCATCTTATTGATAATGAATATCAACAATACTTATAAACAATTCACACAGATACTTAATTGAATGCAGTATTTTGCAATTCGACATAAGGCCCTGATTGTACTGATATTGCTCCTCGCAGTATCTACAGTCTCTTCTGTATTTTCCCAAGGAGAATTGGGGCTCAACTGGTCAAGTCCACATTACGATACGGCAAATACTAGATTTAATCCGCAGACAGTGATAAATCAAGATAATGTAGAAAATCTTGAAATGAGATGGATTTACAGGCTTCCTAGAAATCCCTACATTGGAATGCTGGAGCCCTCAGAAGGTTTTCAAGTAACACCTTTAGTTGTTAACGGTATTCTTTATTATTCAACTTCATTTGGTCATATTGTAGCAGTGAGCACTTTGACAAGTCGAACAATTTGGACTTTTGATGTAAATGTGACAGCTGCATTAGAGAAACCTTGGATTATTAATCGCGGAATACAGAGGTCTTTAACATACCATGAGGGAATTATCTATTTCACATCGATAGATTGTACTATCTATGGCTTAAATGCTATAACTGGAGAAATAACAATTGAGATTCCAGATACTTGCAAAGATATTCCCGGAAATCAAGGACGATATTATGGTGAAGAAGCCCCAACAATATACAAAAACATAGCTATTGTCAGTCCCGCCTCGGGGTTTGGTCAGGGTAGAGGGTATGTCGCTGCATACAATCTGGAAACTGGTGAGCTGCTCTGGCGCTGGTTCACAATCCCACCTATGAACTCAGGTCCAAAAGACTGGGCACCTGAATGGAGCAAGGGGAATATAGATCCATTTCCTAATGATTGGGGAGATGCCGATAATGTTGTGCCTTATGGCGGAGCTGTAAGAACTGATGGAGTAGTAGATGAAGAGACAGGAATAATTTATCTTGGTACAGCATTACCGGGTCTAGTACCAGTTGGAGGTGTCCATGGCCACCCAAACCAAGCGATGGCACCAGGCCCCAATCTTTACTCTAACGCCATTGTAGCTCTGAAAGTGGAGACTGGAGAACTGGTGTGGTATCACCAGATCGAGCCACACGGAGTTCGCAGACAAGGTGTCTATTATAATATCGTGCTTTCTGATATGGATACTGGCAATGAAGTGAAGAAGGCAATTATAGCGGGGTCGTTCCAAGGCTTTGTGTATATTCTCGACTCTCAGACCGGTAAACCGTTAGTCGAGCCTGTGGCTTTCGGTGCACACTACAATCCTAGCAATACAAATCTAGGTAACAATGCGAATATGACTTTGGCGCAACAGGTGGGTGAAATGTTCTGCCCGGGTTCTGAAGGTGGCATAGCTGGGCCTATAGCGTATGCTGATGGTAAGATCTATGTTGCCACTAGGAATGACTGTTTCGAGATACGTGCTCGAATCTTAGAGATAGGGCATGAAGAAGAGGATCTGGGAGAAAAGGTGGAGGAATTGGAGGGAATAATCGAAGCGATTGAAGAAGTAGACACGATTAACGAAGTAGAGATGTTGATGGATGATCTCATAGAAATTGTTCACGAACTTGAAGAACATGCTCCAGACGAAGTGATGAATTTGGTGGGTGAAATTGAAGGATTGGTACATGAACTCGAAGAAGCAGGAACGATTAACGAAGTAGCAGCGGTGCTAGAGAAACTTAAAGAAGCGGTGGAAGAACTAGAGGAACTAGCTGGTGTGGAACATGAACATGAACACGAGGAGGAACTACCCGCATTCCTCTATGCCCCACTTATCGGTTGGCCCCAGAACTCCACCCTAAACGCTATAGACGCCTCGACAGGCACCATACTTTGGAAATTCAATATGTCCACCGTCTACTGGGCAGCGGGGGTAACTATCAGTGGCGGAGTGATCTATGCGCTTGACTTCGGCGGTATTCTCCACATGGTCGATGCTGACACTGGGGAAGAGATTGATAGAGTAGATTTTGGTGCCTCAGGAACGGCCGGCGTAACGATAGCATCCGCAGCCAATGGAGAGATGATGCTCTTTGTAGTCACAGGCGGAGAAGAGACCATGAGACCTACAGATGGAATAATAACTGCCTTTGCCTTACACGAAGATGAAGGAGCACAAGGTTTTTCACCATTAATAACTTATGCTTCAATTGCAGTTGCAGCAATTAGCATTTCATTCGCTATTTTCATTTTGTTTAGAAAAAATTGAAATTTAAAAAAAACGTTTTATGAATTCACATAAATAAAAAACTAATATTTCAATGCTTTACATATTAAATTGAGACATTATGGTAAGCACACCGTATACAAGAGGTAGAGCGCGTGAATATCAGGCACTTAGAATATTACGAAGTGAGGGTTGGCTCTGCAGTAGGAGTGCTGCTTCACATGGTGCAGTAGATATTTTCGCTTGTAAAAATGGTAAAATGGTATTTGTTCAAGTTAAGAGTGGTAAGGCAAGAATCATGGAAAAAGATAGGTCTAGATTGAAGGAGTGGGTAGATGCCTCAGGGGGTCAAGCGGAAATATGGTTTTTCGGTAATAGAAAAGGAGTTAGAAAAGAAGTTGTGTGTTAGAATAAGGTCTTATCAATAATAAAAGAATAAAGATTATTTTACATTAAAAAAGAATTTATTTCCTTAACTATGAGCGCAGATACATAATTACTCGTTTAGCTCCTCCACTGAAGTCAATTCATACTTATGAATGATTTCCATATTCATTTTATATTGTTCCTCAAGAAATTGCTTGACATTATCACTTAGATCTGATTTGTATATTTGAAGAGTGAACACATATACCTCACCTTTTTCATAATTATCTACCTTGATGGTTTCTGGGACATCTGCGGTGATTATATATCGTCCTTCAGGTAATGGTTCATAAAACTGAATATCTGCATTTTTTTCCTTAGAATTTGTCATTAGAAAATAACCAGATCCTTTGAAAGTTTCTGTAGCCTTCCATTTTGAATTTGATATTTCTTCAGCGACCCATTTTGGTAATTTATTCGGCATATAGACAATACTCTTCTAAGACTCAAATATAAAATTCACTATAGAATAGTAAAACTGTTATAATGTCGACTAGCGCCAAATAATATCATATGTCAAAATTAAAGATTATGAAGTCTCTTGAATTGATAGCGAAAGAACTTGATTTAAAAATTTCAAGGCGAGAGGATCTTTTAAAAGAATCAAGAGCATCAATCGCCTTATCATCGAGAGCAATTGTGAATGTACACACTGGAAAAAAAACAGAGGCTGTAAAAGAACTAGTTGAAAACAATGAACTGTTAATAGAGCTTAGAAAGATAGCGAAAGAAGACCTAAAACGATACTTAATATCACCAGAGACTGAATATGCCGAAGCCATGATAATAAAAGCCATTTCAGAAAATCGTGATATACCCAGTCAAGAAGCTCTAAAAGTAAGTTACGAAGGCTACATATTGGGATTGCTTGACGCTGTTGGTGAAATTAAAAGAATGGTTTACGACAGTTTGAGAAAAGGCAATGTAAAACGAGCATCTGATCTATTTGAATTAATGGAGGAGATTTACACGCGCCTTTCACCTTACGCGATATATGACCATATTATTCAGGGTATTCGCAGAAAACTTGATGTTTCAAGGATACTTGTAGAAAACACAAGATCTGCAGTAACTGAGGAAGTTAGAAGGGCAGAGTTTCTGAAAGGTATGACTACGATTACAAGTAAACAATCGAGTAAAAATAGATAGATTATGTCCAAAGAATGAATTCATAGCACAAATTTATGAAATCTTCAATTTAGATTAAAGGTACTTTAAGTGATGGACATAATATTAAAGGAGAATGCGAAGAATTAATGGTTAAAGTCAAGTCTGCACACATTCCAATATTGATAGAACTTTTACTTTTAGGGGCAAAAGATAGATTTGTAGAGATATCAACTGCAGCTTTAGCCATTAAGATAAACAAGTCTCAACAGGCAGCTTCGAGGCAATTATTAGATCTTGAGAAAGCTAGTTTTGTTGAGAGAATTAGAAGTGGAGGGAAGAATCGCGTAAAGATTACAGAAAATGGGAAAACAGCAGTAGCAGATCTATATTCAATACTTCAATTAGTACTTGACGGTAAAGAACTTGCTTTAGAAATAAATGGAGAAGTTTTCACTGGATTAGGTGAGGGTGCGTATTATATGTCAATGAAGGGATACAGAAGACAATTTGTTAAGCAACTTGGTTTTGAACCATATCCAGGGACACTTAATTTACGCTTGAATACACCCTTAGACCAACGCCAAAGAAGAGATTTAGAACAACAACCTAGCATCTTAATTCAGGGATTCGAAGATGGACAAAGAACATATGGTTGGGCTAAATGTTATTTGGCTAAGATTAAAGGAAAAACAAAGGGAGCTGTAATAATCTTAGAACGAGCACATTACGATCATACTGTCCTAGAAGTAATTTCGCCAATAAATATTAGAGACGAATTAGAGATAAAAGATGGAGATATACTACCAATAACAATTTACCCTAAACAGCAATTAAGTACATCTTGAGAAATAAAATTCTGCAATCTAGAATTCTTTTACTGCTTCAGAATCTTTGATTATCTTTGAGCTTTTGTTGTTCTTAATAGAAGAGCTAAACCTAACTACTTTTATGTGCAGCCCCCTATTATTAGATTCATTGATTAAATCACTAGTATCATGCTTTTGATCGTAACCTAGGGCAATAACATCCGGTTTTACAATTTCAATCATTTTGAACATATCACTTTCGCTTCCAAGTAAAGCTAAATCAACAATCCGTAATGAACTAATAAGATTTAGACGTATCTGTTCCCCATTCAATGGATAACGATTTTTTAGATTCTTTACAGTTTCATCTTTAGCTATTGAGATAATGAGAACATCACCTAAGTTTTTTGCAGATGATAAAGTAAAGAGATGACCAGGGTGAATAATATCAAAAACACCGCCTGCCAACACAACAACTAATTGTTTCCTACCTAGTTCAGTCAAAGCCAAGTTTTCATTCTTCTTTAAAATCATATTCAAATTTACTAATTTATTGCTGATTTGATTTACATAATCCCGATTTAACACAAGATCTTCTGAAATAGCATCTACTGAAGAAGATGAACCACGTAAGGAGGCAACAAATATGGCTTTTAATATACTCTTTTGATGATTATCTAAAACCTCAGAATTCATTCCGCTTACACAATTGTTCGTGTTATTATTGTATTTATTAATATTTTATTGGATTACTCCCATATTTCACTAAAATTATCAATTGAAAGAAGTCGTAAAGAGTCAAGAAGACCTTCAGCATATCCTATGCTTAAAATTGCTAATTCATCTCTTCCTTGATTAAGAAATCTTTCCGCATCAGAGATGTAGCACTCTATATTTTCAAACAGGGTCGTATAATCCATTTTTTCATTAAGATGACTTGATGTTCTAGCTTTTTCTAATGCAGACCAACTCTTCTTAACATATTTTCTAACCATAGTTTCTGCAAGGCGAACTACTTTTTCAGAATTATCTAGAATATCTACTTCAAGCGATTCGGTAAGAGTTTTCAACGCATCAATTTCAGTAAAGTGAAGTCTACCGGGAATGATAAGTACATGTGGTGGCTTACCGAATTCTTTACGATCAAGAGAAGAGATTTGTCCACATGTTATTGATTGATCTTGTCCACCTATTCTGGAAGCTATAATGAGAAAGGTATCTTTATGGAATAGGTTCTGTTTCAACTCTTTCTCTGTTGCAAGCAACGATTTTATTGCATCAGAAGGATCTAGAAAGAAACCTGAAACAGAATCATATTCTAGAAGTATCAAAGTATGTAACCTCCGTAGAAGATTCTCAAAGATTGTATTTGTGACAGTAGTCTGCAGGGTTAAACCACTTTTGACCATAGTAACTGTCTTTCCGAAGTTGTATGCGTGAAGACCAGTTTCCCCGAATATTGCAGTCATTATAGAAGCATTATGAATTACTCTAGTTTCAACACCTTCTTTTGCAGCTCTTACTCTCAGATCCATATGAGTGGTTGCTGCCATTGGATCACCAGAGCTAAGAACAACAACTTTTTTTTGTTTAGATTCATTAATTATTTCTCTTCCATCTTCGATAAACTCTCTACTGACAACTTTTACCTGTTTTCCAGTTATCTTTTCTAGTTCTTTCTTCAAATTAGTGCTAACTGGGCTTGTATAAATTTCGAGATACACCTTATCTGCAGACTTAACGAGGTCAACTCCTTCCAAAGATAAGCTATTCCACCCAGTCAAACCTAAACCCAACATTATCAATTTTGACATATCTAGGTAATATCGTGTAAAATGGAGTGTATAAAGATGCTGAAACTATTATTATTGTTAATCTTAAATATATAGTGAAATCTGACCTGATAAGTTGTGGGCCTGTGGCTCAGCCAGGCAGAGCGGCTGGCTCTTAACCAGTAAGTCGTGGGTTCAAATCCCACCAGGCCCGCCACATTAATGCTGCTAGAATTAGGTACGTATTTGTCGCTTTATTAACAAACAAGGACATTATATTAGATTGATTGTAGTTAAATAAAACTAAAACCAAAAATAAGGTATTAAAAATGCGTTATTCAAGATTAGAGGAGTGGATTAAAAACTTCTTTATATACTAAGAAAATAAATTTAGTTTTTGATGGAATCATACCAACATTTTTCAACAATTGCAAAAAACTACACGGAGGTACGAACACTAGATTTAGATCCAATTCTTTACATCAAGAATAAAATACGAAATCTACCAAAAATAGAAATGGTGGAAGTTGGTTGCGGAGACGGAAGATATTCCCTTGAGCTAATAAGAGCATTAGGTAGCAAACTCCATCTACACTGCATCGACACTAATCCTGAAATGATCAAGTATCTGCAAGTATTATTTGCCAGAAATAAAATCAACAATTTTAAGACAACCAAGGCTTCAGCGGAAAATCTACCTGTAGAAGACAATTCTGTTGATTGTGTTATTACATTAAATGCCATCCATCATTTCAAACTTTCAGAGTT
>Ga0208521_1000380_pt1 | contig 28277 bp, 20 predicted proteins | sample ETNtaG_24_FD_185754 | JGI IMG/M metagenome (GOLD analysis project Ga0208521, IMG submission 185754) | Marine microbial and viral communities from oxygen minimum zone, Eastern Pacific Ocean - ETNP201306SV47 (SPAdes) (version 2) | ecosystem: Environmental > Aquatic > Marine > Oceanic ... | reverse complement strand
CGCAACACCCACTGCTATTTGCGCATATATTCCGGCAAACGTCTTGTTGTAATGGGTAATGTCTCCAAAGAGCAAACCATCAACACCTAAGATTGCCCGCAGTTCCTCTGGTGACTTTTCATTCGCGGCAACGGCGCCGTCAAGACCAGCTAACGTGAGTCGCTGGTCTACGTCCCGCCAATGCAACATCCTGTAGTTTTTTGTTGCGAAGTGATTCACCATGGTTCTTCTCACTACCGTGTAGGCAAACTCGCTTTCGGTTTTATTGGTAAAAGGCAGAACGGCGACCGTGCGCGGCAGGTTGGATTCAGACTTTTGCACACTTTCAGCCTTGCCGGTAGTAGGAGCACTGCCTGCCATCACCGTACTATCAGTTGAAACTGCACAGCCAGCGATTAGGGCGGCTAAAAAAAGAATGGATATCTTTGTAATAAGGGACAAGGGATACTCCTTGTGGTTATTTTATGGCAGCGGATGCCTACTGGTAGAGTTCGTTGTCATGGGGGTGAACAGTTGGCATCGCAGGCTTGCTGACTTCTTCTCCGCCGCCACCCAGTAGCCATGACTGGCTTAATTGTTCTGTTAGCTCGGTGATACTTTGTAGAGCAATATCGGTTGTAACCAGCACAATTGGTAGTTGGCTCATTAGTGGCGTAGTTGTACGGAATAAGATCTCGGCTTCGCTGAGTGTCAGGGTCGCCTGCTCCGTCAACTGCACGGCATTCTTCAAGGCCAACTGTAAATCCTTGTCTGCTGTAACGATCAGCTTGTCTACGCCCTGCATCGATGATTGCAATGCAGTAAGACTCTGATCGACCGAGGTCACCATTCCGGGCAACTCCCCCGAAACCTGAGCAACGCTTGCGGTGACCTGCTCAAGGTTGTCAATACTCTTATATATTTTGCCCTGATTTTCTACCAGTCCAGCGGTAATTTCTTCTACATTGGTGAGTATGTCAGTTACCTGGTCAGCGAGCTCGGCAATATTCAGCTCTTCCAGGATCGTACCAATACCCTGAGGGGCGTAGGTGCTGATGAATTCGCCCGGTTCCATCAGGCCGTTCTCTGCTTTGCCGGGAGACAGAATCAATCCGCTACCCATCAAAATTGTACTGACCCCGATATTGGAGTCGACCGTCAGGGAGCTATTTTTTGTATAGAATTCCGCATAAATGTGGGAGAGGGCGATATCTACCCGAACCATGCCATCTCTGGTGATACCAACAGCGGTGACCGCACCGATTGATACACCTCTAAGAGATACGATGGCCTCCGGCGCTATGCCGTAGGTCTTGTCAAGTACGGTATAAAAAGGTATCCCTTTGTCATCCGAGAGACTTTGGATAAAGGGAATAAGAAATCCAGCCAGGAATAAGGTTACTGCGCCTATCACAAAAAAACCGACAATACGGTCCCTAACGCTGACATCAAACGGTGTATAGGCGGATGTCTTCATAGCTACTCGGCTATCAGGTCGTGGTCTTGAATACGAAAGATTCTATCGGCTTTCTCCATAACGAAATCATCTGAAGTAGTAACGATAATTGTCATTGGGCTTGTCTTCTGTTTATCTCGCAATGTGGCCATTGTATCGTGTAAATACGCCTCTGACATCCCACCCTCTAACTCGTCAATGAGCAGCAGTTCGGGGTTGATGATCAGGCCGCGCGCCAGGTTGACAAGCCTGGTCTGGACGTCATTGAGCTGGTGGGGATGGTCGCTAAACAGTGCCTCACTTAGGTTCAACGAAGCACATACTGCAGAAGCCTGCTCGTGAATTTTGTCGTCACTGAGATCTGTATGAAATTGTAGGGGTAATACAATATTCTGGTAGATTGAATACAAGCTGACCAGCCCCTGATCCTCATACACATAGCCTACTCTGGTTGCTCGTTCTGCTGGGCTGCAATGTAACAGGTCTACCCCGTTAAGGTTCGATTCTCCACCAACATCGTTGAGAAACCCGCCGATACCCTGAAGCAGACTAGTACCACCATCTAAAACATGCTTCTCGATAGCAATAATTTCATTGTCTTCAAAGTCTAGACTAAGAGAATCGAAGACCCTTTGCCCTGGGTATTCGATATGCAAGTTTCTAATTGAGAGCGACATCAAGAGCTATTGGGTGTAGGCGAGCAGGGACAGCACGACATTGATGAGAAAAAACGCCATGAGTTGTGAAGTTGTCGAGTTGGATATGGCTTCTGAGACATCATCAAAACTGTCAGTGGCCCTGGCACCAAAATGAATCGAAATCACACCGATCACCATGCCGCCAAGTATGGCCTTAACTGCATTTATTGCGAACTCATTGAGAGTGATTTGCTGCAATATATTGCCAAGGAAAATGCTGAAGCTGATACCTGGGTCTGATAACCAGATGAAAACGTAGGAAGACAAAATACAAATGAAATCAAAGTAAATAAACAGCAGCAGCAGTGAAAGTGGGAACGCAAAAAACACTGGCAGCAGGAACAGAAAAACGGGATTAATGCCAAGACCGTCTAGGACCTGAAATTCCCTTCGAATGCGCAGAAAACCGATCTCAGAGGTCACAGCAGTGGCTGATCTGGAGATGAGGATTATTCCCGAAATGAGCGGCCCCAATTCCCTGAATACAATGACCACAAACAGGGAACTATACTGTTCCGCCAGCACCTGTGTGGGAATATAGTCAAACAGTCGTGACATCAGCAAAGCACCGATGAACATCGCGATCATGCCGTTGATATAGAGCGCCCGAACACCGGTGTTGTATAGTTGGCGGGTGAACAGGGTGCGAAAAATCCTACGGTGCTTGGGGTTTCTGAGGTGCTGGCTGGCCCGAAGCGCGATCGATATCAGGCCAATGATATCAAGGACATAGGAGATCAATGTCGCCGGCCACCGGCCGATTGTTCCGAGGATGTTCAACTTAGGCCGGATAGCCGGCGCCTCTGGTTGGTCCTGGACACTGCTCACAAGGTTGAAATCCAGGTATCGATCTTTTTCGCTTTTTCGTCATCTCCTGCGGCTTCAAGTACACGTACGGCTCTGCGCGCATAGGTTTTGGCTTGGTAAATTCTATCCTTGCCAACCTCAATTCTGGCGAGGCTTACCAGTGAATCTGCTACACCGCGAGAATCCTGAGCAGATTTGTATGCGCTCAGCGACAGTTGGAAATAGGTTGGTGATCCAGTTGCCATGGCATGCTGGTAGTATACAAAACCGCGGTCCCCAGGGCTGTTTGAGTCGACACCTTCCAGCAATTCAACCGCAAGCCTTGTCTCTCCCAGGTAGGCATGAACGACGGCTTTCTCTATTGCTGAAGAGGCAACCTTAAGTGCATCGTAATAATGCTGCCTGTCGTCTCGAGACCTGGCAAGCACCAGGTAAGTCTTGAACTTGATTGTCGGGGAATTGAGTTGCTCTGCAATCTCTTCAAGCACATCCGCTTGTGCCGCTGCTTCACTTAGGTCTTCAGCTGCAAAGGCAAGCGCGGCCTTTAGGTACCGGATTCGCCACTGTCCAGCCAGGTCATCCAGGGACTGATATTTCTTAAGGGCTGTTTCAAGCGCGTAGGTTGCTTCCTCGGACATCTGCAACTGTATCGCATAGATAGCATCCTGCTCTTCAGTGCTGATGGAGGTGGCAGGTTTCACTGGAGTCGAACTGGAACAGGCCAGCGGTCCCAGCAGTAATGCCAGGTTAAGAATCTTCAAGCATTTTTTCATGTTCACGTTCCAAAATACGGAGCAAGGAGGGAAGTCGCTCCACTGTAACGACGTAACGCTTGAGAATCTCCTTTGCTTCGTCGTAGCTAGTATGATCAAGAATAAACCTGAAATTTGCGCGCAGCATGGAGAAATTTTCCTGGCCCAGCAGTCCCTCGCACAAGCCCAGGAATTCATCATAGTTACCCCGTTCAAACGAGCGCCGCGCAAGAGTCAGTTTAAACTGTAACATGAGGGGGGCAACAAAGGAGTTGACGACAAAGGCCGCAAATAGCGCCAGGAAGGTGACAGCAAAGTCGCCCACCTTGTCCTTGAATATCGAGACCCACTCGGCCCATTCCTCGCTGGTTTGCGCCTGTAAGGTGGATCTGATTTCTGCTACATATTCCTTTGCAACCGGGTTCAGGGGATCAATATTCAACGCCTTGCGAAATTCGGTTTCGGCGGCCTCAAGCCTGTTATTCTTGTAGAGGGCTTCACCCTTGAGCGTTAGAAAATGCTCTTCTGTTTCTGGGAATTTTCCCAGGGCAAGATCTGCAATTGCAATGGCAGTGACGAAGTCTTCTATATCCATTTTCTTCTGAATAGCGATGACTGCGATGGTGTTGCTGCGGCTCAATCGCTCCAGTTGCTTGACGGAGGATGTGAGCAATTTGCTTAGAAGTGGGGTCGGGTCTGTTGATGAATTAATCAATGCCTGTACTTCACCGAATCTCTCGCCATCAAAAAGCAACTGTGCCTGAAGTTCAAGCAATTGCGTATTGTCTGGGAACTGTTGCCGTGCCCCAGCGAGCAGATCCCGCGCCTCTCGGTTCTTGCCTGCCGTTACCAGTTCCTGCACCTGATCAATGGTGCTGGCCGCTGTTGTTGTTTCAGCCCCGGTAGCACCAGCAGAGACGAGCCCGATCGAAAGAATCAGCACAGTGGCAATCTGTCGCATATCAGATTGCCACCACGATCAGTACGCCCGCCTTGTTCATGGCGACTACCGTGCTTGGGCTCTGCTTGATCTTGGCAGCGTCCAATTTGCTGATGGTGAGGTCAGAGGGAAGAGATTTATAGGTTGAAATAGCCTTGATAATAAATGGCGTGGCAGCAACGCGGTGATTGCGGATAGCGTCGTGCAAGTCAAAATCATAGGTAACACCACGTTTATTTACTATGTCCTCATAGGAAGTATCTTCACTTGGGTAAAGTATTCCCCCTGTTTCATCCCTGATTTTCGGAATCGTGGCTAATTCGAAATCAGGAACGGAACTGGCATCGATGACTAGCCCTGAAAATTTAGTGCTGGTTTCATACTGGATTACGGCATCATTCAATATGACCTTGAGGTCAGCGCTGGCATTGCGCTGCATCCAGTCGATCAATTTGCGATAGGCGTTGGCTTCTGGCTCGTTACTTATCATAAAGGATTCACTTGCTCTTGCCGGCGGGATGATGAAAGCAAGTAAGTGGTCAAAGGTGTTTCTGGAAGCCAGGTTGTTGGTCGGGTACATGGTGCGAAGGAACTTTCCCGAAATCGGCATCGACATGGTGACATTGGCAATTTCGTTCTGGTAATGATCCTGGATAATTTGTGCGCCCTTAATGATGCCCGATACTCGTGTCTTAATTTCCGGGTTTTCTTTCATTGCCTGGCCGGTTTTAATCACTGAGGTGATGCGGACACCCTTGGTAATTTCCAGCAGATTTCTCTGTGCATCTACAACCGCTGCCCTGCGTGCAAGAATCCTTTTCTGAGCGGCAGAGAAACTGGGCTTTGCTGTGCCGTAGCCGTTGGCGTAGACCACGCCCTGGCTCCAGTTGATACCGCCTGTGGATGTCCGGACAACGACATCCTTAGCGGCTGCCAAGAGGGGCCATACCAGCAACAGATACATAATTAATTTCATCGGACTCACTCCTTGTCCCGTTCTTGTGATGATAAACCGCTGCAGGGTGCATTTCATTGATATTTTCGATTTACTGGCAGGTTTTGGGTAGCAGACCGACAGGGATATATGGCCCAGTGTATGTTCCTCCCTGGGCACCCTGGAGAAACTGGCCCAATTTGTAGAGCCAGGCCATCGATATCAATGGATTATTCACGAAATTTTGGCCATCATTAGCTGGTTTTCCTGGCGGCTCTGGTCTTAATGATGCGATCGTTGAATAAATTGGCTGTAATCGCGCTGACTATCTTGATCTTTCCGTTAGGATCCAATGCTTACGAGGCATCCAGGGGGATGTCTGTCAACCTCAAGGTCTCCGAGGCAAAAGATGCAGCGTTCGGTGAAACTGTCGAACTTTATAGTGACAGCTATGCCCTTGTCATAGGCAACGACAATTACACCCATGGCTGGCCAAGGCTGAGTAATGCCATAAAGGATGCTGAGTTGATTGCAGATGCACTTGAAGAAAAGGGCTTCGATGTAGATCTGCACAAGAACCTGGACTCAGACGGTCTCAACCAGGTGTTCAAACGTTTTTTCATCCTTAAGGGTGAAAACCCGGCGGCGCGGCTGTTTATCTGGTATGCCGGACACGGTGCTACCGTTGATGGTGAGGGTTATCTGATCCCGACGGATGCTCCAGTGCTGACGAAAGGGGCTGAATTCAAATTTGCTTCAGTAGCTCTCCGTGACTTCGGTACCTTCATGCGCCAGGCTGTATCAAAGCATGTGTATGCGGTGTTTGACTCCTGCTTCGCAGGCACCGTTTTTTCAAGTCAAAGGGCTATGCCGCCAGCGGCAATAACGCGGGCTACCACCATGCCTGTGCGCCAGTTTCTCACTTCCGGGGATGCTGATCAGTCCGTTTCTGATGATGGTGCTTTCCGTGAGTTGTTCATCAGGGCCATCAACGGGGAGGAACGCTCTGATGCCAATAATGACGGCTATATTACGGCCAGTGAACTGGGGATGTTTCTTGGGGATAGGGTCACCAATCTAACTGAATCGCAGCAAACGCCAAGGTTCGGCAAGTTACGTGATAAAAATTTTGACCGGGGTGACTTCGTCTTCTCACTCCCAGGGGGTGCTGCTGCGGCACAACTGCCAACTGGCAGGTCGGCGCCCGCCAATGCTGAAATTACGTTCTGGAACTCGATTAAAACCAGTGAGAATACCGGTGAATTCGAAGCCTACCTGAAACAGTATCCGAACGGAGCTTTTGCTTCGCTTGCCATGGTTAAAAAGACAGCGATAGAGAGAAAACTAAAGGAATCCCGCGCACGTACACAGCCGCGAGAAAAATTTAATGTAACCTTTCTTGACGCTGACATGCAGGCCAGCAAAGTGGCAAATATCCGCCAGAACCCTTTCTCAACCGCCTCTCGAGTAGGGAGGCTGGGGCAGGGTGACAGGGTATGGGTTACCGGACAGACACAGACCAAGGGTGGTATCTGGTACAGGGTTGCCCGGGATGGAGTTGATCTGGGGTTTGTCTATTCACCGCTGCTGGCATCGATCGGGAGAGTCGATGAACAGGTTGCGGTTATACCGCTGGTCATGATACCCCCACCAGAAACTACTGAGCCGAAAGCCGATGTGACGGCTTCGCAGGAAACTCATATAGAAATCGGAGCCAGCGCCGATGACCGGTTGAGTTCTTTGATGGATGATCTACTCGAAGATGAGAAACCAGCGATACCAGAATCTAAGAATGTTCAATATAAAAGCGTTAACAAACAAATAGATAAAGAGGTTTACTCGAAAGTAGATGAAGCAATTTCTCCGATCCCTGTAGCGAGACCGGCAGTCAATCCTGTGGGGCCTGCGGAAGAGGACTTGGCCATTCAGGAACTGCAACAACCGCTAGACGAGCAGCCTGGAAGCCATGGGAATTCTGAGGTAAAAACAGTAGCCGAAGAAGCAGTGAAAGACACAATTGAAATAGCTGTGACCCCTGCCGAAGGTGCGCTGGACCGCATTGCCACCGCTAGGGTGAAGCCTGATATAGACCCCTCTGTTGTCTCAACTACTGCTGCCTCAGCTGCCGCGCCGGCCGAAGCAGGTTCGGCCGCTGATATCCGCCAAATGGTGAATATAATTGCTGCTGTAAAACCTCCAGAGGGCAAGCCTGAAGTTGCTGCAACAGAATCTGATACCGGACTTGTGGGTGTAGAGTTGGTGAGTTCTGTCGATGGGTCCCTTTTGGCGAAGCCCGGTGAGCAAAAACCTGTCCAGGATGACCAGAAACTTGTTCAGGATGAGCAAAAACCTGCTCAGGATGAACAAAAAACAGTTCAGAACGATCTTGCAGCAGACTTGCCAGCCTCAGATGGGCCGGTACAGTTGGCACTTTTAACCAAGCAAACCACAAAAACTGAACCCAAACCGGTGAGCGAGTACATCAAGCGTTATATAGCGGCAGCTGAAAGCGGTAACGGCAGTGCTCAATTGTCCCTTGCCTATATGTACGAAACTGGTGAACAGGTAGCGCTGGACAAGGCCGCAGCAATCAGATGGTACAAACGTGCTGCTGAAAAAGGTGAGTTGCAAGCGATGACCAGTCTTGGGCTGATGTATGGCCGCGGCGAGGGAACAGCAAAGGATCCGGTTGAGTCTGCTCGCTGGTTTCGCGATGCTGCTTCTCTGGGCGATGCCGATTCACAGCAGATGCTTGGCTATATGTACGAAAATGGGAATGGCGTGGTCAAAGATGACGCCGAGGCCGCGCGATGGTATGCAAAGGCCGCTCAGCAAGGTCGACTTGCGGCGCAGAACAACCTGGGACGCTTGTACCAGCTCGGGAGAGGTGTTGAGAAGAACCTGGACAAGGCCATTTTCTGGTTCGAGCAGGCCGCGGCTCAGGGTAGTGAGGCTGCCCGGGATAACCTTTCAGAGTTGATTCCAGAGAAATTCTAACCGCCGAGGCGTTTCAGCTTTGCCTGCGCTGTCACGTGACCCCGGTTGCTTGCCCTGCGATACCAGGCTTTAGCGGAGGCTGTATTGCGTTTGACCCCTCGGCCACGCTCATACATCTCACCTACTTTAAATTCTGCCTCTGGGTAGTTCAACTCAGCTGCAGCAGTATACAATTTCAGCGCCTCTGCATAGTCACGCTTGACCCCACGTCCAGCTACATATTTGTTACCTGCAATGACTAATGCTGGTGGGTGGCCGAGATCCGCGGCCTGTAGATATAGATTGGTTGCCACTTCGCTGGATCGTGATAAACCTGCCTTTCCCTGCTCGGTCAGTTCCGCCATTTTTAACAGTGCCCGAGGATACTTTTTTGCCTGTGCATACTTGTACCAGCGCAGGGCATTCACCATATCAGGTCTAGAGTTGGCAGATAGCAGGCCACGCTCATGCATGCTGCCAACCAGGTATTCAGCTGCGGGATAACCAAGTCGTGCTGCCGGCTCGATGGCAGTAAGCGCATCATTGGCGCGACCGGCGGCCAGTAGTGAGCGAGCATACTGGATCTGAAATCGAATAACCTCAGGATACAGGCGAAGCGCCTCATTACAGGCCGTGACTGCGACCTGAGCAGGGATCTCGCTTATGGGTATTCCCCATTCCTTGGGCTTGTTCGCATATCGTGCCAGGCTGTCGCAGTTATCGGACTCCGGTACTGCACCATTAAGCATTTCCAGTGTTTCGTCTGTTATATCGCCGTTGACTTCCAGGTCATGTCGAATCTGATAGACTGCGAGTGCTTCCCGTGTATGGTTATTGAACTCACCATTTTCAATCGCCAGTCGAAATCCAAGCTGCTGCAGATTTCGTTGTGCCTCTCTGATTCTGAGGTTTCGCGCCTTTTTGATTGACTTGGCAAGTTCTATGCGACGAATTCTCTCCTGCTCCGCCTGCTTGCGCTCCTGTATGTCAGCCTCTTCTTTTACGGCCAGCAGCAGTTCGGTAGCCTGCTCGTAATATCGGCCATCCCTGCCGGTATTTGCCAGATAGACTACCAACTGGTCTCTTGCGGTCAGTGCTTTTCCTATGCGAAATAGTGCACGGGCCTCAAGAAAGTAGAGAGAATCAGGAATCTCTATATCCAGGGCGCGTATACGGGGTATGAGTGCAATGATACCTTCATTGTCATCAATATCGAGGAGCCGGGATAATTCAGTCCCTAGTAGATCAACCTGGACGTCAAGGGGCAGGTTGTCTGAGATTGTCGTTGACTCCGCTTGACCAGACGGTGGCAAGATTGACAGGGATGAACAGATGATGACAAGAAATATGGGTCTTAAACACTTCACTTGCTGTAACCTATGGAAAGAGTGCTAAAAGTATCGCGATTCTAGGCTAATCAGCGGGTGTTGTCTCTTCTTCAACCGGAATGACAAAAGTCCACTAATGTCATCAGGCTCCCAGCCAACTGCTGTAACTCATCGAGCCTGGATTCATTTGCGGTTATCTGCCAGCGGTTTGTCTTGTAGTCACCGGCTGTCGTGGATCGCAGATCTTTATTTAGCATCAGCGTGAGGCTGGCCCAACCATCGGGCGAATGCCTGATATCTGCTATTTCAGCTATATCGCTTGCCAGGTTTATGCTGACCCGGCTGGTGGCCTTTATTGGTATGGACTTACTGTTGTCGGCACAAAGGTAGTCGTGTGATGATTCGCTGGTGAAATTGAGTTTACACATCCCCGGTGCCTGCACCCAATTGGCGATGATGCGTGCACTTTCACAGTCGTGGGGCGGGGATATGTACTGGGCCAGCGAAGAGGAAATCAACGTTAATACGTTTTTTGTCGCTATTCTTGCCTGATCTTCCTTTTGCGCCGCTTGCTGAGCAGCAACCTCTTCAGGCGTCAACTGGGGTTCTTTGGCTGCTTCTGCCACCTCAGCCTGTTTTGATGGAGCGCCGGGGTCTATGGCACTATCGATAGCGTCGGCTAGCATTGAGTCTAATGAAAACTTACTATCCGTTGGCCCCGATTTTGATTTTGGGCGTAATGAGGCAGATGCGTTCGAGCCCAGGCTCGAGATTGCCGAGGTTTTGCTGACAACTTCGAACCCTTCAAATATTAAATTTGACGAGAACAATTGCTTGGATCTTGGTTCGCTTTCACAGGGAGCAGAATCTGCTGGTTGTTTACAGAAAAGATTCTCCCAGCTCGGAGATTCCGTCGCTGTTGTACCAAAGCTCTGACCAGCTGAGGGTACTACTGGCCTGACTTTAAAGTAGCTCAGGGAATCAGATTCGGTTCGTACCCGTATCCAGATATGGGCGGTTTTAGACAGACAATCAGATCCCGTGTTAGGGCCCGCGGTCCAACGTATCTTCGAACGTATCATTGGCTCACCATATGCTTCATCTACACTGATAGTTATGTTCATGGATGCAATGTTGCAGATGGATGCCCTGAAATTATCGCGGCTTAATTTCTTTTCCACAGCCGCCTGAAGTGGCATGTTGATTGCCAGCAGTGCTGTAACAAGTATGTAAATGCGTGATTGAGTCTTCATGTGCACAGTTTGCGTGATTCAGGTGGATTTGTCATCGAGCATGCGGTCAATCAGCCTGGAACGAAGCTTCTGATAGCTGGTTGGTACAATTCTTTCCATGATGGCGGCTGTTTTTGCATCACGCCCAACCAGAATCTGGGCTTTGTTCACAAGCACGCTCCGGAGTATCTGTTCGGCTGTCTGTTCAGACGTGAGACCCGCGAATTCATCAAATCTTGAAATCAGTTCCTCTTTGATCACAACCGTGTCACCAGCCAGTCGTTTCTTTCCGGCTTTGAGGAAGTCTTTGCTTCAGCGATAATAGAGATTATTGTTAATACCTTCCTTGCGGCATAGCTCAGCGATTGAATGCTCACCGCGCAATCCATCCAGACTATTCTGATTTTCTCTTCTGATGAAAACTTACGGCGGGTCTTGCGTCGTATATCTGTAACGTGGTTTTCTGTATTTGACATGCTCATTTGAGACTCCTCTGCTTCGGTTTGAATCAGCAGAAGTGTCTCTTAGCAAGAAGTGCCAGATGGTACCGTATTGGGCTGACGTCACACCAACCTGGACAGGAAGATATCCGGCGAGAAGATGCGGGAGGTCTATGCAGAGAGACGGATCGGTGGTGATATCATCGACGTCGCGGTCGTACACCACAACGGCACGGCTCTAGTCTCCTGCCCCCGTGCAACTGCTTTACGATTTTTGTTAGTGACAGTAGGCGAGGGGAGTGGAGGGATTGGTGCAGAGTTGACGAGATATCCAATCTCTACCTCCCTTGATAGGGAGGCGGGGAGTGATGGTGAGATATACCATTGAGCTGGGCAAGTGGGCCTCATCAGGTTCCTGGGAGTTGGAAGTCTCTCTTAACTTTTAGACCTTTGCGTCCCCTATCTTATGTCGACTTACACTTCGACTGCACCTTCTACCGGGTAGCAGCGCGGAAACGCGCCGCTCCTGCCGAGGCGTCGAGATGCAAGGCACGCCTGTGATTGATATCATCCCCCACACCACCACAGCTCGAGGGTCAGACCATGAAGCTAACTGAGTGCATCTTGACGGCTACCTTTTTCATCATCGCCAGTGTTCCGGCGCTATCGGCGAAGGAGGGCTCAATCCCGCGCACTTCGAGCGGGCAACCTGATCTGACGGGCAACTACGATGCCGCAACGCTCACGCCACTGGAGCGCCCGGTACAGTTCGGAGACAAAGCCTTTTTCACCTCTAAAGAGGCGAAGGCGGTGGCCGACCGCGAGCGCGGCTTCCAGGAAAAAGGGGCGGCGCAGTCAGACTCCGACCGTGAGGCCCCCCCGGAAGGTGGCTCCAAGGTGGTTGGACTCGAGGAAACCGCTACCGGTGGCAACGAGTTTGGCGCCGGCAATGTAGGTGCATACAACCTGTTCTGGATGGATCGTGGCACTGACGTTAATGTCATCGACGACAAAATTCCCACCTCGATCCTCCTCGAGCCCAAGAACGGTCGGTTGCCGCCGATGGCACCGGAGGCGCAACAGGCGTTCATAACTCAGATGGTGAGCCTCGCGCGACCGAACGACGGCACAGCATGGTGGGTGGAAACGGACGGTGCGGGTCCCTACGACGGACCCGAGTCGCTGCCACTGCGCGAGCGCTGCCTGATCGGTTTCACCGGCGTCGCCCCGACCCTCCCGGCGCTCTACAACAACTACAAGAGAATTGAGCAGACTGACGATTACATCGTCATTCTGCTAGAGATGGTTCACGACGCACGCATTGTGCGCCTGAAGCAGGACGACCGTACCATCGAGCATCCAGGGCCAGAAGTTCAGCTTTGGCTAGGGGATTCGATTGGCTGGTGGGAGAATGACACCCTGGTTGTCGACACCACTAACTTCCTGCCTCAAGAGGGTGGCTCGGCAGCCAAGCACGTTGTGGAGCGCTTCACCATGATGCCGGGTGGCGATGTGCTGTATCACTTCACTGTCGAGGATCCGTTGATCTGGACAGCGCCATGGGCTGGCCAGTACCTGTGGCGAGCGAGCGACGAGTCGGTCTATGAGTACGCCTGCCACGAAGGCAACTATGCGATGGAAAACGTGTTGCGGGGCGCCCGGTTGCTGGAGGCGGAAGCCTTGGGACAGCCACTTCCAGAAACCCGTTGAAGGGGGTGGGTTAAAAAAGATTGTCTGACCATTTGTTAAAACCCCGACTGGGTGATTGTATAGTCAGATCCCGGTACCAGGATGGAATTGTGTGTGGCTATCAAAGTGTCCTTGCAGATTTCTTTGAATAGGGCGTTAATGGTTCCTATACTCGTCTATTTTCCATACAAACTATGTATTTTGTTTTAGTAAACAAAAGGGAGTAAAAAGATGAAAATCAAACAAATAATTGGAGTGCTATTTTTAGCAACTTTAGCTTCAACGCAAATGGTATTTGCCGATGACTCTTCTTCATTTGAGCAACTGAAATCATTGGAAGGCGAATGGAGTGGAATACTTAATAATACTAATGGCAACTCTAGTGATTTAAAACTCAAATACACTGTTCGTTCTAACGGAAGCGCTCTTCTGGAAGAAAGTACAGAAACATTAAATGGCGAAGAGCCAGTCGAAATGTTGAATATATTTAATATTCAAAGCGGAGTACTTCAAACGATACATTATTGCGGTTTAATGAATAAGCCTGTTGGAGAATTAGTTAGTTTCTCGAACGGCGTTCTTTCTTTCAAAATAGATCCTAAGAAAAGTGGATTAGAAATAGGAAAAGATGCATTTGTTTCTTCTTGGAAACTTAGCCTGCTTACAGAAGATAAGAATAAGTTCTTATATGAGTACACAGTAATAAATGAAGATAAAACTGTAGACACAGCTAGTGCTGTTGTTACGCGTGTTTTATAGTGAGCTAGAATAGTTGTTAAGGCAGTCTTAATGACTGCCTTTCTTATTTGAATATCAAATTTCTGTATTTATAATGAACCTCGACGCCACCTCGATCGTCTTTTAGAGTGGCGAAAGCGGGATCAGTGCATGCAAGTAACAAAAACGGCCTGGCGCAACGTCTGGCGCAATACACGCAGAAGCGGTGTCACCATTGCCGCAATGACGTTTTCGCTCTTTATGATGATCTGTGTAACTTCGTTTTACGAGGGCATGTTGAAGAAGATGGAGGCAAATATCACCGAAGTAGAGATCGGTGACATTCAAATCCACGACCCCGAATATCGAAACAGCCCTTCCCTCTACAACAGCATGGCGACATCTGAAGAAGTCGCGGCAGCTCTTGAGAGCATCAACTATCAGACATCTGAACGTTTGTTAGGCAGTGGTCTCGTCGCCTCTGACGAGACTTCGGCTGGCGCAGCTATTTTTGGCCTGGAAATCGATGATGATGCCGAGGTCAGTCTCGTCTTCGAGCGCATCAGCCAGGGTGAGTGGCTGAGTGAATCTGCCCCCAAGGGTGTTGTTGTCGGTCGAGCGTTAGCCAGGACCCTGCATATTACAATTGGCGACGAGCTTGTCCTGCTTAGCCAGGCTTACGATGGCAGTATGGCTAACGACCTTTTTACGGTGCGTGGTGTCTTAAGTTCGATTTCAGAAGTTACTGATCGCGGTGGTGTCTTTATGCCGAGTGACACTTTCAGAGAGTTCTATGCTCTTCAAGGTGGTGCCCATCGCCTGATGGTAAAACGCCCCAACAACGTTGATCTCGATCAGGCGGTTATCGATGTCAAGGACGCAACTGCGAAGCAGGAATTGGAAGTAAAGAGCTGGCGTGAACTGTCACCAATTCTTGCAACATTAATCGATTCCGCCCTGCAACTAATGCAGGTTGGCTTTCTGATTATCTACGTTGCGGTAGTGATCATGCTTTTAAACGCAATGTTAATGGCTGTGTTTGAGCGCATTAGAGAATTCGGCATTCTAAAGGCCATTGGTGTCAGCCCGGCTTCCGTGCTGGCATTGATTCTGATGGAAGGTGTTATCCAGACGATCGTTGCCATCACTCTGGCATTCCTGCTCTGCATTCCTGCCTTGTGGTATCTCGTTAACGTCGGCATCAATCTTGCCGCCATGGGCAACCTTTCATTGATGGGCATGTCGTTTGACCCCATCTTTCATGGCGTAGTCACCGCCAAAACAATCTACATGCCGCTGACCACAATGATGGTCATCGTCCTGCTTGGTGTGTTGTATCCCGCCATCAAAGCAGCCCGAATTACACCCATCGAAGCAATCCACCATCAATAGGAGTGCTTATGAATAAACAAAATATTCCCGCAATCGCCTGGCGCAATATTTGGAGAAACCGTCGTCGGACTATTCTGACATTGATTTCGATTTCTTTTGGTGTATTTCTCGCCATGATGTTCACTGCCATGCAGGATCGAAACTGGTCCGACATGATTGATCTCGCAGCGAGACTGGGTGGTGGTCACGTTACTATCCAACATCCTGAGTATCGAGATATGCCGAGCCTGAAGAAGTCGGTGCGGCAAACCTTTGACCTGACTGATTCTGCAGAATCTGAACTGAAGGTAACCAAAGTGACAGGCCGAATCAGTGGTCCCATTATGATCAACACCAGCGCGGATAGTTTCGGTGCTATGTTTATCGCCTTCGATCCACACACTGAGGATGAATCGACCCTGTCACTGATATCACCGGACGCGGTTGCCTCAGGCAGGATGTTTACCGAACCCGATGAGTCGGGCATCATTCTTGGCTGGAAACTCGCTGAAAACCTGAAGGCGGATCTTGGCGACAGAATTGTCTACACACTGACAGACAAGCACGGCGAAATCGTCAGTGGGCTGGAACGACTCTCAGGCACGATCAAAACCGGCGCCCCTAATCTTGACGCAAGCCTTAGCCTGCTGACGATCGGCACCGTGCGGGAAATAGTCGACTATAAATCCGATGAGGTGACCCAGATTGCGGTCTTTATCGATGACCGACGTAATACTTCGGAAGTCGCAAACAACATCGCCGCTAAACTGGGTAACAGCAGCGACGCGATTGTCCTGCCATGGAATCTCAGTCAGCCAGATCTTGCAGCGTTTATCGCAATGAAAGTTGGAGGCACGCAGTTTATAGCGGCGTTCATCGCCCTGTTGGTCGCTGCGGGTATCTTCAATACATTGTTTGTCAGCGTCATGGAAAGGCTGCGTGAGTTCGGCATTCTGATGGCCATTGGCTTTTCACCGATGCGTCTTTTCGGCCTCGTCATGATGGAGAGCCTGTGGCTGGCAATTGTCGGTTTGATTGGGGCAGCTTTGATTACTGCAGGACCTTATTTCTACCTGGAATCGGTTGGCATTGATATGAGCCAGGCGATCGCTGATCAGGGGACGGTGGATATCGCTGGTGTCGCCATGTCGACCGTCCTGAAAGTCGGCATTTTCCCGGAGAACGTCGTCTACATTTCGATTGCAGCAGTTGTTGCCACCCTGCTTGCAGGCCTCTATCCCGCCTGGCGTGCAGGCACCGTCGAGCCGGTCAGCGCAATAAAAATGGAGTAACTTATGACGGAGTCGGTCATTATAGATGTGCAGAACGTCACTCGTTTATATCAACAGGGTATTGTTGAGGTTGCAGCCCTGCGTGATTTATCCCTGCAGATTGAAGCAGGTGAATTTACTGCCATCTGCGGACCATCCGGTTCAGGTAAGACGACCCTGCTTAATATGATTGGCGCGTTAGATCAACCAACCAGCGGTCGAGTCATTATCGAAGGTCAGGATCTGGGCGATCTGGATCGTCAGCAATTAAGCCATTTAAGGCGAGACCGAATCGGTTTTGTTTTCCAATCCTACAATCTCATTCCAGTTCTAACTGCTTACGAAAATGCGGAGCTGGTTTTGTCGGTTCAGGGCGCATCACAAAGTGAGCGCAAAGAGAAAGTCATGGTGCTCTTGCAGGCCGTTGGTTTGGAAGGCTTAGAGGATCGACGCCCTTCAGAATTGTCGGGCGGTCAGCAGCAGCGTGTTGCCATTGCTCGAGCACTGGCTTCAGGCCCGGCAGTGATTCTCGCCGACGAACCAACCGCAAACGTTGATTCAGAAACTGCCGTTCTGCTGCTCGACCTGATGCAGGAACTGAATCAAAGTCATGAAGCCACCTTTGTCTTCTCAACTCACGACCCGCGTGTTATGGAAAGAGCCAGGCGTCTGGTCCGCATGGTGGACGGCCAGATCGGGAGTGATGAACTGAAGTAAGCGTCGACCAGGTTTTGCCATCCAGAAAGGCGAGCACGCCAGATCAACCTCCTCCGGAACCAATCGGCTCAGCATCTTGCTGCAACTTGCAAGATTATTCGCGAACCCCGCAAGCGCCTTGATTACTTCGGCGTGCTTCTGTCTCTCTCTAGTGCTGCCCATTTATGCTCCAAGCCTTCCTTCCAGCCAATCTCAAGTATGAAATCTAGGAAATCGCTCATGCTTCCCAGACTGATGATCGGCGTCACAGCTGGCACAGTAGCTATCAAATCATAGTTGCAGATTTCTCAGAATAGGGCGTTAATGGTACCTATACACAGCTGCAGAAAAGCACACTAAAAAGAGAGGAATTTAGGAAGTGAAATTAACAAGAGTTTTAGGTTGTCTTATATTGATTCTACCTGGTCTTGCTTTTGCGGAAATTCACTCAGAAGTACAGGATGCTCTAGACTATCAATTGCCCGAAAATACCTGCTCTAAACCAAAGATCATCGAGTCTAATGGAAGCGTTACTCCTCCGGCTCAGGCGGCAGGAAGTGCCGAACTTTTTGTGGGAAGTAGTTCCAGTGAAGTCAGCGATATGGATTCCTATACCCGCAAGCGATTACAAAAAAAGGAACGACGCTGGAGAACCTGTGTTGCTAAGTATAAGGTCAATTTGCTCGAAGATATGGAGGAACTAAAAAGTAGCGCCAGCCATGGCCTAACCCAGGAGCAAGCGAATGCGATATTGACTCATATGGCGTTTATCCAAAAGGTTTACATGACCGAAGATGGTGTTCTTGAGGAGTAAACCCGGCCTAAAAGTTGTACCTAGTCAGCCCATATGGGCTGACGTCACACACTAACAGAAAAAGGCACTAAATCTATGGCCGTTAGTAAATCTATGACCACTAGTTCAAAAATCATATTACTCTTTTTATGTCTTTTTGCTGAGAAGGCTCTTCTTGCAGTACCGGCGGCACCAAATCAGCATACACTGAACCAGCCTGATGGAAGTCAATTTAAGGCGCGGCAGTGGGGTGATGAATGGAATCATGGATGGGAGACGCTAGATGGATATTCTATTGTGCGCGATGCTTGTTCAGGAAGCTGGCGTTTTGCAACCACCCAGGCTGAAGGTAAACTTGTTGCAACAGATGTCCTTGTTGGTAGTAACAAGCTCCCCCCCCCTAATACGCCAAAGCACCTCAGGCCCGTAGGTCGAGCACTAGATAAGATTAAGCAACGAAAGGTTGATTGTCTTCATGGGAGAACAAAGCACCAATGACTTATCATGCACTTATGGCTGTAGGTTATTGATATTTCGCACATATTTATGGGTGTTGCAAGTAGCTCAGGAGAGCAGCATTTATGAGTAATGGTCAATTCGAGTCATGTTTCTTACTCACGCTCACGCAGAAAAAAAAGCGTTAAAATTATGGTTACCAACACACCTATTATCGTTTGTTCAAAAATCATATTACTCTCTTTTTTGCTTTTTGCTGGGAAGGCTCTTGCAGTGCCGGCGGCACCAAATCTGCATACACTGAGTCAGCCTGATGGAGTTCAGTTTAAGGCACGGCAATGGGGTGATGAATGGAATCATGGATGGGAAACAATGGATGGATATTCTATTGCGCGCGATGCTTCTTCAAAAAGTTGGCGCTTCGCAACCATCCAGGCCGAAGGTGAACTTATTGCAACGGATGTCCTGGTTGCTAGTAATAAGCAGCCTCCTTCCGGTATACAAAAGCACCTGAGGCCTGCAGGCCTCGCTCTTAGTAGGATTAATCAGCGAAAGGCTAGTTCCCTCTCTGGGAAATTGACGCGAGGTGCTTCACAAGAAATTCATAATGTCGTTTCTCCAACAGGTGCGGCAAACATTCCAGTGATTTTGGTTAATTTTAGCGATAGAGCAACCAGATATACGGTGGATGATTTTGATACGCTTCTTTTTGGTGTCGGCAACCGGAGTATGAAAGCTTATTATGAAGAGGTGTCTTATGGTGCTTTTAGCGTTTCTGCAGGGCCAGCAGGCGTTCAAGGTTGGCATGCTCTTACCAAGGGACATGACTACTATGGAAGTAATGATGCTTCTGGTGATGATCAGTGGCCGGGTGATCTAGTCTATGAAAGTGTTGCTTTAACTGATGGGACTGTGGATTTTTCAGTCTATGATAAGGATGGCGACTGCTATGTTGATGTTGTCAATATCGTACACCAGGGAAGCGGAGAGGAGGCTGGGGGGCCGTCAACAGATATCTGGTCACATAGATGGAGTATATCGGGAGCACAATACCATGGGAGAAGCAATTATGGGGCTTATACGACAAATGATGCTTGTCCGGCTGGTGGGTTCATCAAAATAGATGATTATGTAATTCAGCCTGAGACATACAGAGGGCAGTTACATACAGTTGGTGTTTTCGTCCATGAATATGGGCATGCTCTTGGGCTTCCTGATCTCTACGATACAGATTACTCGTCGAATGGCGTGGCTCGCTGGGGCGTGATGGCAGGCGGTTCCTGGGCTTCTACAGGGGGATTACAGGGAGAGACTCCGGTACATTTTTCCGCATGGAGTAAGTACGAGCTTGGGTGGGTCGTCCCAACTCTGGTTACGTCAACTTTGGTGAGTGAGCAAATCGATCAGTCGGCCACGACTAGTGATGTGTATAAATTTCTCAGCGGCACTGAGTATTTTTTAGTTGAAAATAGGCAACAGGCAGGTTTTGATGCTGGTTTGGTTGGTAGTGGGTTGGCAATTTGGCATGTAGATACTGCTAAAACCAATAACAAGGATGAATGTTATCCTCCTTCTGATTGTTCATACAGTCACTACAAAGTTGCGTTGGTGCAAGCGGATAATCTATGGGAATTGGAAAAAAATTTAAATAAAGGTGATGGGGGTGATCTATACCCTGGTTCTTCTGCAAATCATGAGTTTTCCTCTACTTCTTCACCAAATAGTGATTTGTATAATGGCAATGTAAGTAGCGTTAACATTACCGATATTAGTGCATCCGCGGCGACAATGTCTGCAACGCTTTCAGCTGCAGTGGAGGCGCAAGGGGATCAATATGAGCCTGATAATAATTCAGGGCAAGCCACGACTATATATAGTGGCATTTCTCAAACGCATAGCATTATTCCTGCAACCGATGAAGATTGGGTTAGCTTTATCTTAACAGACACGTCTGATTTGACCATTGAAACAAGCGGTACTTCAGGTGATACCCGTATGTGGTTATATAATAGTAATCTGACTCAAATAGAGTATGACGATGATGATGGTACGGGCAGTTTTTCCAAAATCACTCAAACAGGACTGGGAGCAGGCACTTACTATGCGAAGATCGATGAATACAATAATGACGCTGAGATTTCATCCTATAATTTAACCGCCGAGTTCTCTTCTGACAGCTATACGGTCACCCCTTCTGCCGGCACAAACGGAACCATAACACCGACCGATCCACAAGCAGTAACTGAAGGTGCCACTACTCAGTTTACCGTTACTCCGGATACGGGGTATGTCGCAGCAATAGGTGGTAGCTGTGGTGGATCTTTAAGTGGAACCACCTATACAACCAATGCCATCACCAATGATTGCACGGTAGTTGCTTCATTCACAGCAGTGGCTCAAGGAGATCAATATGAGCCTGATAATAATTCAGCGCAAGCCACGACTATACAGAGTGGTATTGCTCAAACACATAGCATTATTCCTGCAACTGATGAGGATTGGGTTAGCTTTACCTTAACGGGCACGTCTGATTTGACTATTGAAACAAGCGGTGCAACAGGTGATACCCGTATGTGGTTATATGATAGTGATTTGAATGAAATAGCATACAATGATGATGCCGTGCTGCCAGAAGACGACGTTAGTTATTTTTCCAAAATCACTCAAACAGGACTGGGAGCAGGCACTTACTATGCGAAGATCGATGAATATGGTAATAACGATGAGATTTCATCGTACACCTTAGCCGCCGATTTTTCTTCTGACAGCTATACGGTTACCCCTTCTGCCGGCACAAACGGAACCATAACTCCAACCGACCCACAAGCAGTAACTGCAGGTGACACTACTCAGTTTACGGTTACTCCGGAAGCGGGGTATGTCGCAACAGTAGGTGGTAGCTGTGGTGGGTCTTTAAGTGGAGCCACCTACACAACCAACGCCATCATCAATAGTTGTACGGTAGCTGCTTCATTCGCAGTAGTGGGTCAAGGAGATGAATATGAGTCTGATGATATTTCAGGGCAAGCCACGACGATACAGAGTGGTATTGCTCAAACGCATAGCATTATTCCCGCAACTGATGAAGATTGGGTTACCTTTACCTTAATAGGCACTTCTGATTTGACCGTTGAAACAAGCGGTACTTCAAGTGATACCCGGATGTGGTTATATGATGGTGATTTGAATGAAATAGCATATGATGATGATGGCGGCGTCAGTCTTTTTTCCAAAATCACTCGAACAGGACTGGGAGCAGGCACTTACTATGCGAAGATCGATGAATACAATAATAACGATGAGATTTCATCCTACACTTTAACTGCCATTTTTTCTTCTAACAGTCATACAGTTACCCCTTCTGCCGGCACAAACGGAACCATAACACCAGCCGATCCACAAACAGTAACTGAAGGTGCCACTACCCAGTTTACGGTTACTCCAGATGAGGGGTATGTCGCAACAGTAGATGGTACCTGCGGTGGATCTTTAAGTGGAACCACCTACACAACCAATGACATCACCGATAATTGCACGGTATCTGCTTTATTCACAGCAGTGACTCAAGGGGATCAATATGAACCTGATAATGATTCAGGCCAAGCCAAGACTATACAGAGTGGCATTGCTCAAACGCATAGCATTATTCCTGCAACTGATGAAGATTGGGTTAGCTTTATCTTAACCAGCGCTTCTGATTTGACTATTGAAACAAACGGCACTTCAGGTGATACCCGTATGTGGTTATATGATAGTGATTTGAATGAAATAGCATACAATGATGATGACGGGGTTAATTATTTTTCCAAAATCACTCAGACAGGACTGGGAGCAGGCACTTACTATGCGAAGATCGATGAATACTATAATAACGATGAGATTTCATCCTACAGTTTAACTGCCGATTTCGTTGAAGATCAAGATGATGACGGAGTCACTGATTTAGATGATAACTGCCCCTTGATCGCTAATCTGTCGCAGTTGGATACTGATGGCGATCAAGTCGGAGATGAGTGTGATACTGACGATGACAATGACGGTATAAATGATACAAATGATGCCTTCCCATTGGATGCAACCGAATCGGTTGATACAGACAGCGATGGCATTGGTAACAATGCCGACACCGACGATGATGGGGATGGGGTTGAAGACGGTGTTGACGTCTTCCCGCTTGACGCAACCGAAACGTTGGATACCGATGGTGACACGATAGGTAATAATGCTGACACCGACGATGACAATGATGGATTCAGTGATATAGATGAGGAAGAAGCTGGTACAGACCCGCTAAACGACTCCTCTTGCCCTGGATGCTTTACTTGGGATATCGATAGTGACGGTCAAGCTAAAGCACTGACAGACGGTCTTTTAGTGATCAGGCATTTGTTCGGGTTTAGTGGGGATTCATTAACATCCGGAGCCATTAGCGGGGAGGCTGAACGTACCAGCGCTGATGATATTGCAGCCTATTTGAATGCTGCTGATACGGAGCTTGATATCGATGGTGATGGCGAAGCCAAGGCGTTGACTGATGGCTTACTGTTAATTCGGAGCTTGTTTGGCTTTTCAGGTGATTCCCTAATTTCAGGAGCGATCGGTAACGGTGCTGAAAGAACTACCGCCGATGCAGTTTCGGCGTTCATCGAGCAGCGGATGCCATAGGCTAAAGAAAAGGCATTGTCACGTTAGGCATTGTCACGTTAGGCATTGTCACGTTAAATGTTTGGCGGGACAATAATGGGATGAGTAAATCGAGTAATCCCTATGCTCAGCATCGATTTTCGCCTCCCGTGATTAGTCATGTCGTTTGGCTCTACCACCGATTCAGACTCAGCTTTCGTGATATCGAAGAATTGCTAGCGATCCGCGGCATTCAGACTTCATACGCCTCCATTAGACGATGGTGTTTGAAGTTTCCTCAGGAATACACCAATACGCTTTGCAAGCGTCGAGGCAGATTGGGCGATGCCTGGTACTTAGATGAGATATTTCTGTCGGTAGGTGATAAACGTCGATATCTTTGGCGAGCGGTTCGAATGGCTGGTCCTTGAAGCGTTGGATGATTGACAGCGACGCCGGTAGGGAATATTGCTGATTCATGAGCAAGTTTTCATCAAAAGCGGTGCAATCTCCCTTCTAATTTCTAATAGTGCTATGGAAAATGGCTTGTAGCTATCTAATCATACTTGCAGATTTCTCAGGATAGGGCGTTAATAGTACCTATACCTCTCTGGAGTTTGTCGGCGGTAAATAGCCAATGATGATTCGATTGTTATTGAACTTTATTGTCTTATCACTTTTGAGCGCAGCGAATGCACGTGCTGCGGAGCTATTGTTTTGGCAAGACAGTGAGGCATCGATTGCACTTCATCGAGGTGAGACGCTACCGGTGTCATACCGAACGCTTCGTTTTGATCTTGAAAGTCTTCGATCTGAATTAGCCGCGGTGCCGCATGAGGATGCGGTTCGGATCAGCGATTCTGAGTTTGTGATTGCGTTGCCGTTGCCGGATGGCAGTTCGGAGCAGTTTCGCATTGTCGAAGCCCCGGTGATGGCACCGGCACTCGCGGCCAGATACCCGGAGATCAGAGCCTATGCGGGTCAGGGAATTGACGATCCGACGGCGACGTTACGCTTTGATGTGTCACCGCGGGGATTTCATGGTGCGGTGATTAGCAGTTCGGGTAGCTATTACATTGATCCGCATGCTCAGGAAGGATCAAAAGCTGTAGGCTCTACCACTTATCTGAGTTACTGGAAGAAAGACTTTGATAAGACCAATACCAAGGTATTTAAAGAGTTATCGCCCGCAGGGAGGGGCGACTTTACCGACCCAAAGTGGAATGATGTTGTTCGGCGGAAGCTCTCCGCTGCAGACGTTCGCACCAAAGAAGCCATGCGGCGGCAAAAAACCACCTCGGGGACAAAGCTACGCACTTACCGGTTGGCGCTTGCGGCGACGGGCGAGTACACGACCTACCATGGCGGCACGGTGGCGGGAGCTCTGGCTGCGATGAATACCACCATGGTACGGGTCAATGGCATCTACGAACGGGACGTGGCGATTCGGATGGTGTTGGTGGAGAACACGGACAGTCTGATTTACTCCGACGCGACGACCGATCCGTACACCAACGAAGATGGCTCGGCTCTGTTGGATGAAAACCAGACCAACATTGATGCCGTGATCGGCACAGACAATTACGACATTGGTCACGTGTTTGGTACCAATGGCGGTGGCCTCGCTACTCTTGGGTCGCCTTGTGAAGAAGGTTCAAAGGCCGGAGGCACAACAGGAATGTCTGTGCCGGCTGGTGATCCGTTTGACATCGAGTATGTGGCGCATGAGATGGGGCATCAATTTGGGGCCGATCATACCTTCAACAATTCCTGCGACGATAATAGGGAATCGAGCACAGCTTACGAGCCTGGCAGTGGCACCACCATTATGAGCTATGCGGGAATTTGCAGCCCGAACACTCAGTCGAGTGGTGAGGATTATTTCCACAACAAAAGCTATAACGAAATCCTGGCGTTTGTGGAGACCACAATATCAACGTATCCCGACGTTAGTTACGAGGTTAACTCCACCGAGACGGATGCCAGTCTTTACGACTGGGTTGATGTTTCATCGACGGGGACGGAGATCACGGGCCTGTCGGACGAGAGCGTTATTGGTCCTTACGATATCGGCTTTGATTTTCCGTTCTTTGGCATCTCGTACACTGGGTTCTACGTGCAGTCGAACGGGTTGGTCAGTTTTGATGATGGTTCTGGTGTCAGTACTTGTAGTTACGCGAATAGTGTGATTCCGAATGCGGATGGCTGTGACAACATGATCGCGTGGATGTGGGATGACTTGCTGCCGCGAGAGGATTCTCACGTCTACTACGAAGTCGTGGATGGCGAACTCGTTATCCAGTTCGTCAATTACGGTAGATATAATAACGACGTCGGTCGTATTAACGCCGAGGCCATCCTCAAAAGCGACGGTCAAATAGTCATCCAGTACCACGACTTTCAAGCTGGGATAGAGAACGACTCTGCCACCGTGGGTGTCGAGTATGCGGGTGGCCGGTACGGTATTGAAGTGCTCTACAACGAAACAGGACTTGCAGACAAAGCTGCCTTCTTGTTCACGCCGACGACGTTGACAACGTGTGTTGTTGTCACGGCAACGGACAATACCCCACCGACGATCACCGCCATGCCTACGGGCAGTTTAACGCTGCCGATCTCTACGCCGTTTGAACTGACTGCGACAGCCAGCGACACAGACGGCGATACCCTAACCTACGCCTGGGAACAATTTGATCTCGGCCCACAAACCGCCGATGGCGACAATGACTTGACTAACCCATCGGGGAATCAGCCAATTTTTCGGTCCTGGTACCCCAGTGAAAGTGGCACACGGGTATTTCCCCGACTTTCGGATTTAGTCAACAACACTGCTGTGATTGGTGAGCTGCTGCCGACCTACGCACGGGATCTGACCTTTAAACTAACAGTGCGGGACAACCGTGCTGGTGGCGGTGGCGTGACCGAGGATACGGTGACATATTCAGTGACCGCTGATGCAGGCCCGTTTACCGTTAGCAACGATACGACATATGTCCGCAACAGCACGCAAACGATTACCTGGGCCGTGGCCAATACCGATCAGGCACCCGTGAACGCGAGCCATGTCGATATTCTGCTATCCACCGACGGTGGCATGACCTACCCCACTACGCTGGCGAGCGAGGTACCGAACGACGGCTCTCACGACGTCACCATGCCGGACATCGAAACGTCGACTGGCCGCATCAAGATCAAAGCATCCAACCACGTCTTCTTCGACATATCCGATGCGAACGTCGTTATTCAAGCCGGCCCGAATTTGGGGTCCGACTCGTTCTGTGACGTACAACTATGTGGTGTTGGTGAAGGTGATTGTGACAATAACGCTCAGTGTGAATCCGGCCTGTTTTGTTCAAACGATGCGGGGGCTAATTACGGATTCCAACCGGCAATTGATGTTTGTGAGGTAGGTCTGACGGTCACCAAAGGAACGGCCCTGCTGCTCGAGTCCAATGCGGTCTTTCCTGGTATTGTTTATGATGGAACACAACTGGTTGTCAGTTTCGCACAGGGCGGTGACTTGTTTCTTCGGGCTTATGGGGATGACTTTAGTGCGCTGGGTGAAACCACTCAAATTACAAATCGTGGAGATATCACTGACCATAAACATCTCTTTTTCCAAGATGCGCACTACATAGCATACTCCACAGTTGGTGACACTGATCTTTTCTTGGCGAAGTTTGATGTCGACTTTTATCAGGTTGGGTCTACAGTAATCGTCACCGAGAACAGTACCACAACCAGCGCCAACGACATGTTGCTTACAACCGATGGTTATTATCTGGTTATTGGAGAATTTCGACCCCCTGACAAGAATAACAATGAAACATCGGGGCATCGCCTCAAACGTTATACAACAGAACTACTTCCTTATGGTGACGATATTGTCGCCAATCCCTATCAGCACACCAACACCGCATCCATTGGTCTCATTGATGGCCTCATGGGAATCGTTGCTCCCGCAGGTCCTGTTGCTAATCCTCAAGTCCAGACCCAAAAGGATGTGGTGTTGATTCGATTCGACAGCTCTTGGCAAGCTGCGGATACGGAACCTATTACTCTGGTGGACAGCACCACCTACACCCATGATGCAGATGGGGAAGGGTTATGGATGTCCACCGGTTTTGCCTATGATGAACCAGAGAAACAGCTTTTTATCGGATACACATTCAAAAGTGGGCTTCATGATGATGCCGGCAGGATTGAGTTTGCTGCATATGATGCTGAGTCTTTTGAGAATATATATACAGAAGTTCTGGTGGATTCAACGACTGCTAATCGGGCCCACTTTTATCTTAGGGATGATGTGATTTATGTCACCTACGATGAGGTGCAAGATGGTTCGCCACATGTTTATGGTTTGACCGTTGAGATTTATAGAGACGGCACGGGCAACGATGCTGATACTGATGGCGATGCTGACGGAGTCACTGATTTAGATGATAACTGCCCCTCGATCGCTAATCCGTCGCAGTTGGATACTGATGGCGATCAAGTCGGAGATGGGTGTGATACTGATGATGACAATGACGGCGTAAATGATGCGAGTGATGCCTTCCCGCTTGATGCGACCGAATCCGTTGATACTGACAGCGACGGCACGGGTAACAATGCTGATACGGATGATGACAATGATGGCGTAAATGATGCGAGTGATGCCTTCCCGCTAGACGAACAGGAATCCGTTGACACAGACCTCGATGGCACAGGTAACAACGCGGACATTGATGATGACAATGACGGCGTAAATGATGCGAGTGATGCCTTCCCGCTAGACGAACAGGAATCCGTTGACACAGACCTCGATGGCACAGGTAACAACGCGGACACTGATGATGACAATGACGGTGTAAATGATGCGAGTGATGCCTTCCCGCTTGATGCAACCGAATCGGTGGATACGGACAGCGATGGCATTGGTGACAATACTGATACGGATGACGATGCGGACGGAGTCACTGATTTAGATGATAATTGTTCCTTGATCGCTAATCCGTCGCAGTTGGATACTGATGGCGATCAAGTCGGAGATGAGTGTGATGCTGATGATGACGGTGATGGCGTAGATGATGCGAGTGATGCGTTCCCGCTTGATGCAACCGAATCTGTTGATACTGAC
>Ga0208521_1000375_pt1 | contig 28505 bp, 25 predicted proteins | sample ETNtaG_24_FD_185754 | JGI IMG/M metagenome (GOLD analysis project Ga0208521, IMG submission 185754) | Marine microbial and viral communities from oxygen minimum zone, Eastern Pacific Ocean - ETNP201306SV47 (SPAdes) (version 2) | ecosystem: Environmental > Aquatic > Marine > Oceanic ... | reverse complement strand
CATCCATATCAACGTTGACTGCATATTTTCTGACTAGAGATTGAACAGATTTTATTTTTCCTCCAAAAAAACACATTAAATCTATCATATGAATTCCCAGACCCGCTATAGCACCTCCAGGGCTTTCTTTTCTACTTGCGCGCCAAAAATTCTTTTTATAATTTAAAGCACCTGAAGCAGAAAAATTCGCATCCATATGTAAAATTTTTCCAATTTTATTTTGATTATCTAAATTTTTTATATAATTAAATGCGCTTGAGAATCTTCTATTATGACCAACAACTAGTGTTTTCTTATGTTTTTTAGCAGTGAATAGCATTTTTTGAGCATCAACTGATTTTATTGCCATTGGTTTTTCTACAAAAACATGCTTGCCATTTTGTAGAGCCTCAATTGTGTGTTTGGCATGTAGTGAGTGCGGTGTTGTTAATATAACAGCATCAATATTTTGATCTTTAATTAGAGCACTGTAAGAATTATGATGTTCTGTTTTAAATTTTTTTGAAAAATTAATTCTTTTTCTCTTGCTTCTCGAATAACAACTTACAATTTTTATTTTCTTACTTTTATCTTGAATAGATTCAGCAAGTTCATTAGACCACCAACCTAATCCAACTGATGCAGCTTTAATCATAGCAATATATATAAATCACTAAATTTTAGGTAAAGTTGATTCCATAAAGTCATTTTTCAAAAAACTGTTAAACCATTTGTCAAGGTTAGAGCAATCATTCTTCCATTTATTAGTAAATCTAAGAGAAGTGTAATCCAACGCACATGCAATGGCAATTTGATCCATTGTTAAATATTCCTCATTATAATTATTCCAATTATTTTCTAGCCAATTTATTGTTCTGAGAGCTCTTGTTTCAAGCTTATTAATAAATTTTTTGCTTTGTTCCTGATCAGGCCGTGAAATTTCCATAAATCTTTCTAAAACAGCTTCCATTAATCCATTTGCAAGTGAAGTCAGGGACATAATCTGCCAGTGACGATCTTTAGGAAATAATGATTTTTTATTGGTTATAGAATCCAAATATAAACAAATGTTGTCACTATCAATAATTGATAAATTATTTATTAAGAGTGTTGGAATTTTTCTTAAAGGATTGCTTTTATCCAAAAAATCTGCTTCATAAACATTAATTATTTTTTCTTCTAAATCTACTTCTTGAACAATTGATACTATTTTAACTTTTCTTCCAAAAGGACTAGTGGGGCCGTTATATAATATTAATTTATTGTTCATTAAAAAAATTATAACTTACAAACAAGTGAAAAAATATTAATTACAACAAAGGCTAAGATTTCTTCTTTCAATTTATCATAATCAATTTTAGATGGGTTTATAATAGATATAGCTGTATCAACCAGAATTTTTGCCTCTTTGATTGATATTCCAATTTCCTCGGAAAGATCTATTATCAGCATTGCATAGGAAAATTTTTCTTTAATTATTTCTTGTTTCATGGGTTCTTTTATTCAATTACAATAGCAACTGTTCCAGGGTCTACTCCTTCCTGATCATTGACAATATTAACTTTAGTAACTTTCCCGTCGACTGGAGAGTCATGGTTTACTTCTGTTTTCATAACTTCCATTATAAATAATATGTCACCTTTATTTACCTGATCACCTTCCTTAACTAAGACTTTCCATATATTGCCTGGCACAGTTGTTGTAACTTCAGTTGTCATAATGTATTTTCATTTGTTAAATCATTAATTAAAAAAACGAACTTTCATTTTTTCTAATCCTTTTTTTTCCATTAACTTATCTCTAATTTTATCTTTTTCTTTTTCTTTTCCAAAATCTTTGACTTTAATATGATCTATTTTTTTAGTTTTCACTGTTTCCTTTAGTATGTTTTTTTCAGTAGATGCCTCTATACTTAGTTCATTACATATAGAATTTTGTTCGTTTCTAAGCGATTGAGCTACTTCGATTGAAACTTCTCTAAAATTAAAACCATCACCAGGTTTTGCTTGTCCAAGTTTCCAAAATGATGCTGAAGGAACAGTGTAAGGGACAATAAATCCACCCATACTTGGTCCATCATTCACTAATATAATCGGTGTTTGTCCAGCTAAATTAATAGCACCTACAGGATATCCTTGGTCGATAATATTGGAAGGGTTCGATCCATGCTCTAAGCCTTTACGAGTTGCTTTTTCAGCAAAAGACCACTCAGGTCCATCCAATCTATATCCAGTTCGGTCACTTTTAGCCTGCAATTTCCATTCTGAGCTTAAAAACATTTTATGTCCTTTTTCATCAACCCAATCATCATTTGGTCCCCGGACTACCTCTATAGCCCATTTTTTATCGGTTGACATTATTGGCATTGAGCTATTTTTTATTTTTCTGCCAGCAACTGAATTAGATTTACCCAGTGGAATTACTTGGCCTTCTTGAATTGCCTTTCCTTCTATTCCTCCTACGCCAGCTTTATGAAAAGTTGATCTTGAGCCTAACCACGATTCAGAAATGATACCGCCTGAAAAAGCAATATATGATCTTGCACCAATAGTAGCAAATTCCATTTCTAAAACTTGATCAGCTTTAACCTCTATACTCTCCCATAGGGGAATAGGATTCCCATCAAGTTTTGGCGACATATTTGCTCCTGTGATCGCAATAATTCTATTGCTGTTGAATTTGAGACAAGGACCCATAAATTGACACTCCAAAGCAGCGGCCTCTTGCTTATTTTCTACTAAAACATTAGCAAGCCTAAATGACCAACTATCCATTGGACCAGACGGAGGAAAGCCTTGGTTTAAACTTCCAATTCTACCTGGATAGTCTTGTATTGAAGTTTCCAAGCCTTTTTTAATAACTTCTACCATATTAATTAAAACCTCTTTGTTTTGTCTATTGTAGATAGCCATTTTTTATAATTTTTTACCGAGAATTTTTGATACTCGATAATATTATAATCATAAGTTCCGTCTTCTACTTTATGCAATACGTGTTCAAATTCTTCATATGTTGTGGGCACAAATTTTACTCTATCTCCTGGTTTAAAAAGACATATGTTGTTTTCAAATACTGGAAAACTTTTTTTTGTATCCCAGATTGGAACAGGAATAATACCAAAAATTTGATATCCACCAGGCAATCTGTCTGGGTATATAGAAGTAGAAGAACCTCCCATGCCAACCGTTCCTTTTGGTGTCCATGTTCTTGGAGGATTATATTTTGGAACTGTAAGTTTGCATCTGGGATCAAGGGCCATCATAAATGGAAGTCCAGGCCAAAAACCTATAGCAGCAACCCAATATTCAGTTCCGGAATGTACTCTTACAAATTGATCAGTGCTTTCAAGATTGTTTACTTCCGTAATAAGTTCTGGATCTGATTTCTTTTTTACAATTTTGTTTGAATAATCTTCAATGCATTCTTGCGTCCATTTATCAAGATAAACTGTAGGAAAAGAAAAAATCCTACTATTAATCTCTATATCATCAGTAGGGCCTAAAGAATCTATAAGCGATTTCATTTCATTCTTTAGGTCATTAAATTTTATTTCTTCTGGCTCATAATGCACTAACATTGAAGCAAAACAGGGTGCCGTTTCATATACGCCTGTGACTTTGTGATCCTGTATTGCTTGAGCTAGATTTTGTGCAGTAAAATTAAGCTCAAGATCCATTACATTGCCGAATTCAATCAGCATATATTTATCACCACCTGGCAGAAACTTAGGTTTGTCATAAATTTCTCCAATGATTGGTGGAACAGGAATGGCAGAAGCTTCTTTTTTTTGGTTAGATTTTTTCTTAATTGTTGGTGTTGCTTGAGGCGGTGGTGTATTAGCTTTTTCTTTTCGAAGTTTTTCTGTGGCTTCTTTATCCACCTTAAGGGATTTAATCTTTTCTTTTTTTTGCAAAAGAAAATCTAAATTATTTTCAATAAACTTTGTATTAAAGTTAGCTTCTAGAAAAACCTTGTTTTCCAGCACTGTTAACAAAAAAGATTTGTTTGAACTTATTCCTTCTATTTCAATTTCATTTAGCAGTTGAATCATATTATTAATTGAATCATCTCTATTCTCACCCTGAGTTATCACTTTTGCTACCATGGGGTCATAGTAGAAAGAAATTTCATCTCCCTCATCCACACCAATATCCAGCCTGTCAGTACTTGTTAGTTTGGGAATTGATAATTTTGAAATTTTTCCAGGAGAAGGAAGGAAATTTTTTGAAGGATCCTCCGCATAAAGCCTACATTCGATTGCATGGCCAGAGCGAAGTATTTTATCTTGTTGCAATGTGTGATCATTTATCTTTAATGCAAATTTAATCTGCATTTCAACCAGATCCAAACCGGTAATTTGTTCTGTTACAGGATGTTCAACTTGAATTCTTGTATTCATTTCAAGAAAATAAAATTTTTTGTTATCAACATCATAAACGAATTCCACAGTTCCAGCGCCTTCATATTTTTGATTGGAAGAAAAATTTACAGCGCATTCGGACATTTGATTAATAGTTTCTCTTTCAATATTAGGTGCTGGGCTCTCTTCAATTATTTTTTGAAAGCGTCTTTGCAGTGAGCAGTCTCTTTCATACAAATGTATAGCTTTTTTTTCACCATAACCGAAAATTTGTATTTCAATGTGCCTAGCATTAGCAATATATTTTTCTAAGAAAATGTCACTGTTTCCAAAAGCTTTGCCTGCTAAGTTTTTTGTTTTTTCTATTACTTCTTTTAATTGATTGTAGTCCTTTGCAATTTGCATTCCAATACCACCACCACCGGCACTTGCTTTAACTAGAATTGGAAAACCTATTGTATTGCATTTTTCTTCTAAACTTTCTTCTTCTAATTCATTCTGATTTATTCCAGGACAAATAGGGACGCCACTTTCTGCAGCAAGTGCTCTTGCAGTTTCTTTGTTTCCCATCGAGATTATAGTTTCTGGTGTCGGACCTATCCAAATAATGCCCGAGTCTATAATTTTTTTTGCAAATTGATCATTTTCAGCAAGAAAACCATAACCTGGGTGAATAGCATCAGTATTTGTTTTTAAAGCAGCATCTAAAATATTTTCTGTAGAGAGGTAGCTTTCCTTAGCCTTGGAAGATCCAATGTGTATTGCTTCATTTGCTAATCGTACATGTTTGCTATTTTTGTCAATATCAGAATAAACAGCAATAGAATGAATATTTAACTTTTTGCAGCATTCTATGATTCTACATGCAATTTCTCCTCGATTGGCAATTAATATTCTTTTCATTTAATCCGTTACTTAATCGCTTTGCTTAGATTTTGAATAATTTCAATTGCATTTGGAGTATCTGAATGAACACAAATAGTATCACATCCAACAACTGTATCCGTTCCACCCGTGTTCTTAACTTTATTTTCGGAAATAGCTCTCAGACATCTGTCTACAGCTAATTTAGTATCATAGGGTTTGTTTTTCCCTTTAGAAATAATCAATTTACCTTCAGGATCATAATCTAAGTCAGCATAAAATTCTGCAATAAAGTCAAGACCTCTTTCTTTGTAAACTTTCTCATGAAATGTATTAACCATTCCAAAAATACTTACATTGAAAACTGCAACTGCATCCGCAATTGCGTGCGCTACCTCTTCATCTTTTGAAGCCATGCCATATAAAGCTCCATGGGGTTTAATATGGTTAAGAGGTATCTCTAATTCATCTAAAAATGATTTAAGAGCACCCACTTGGTACATAATTAAATTTTTTAATTCATGTCTTTGTAATTTCATTTCTCTTCTTCCAAAACCCTGCAAGTCAGGTAAAGAAGGGTGCGCTCCAACTTTCACATTATTTTTTTTTGCCAGCTCTACTGTTTTGCGCATATGATTTGGATCAGAGGCATGAAAGCCACAAGCTACATTAGCTATATCTATTAAAGGCATGATTTCTTTGTCGTTGCCCGCTTTATAGATGCCAAAGCTTTCCCCCATATCGCAATTTATTTCAGTCATGTAAACTTCCTATAAAATATTTTAATTTAGTCTTAATTTTTGCTATATTTCAGAATTAATTCAATTATTTAATTTAACATTATCCCAAATTGTGTTTCATAATAAGAAACAATCATAATGTATATTAGGGTAATATTTGATAGAATTTTTTTATTATTTCTAAAAAGTTATAACTTTACTTAAACAGGAGGGATAATGAAAATATATAAATTTTTCTTCGCAGTGTTTGCAGCATATTTTATTGCATTTTTTAGTAGTGCTTATGCGCAAGAATTATGTGAAGAATGTTTAGAGAATGTTCCTGAAGACATGAGAGACTATGTTTACAACATGGACTATATGGATAAGGATCAGCCTTTGGGACCAGCAGTCATGAGAGACTGGAAGAGCCCAAGTAAACCACCTTGGACGATTGGTTATGCTAGTACGTATGCCGGCAATACTTGGCGTAAAGGTGCTATGGAGCGTTTGATGGAAGTTGTGCTTCCTAAATGGAGAGCGCTTGGTATGGTTGATGATATTCTAATTACTCAATCTAATTTGGATGATTCTCTGCAGATCCAGCAAATGAGACAAATGATTGATGGAGGTGTAGTTGACGCCATTATTATCTGCTGTTCAAACTTAACAGCACTTAACAAAACAATTGAATATGGTTGGAGCAAAGGTATTCCGACACTTTCTTTTACAGGCTTCACAACTTCGCCAGTTTCAATCAACACATCAGTTAACTACCGACTAGTTGGTGTTTATATTGGTACATGGCTGGCTGAACTAATTGGTGAAAAAGGAAATGTAATAGTCATGGACGGAATTCCTGGTTATTCTGCATCCGACCAACAGAGTGATGGAATGCTAGCTGGTCTAGCAATGTATCCTGACATAACAGTTGTTGGACATTTAGCTCATAACTGGACATCGCAAGTTGCACAGAAAGAACTGTCAACATGGATGGCCGCTCACCCTGAAGAAATACACGGTATTGCTGTTCAATCTTCAGGAGAGACTGGAACTTTGCAAGCATTACTTCAATCTGGACGTGATCCAATACCACCAATTGCATTAGGTGGAGAGCTTGGTGCATTATGTTATTGGAGACAAAATCCTGATTATATTGATGAAGCAATTTATGCATGGCCTCCGGGCGATGAAATTCAATTGGGTTTTGAGGTAATGATGCGTACACTTCAAGGTCAGGGACCAAAGATTCAATCTATATTGGTTGGTCCTGCAACAAAGAGTTTTGATGAAATCGCAGAAGTCTTAGGTGAAGATTGTGATAGAAACTCTACTGGTTGGGATAATCCTGGAATAGAAAACTGGGCACCTACATCTTATGTAGATGCTTTCTTTGAAAGACCAGCTGATCCTACAAAATATGATCCTAGCTCACATTAATCCTTCAAACGGATTAATTTATGAGTGAAAGTGAAAATATAATCGATAACACCTCTGAAAATGAGGTGTTATCAAATACAAAACAATCTGTTGTTGGCGATATATACGTCCAAGATGTTCACAAATCTTTTGGTGTCACTAAAGCATTAGACGGAGTGAATTTTAGTGCAAATTTTGGTGAGATTCATGCCATTGTCGGCCCTAATGGCTGTGGGAAAAGCACTCTTGCCAAAGTGCTTTCAGGAGTCTTGCCAATTGATAAAGGCAAAGTTTCTGTTATGGGTCACTTTCCTACCTCGCCAGTGATGGCACGTGATTTAGGGATTGCTACAGTCTTCCAGGAAGTAATGATAGCTGAAGAAGCTTCTGTCGTAGACAACTTGTTTATCGGCTCAGATGATTTTTGGTATAAAAACTTAACACTTAGGGAAAAAGCAAAAAAAACTGAAGAGCTAATGGAGGATCTCGTAGGGGAATATGTAGATCCAAATACGCTAGCAATTAATTTGTCTCTGCCAATTAAAGCTTGGATTACAATCGGAAGAGCATTTTTGCGAGAGAATACAAAAGTGTTAATTCTTGATGAGTCCTCAGCAGCCCTTGATTTTGATTCAACAGAAAGATTGTTTAAAAAAATGAGAGAATTTCGAGATAATGGCATGGCTGTATTTATTGTTACTCATCGAATAGCGGAATTAATACGCATTAGCGATAAAGCAACAGTCATGAGAGACGGTGTTGATGTCGGAGTTTTGGACAAAAAAGATCTTAATGAAAAAAATTTATTAAGTTTAATGACAGGAAAAGTTGAATCTGCAGAAAAAGCTAAAGACGTTGCTGTACAGACAAAGAGTGACAAAGTAGTAATGAGAGCCAAAGATCTAGTTGTCTGGCCAGAAAGCGCGCCTGTAAATTTAGAAATACGCAGAGGAGAAATTATAGGTGTTACAGGATTGGATGGCAATGGTCATGACGATTTTGTTAAAATTTTAGCAGGCGTTCAAGAATCTCACGGGGGAACAACTGAAGTCTTAAACAACAATGACAAATTTGTGAAATATAACACCTTGATGGAGGCAAAAGAACTAGGAATTTCTTTTGTTTCAGGAGATCGAAAGAAAGAAGGAATACTTCCTAATCTAAGTATTTACGAGAATATGGTGATACCTCTTTACCGCACAACAAGCAGGGCTGGTTTTTTAGGATTTATCAATTGGTTGGAGTTAAACGGTGTGTATGAATGGGAGTTGGATAGATTAAATATAAAAACCGGTTTGCAATCTGATTTGATTACTTCACTGAGCGGAGGTAATCAGCAAAAGGTTATGATAGCAAGGTCTTTTGGTCAACATCCAAAAATATTGATTCTCAATGATCCGGCAAGAGGCATTGATGTCAACACAAAAACGGATTTGTATCTTCACCTAAGAAAATATGTTGAAGAAGGTAATTCAGTAGTCTTTTTATCGAGCGAACTAGAAGAATTTATCGGGCTTTGTCCGAAAGTAATCGTGTTTAGACACGGGTCTGTATTTGATATTTTTGAAAATGAAAAAGTTAATGCTGATACTTTGCTTCAAGGAATGTTTGGTCAAACCCAAGGCATAGGCTCAACTGGTATTAACAAATCAAATAATACAATCATTTCAGAAAAACTAAATGATACCAATGCTGATTTAAGAAATGTAGATGCCTTGGATAAAAAAATTATAAAAATTGTAGATTTTGATAAAGAAAAAAAATTGAGCGAAAAGAACAAGCAAAAGAAAATAAAAGTAAGATCTTTTTAAAGACATGAGTGTACATAGGAGATAATATTAAATGAAAAAACAAAATAGTAATCTTATTCAAAATTATACTGATAGTGATTTACAATCTTTTACAATATTAGGAGACTTTAAAAACTATAAATCTGATTCGATTGAAACAAAAAATAAACAGAACATCAATCAGTCTGTTGGTTACGCTCTCTCTGATGATAAACACTTTCAGAAACTTATGAATTTTAATAAAAATACTAAAACCTATTCAAAAGAATATTCTATTGATGATTTTACAGATAGTGACGATTTGACTGACAAAAGAACGCATAAGGATGATGATTCTTTTTACAATGAATTAGACATACAAAATTTTAAAAACTTGAAACAATTCCCCCTCAGTAGTAGTCCTGATACTTTACAATATAAAAGCAAAAAAAAAGATCCAGTAGTCACAAAAGTTAATTATACTGTTAGTGATTTAGAAGCGTTTGATCGTATTGTTGAATCGGAAGAAGACAGCACAAATAATCAAACCGCAGCAAAGAATACTGATGCAAAGAACTTAAAGTCAAATATCGATAGAAGTTCCATTAAGATTATAGATTTTGATGGATTAAAAAAACAAGAAACAACACATAACAAACAAAGGACTGAAAAAATTAAAGTGGTGTACTTTGATTAATTGTAGATATTAAAAAATGGCGTTAGTAGACAAAATAAAACATGGCTTTCGAACAAGTGGAGATACTGGAGCTCATAAATATCTCATGGTTCCAATCTTTATGTTTTTTGCGCTATTAATTTTTGCCCTTATTAGGAGTCCGATTATAATTTCACCTTCAGGCATAGGTAGTGTTATAATTCTCACCGCACCGCTAATCTTAGCTACTTATGCTTTAACTATAATTGTAATGGCAGGTCGAGGGGGAGTGGATCTATCCATTGGGCCATTTATGGGCTTTATTAATGTCAGCCTTATTTCGTTATATGCCCATGGCTATTTGCAGCATCCAGTCAGTTTTTTTATTTATGCAATAGGCATAGGTGTAATCTACCAAGTCTTTTTTGGAATGATTGTAGTATTTGTCAGGGTTCAGCCAATTATTATCGCTTTAGCAGGGTATTTAGCTTTTACGGGTATTAACTTGGTCATTTTATCACGTCCTGGCGGTGTAGCACCGGACTGGATCGATCCATGGGGTGCCGGCATAACGATATTTAATGAAATATTACTGCTATTAATTTTAGCAACAATCTTCTTTTATCTAATCACTCATACCGCTTTTTGGGGACACCTTAAACTGATGGGAGCGGATGAGCGGGCAGCTTTCACTAGTGGTGTGAAGATTAATTGGGTGAGGATTGTAGCCCATGGTATAGCAGGAATATTTGCAGGTTTATCCGCGATATCATTTACCGCACTAATAGGTTCTGGTGATCCCATACAGGGAACAAAATATACCCTTCTTGGTGTGACAGCCTTGGTGCTGGGAGGAGCCAGTCTTGTCGGTGGTCGAGGAGGAGCTTTTGGTGCAATTTTAGGCGCTCTTATTCTTTATTTAATTAATTATACTTTAGTTACATTCCAATTTGAAAGACTGCAAAGTTTTGTCTCTGATTTATCTTATGGCGGAGTGCTTGTGATAGCTTTATTGATAAGCCTGACACTTCCTTTTGTGCAAAGAATAACAAAAAATTTGTCTGTCTTTGTTTTTTTTATTCTTATGTCAATTGCTGGTCTGGCCGTTATCGTTCATACGACGCAGGATATACCGATTGCTGAAGAAAAAGTACTTACAACAGAAGACTACACCGGAACACAGTATGAAAGATCTACTGTCGTTCGTAAACTAGATGCAACAGGAAATATAATTGTAGAAGGTGATGCATCAACAACTACTGGAGAAGGAACATATGGAGGCGGATCATTAGCTGGCCACTCCATTGTCAAGTTTGGCGATACTCCAGGAATGATAGTTTTGTATGTGATTCTTGGCTTGGCTGGCTTGGCTTATCTTTTTATCTTACTTGCTAGAAATAGAGACGCCACGACAACGTGTTTTGCATTTATAGTAGCAGTTATAGTTGTGGGGTTAATATTTGATCCTGACAGTAAACGAGGTGAACCTCAAGTAGAACAAATAAGCTTACAATCCAACCAAAGCACTATAGAGAATTTTTCGCCTCAATATTTTAGTCTTGAGAAAATTGATTATTTTTCAAATATTTCTTCAAAAGCTAGTTTGATAGTTAGCTCGACTTACAGTTTGATTTATATAGCAGGAACCATTCTACTTACTTCTTTGATTGTCATGGTGATGTTGCCTCAATTTAGTACAAGAGCAAAAGCAACCGCTATGCTTTTATTTGTTACCGCTTTAACAATTGTTCTACTGGGAGGCATATCTTATTATAACTTAGGCGATAAAGTTGATAGCAGTCTTTTTGGCCTGCAGGGGTATGGCATTATATTAGTAGGCCTACTACTTTTTGTGATTACCGCTCCTTTTGTTCATTCAAATATTGCGAACTTGACGAATATTTATATTTTTGGACTTAGTGTTTTAGCTATTCTTGCTGTTTATTTTTTAGCAGGTAATACCAATACGTCTCCTGATCCTGCCCTTTATCAATCCCAGATTATAAGTGAGTTGCAGATTGGTGATTTATCCCAAGTTGCATATGGCGAGCCAGTTCGGCATTTTAATCCAAGTATATCGACTCTTGCACAGTTTGCTTATAGCGCACTTGTAATTTTTTTATTTCAGTATTTTGTCTTCATAGCTATGAATCAAGAAAATAGATTTAATCGTTTTGCACCTTTTATGTATATAGTTATCTGTGCAGGTTTTTTATGGTCAGCAATGTTTTATGCTGTTGGATATCCTTTATATAAAATTATAGCCGTATTGATTGTAGGTCTACCAATTACTCCCTTAGTATGGCAATTTTTCGGCGTCTATTTAAAGAAACTAGCACGAGACAGACAATTAAGCCAATGGGTTGAGGAAGGGGAAGTAAAATAGTTTATGAAAAGATCTGCTTTTCTTTTTTTTAAAGCTTTAGGATTATTATTTGCAATCTTAGTTGGCATAGGCACGGCCGTGCTAGGATGGTTTGATGCAGCAGATTGGATCAATATCGTTTTTTATTCCATGGCCACAAGCGCATTAGTTTTATGGGGCTGGCATCATTTTTCTATTCGCTGGATTCACAATGATCTCAAGCAAGATATATTTTCTCAGGTTTCGAAAAAAGAAAAAGTTGATGCAAAAGAAATCACACAAGAACAAGAAAAAGAAGATGAAGAAAATTTCTTTTTTAGGATTATTCGTCAATACAAATGGGCGATTGGAGGATTTCTTCTACTAATAGTTATTTTCATTTTTGTTTCATTTATTGTCGATGGTTTCTTTTCGGGTCGGACGTTAGTATCTTTTTTAATCTTTTTAGGCTTTATCATTTTAGCTTCTGTTGTAGGAAGCTACATTACAGTTCAAAAAAATGTTTTTATTGGTATTTGCGTTTTAATAGCATTATTTATTATAGGATCATTGACCATATCAGGGTTCCTTTCTCTTCTTAACATGAAATCCATGTTGGTCTTTGCCGCTTTTTTAGGTTTAGCTACAATAGGACAGACGCTTGTTGCTCTATTAGGAGGACTTGATTTATCCATTCCTTTCATCATTGGATCTTCCAATATAGCTTTGATGTCGATGATTTCTAAAGGCGTGCCACCCTGGCTTGCAGGTCTAGTGGTATTAATATTCGGTTTGGGAGTAGGATTAATCAATGGTATTTTGAGTTTTCGGCTTCAAAGCCAAGCATTAATATTAACACTGGGCGTAGGATTTTTCATGGTTGGAGGTGTTCAAATTCTAGTCGCAATGAATACTTTTTCTGCCGGCACTGTTTTTGGTGTTGTCCCGGACTGGATGAGAAATATTGCTTCTATGAACGGCAAAACACTAGGACTACCTATTCCTCCTGTGATTATTATTTGGATTGTAGCTGCACTAATAATAATTATTGGCCTTCGATACACAAAATGGGGACGAAATCTGTATGCACTTGGAGGAAATCGTTTATCGGCAGAGCGATTATCGATTTCTGAAAGAGGATATTGGGTCGGTGTCTATGTCATTAGCGGTTTTTTCTCAGCATTGACAGGGGCATTGCTTCTTGGCTGGAGCGGTGGAGGATTTGTTGGTGTTGGCGATACCTATTTATTTTTAACTCTAGCAGCCGTTGTTGTTGGGGGCACTTCTTTGCTTGGTGGTTGGGGAGGATACGGCCTAAGTGTCATTGGAGTGTTAGTTTTACAAGTGCTCAATACAACATTAATAGGATGGGGCTTAAGTTTTGAAGGACAGCAATTTATTTTAGGTCTTTTAATCATACCTATGGTCGCACTATATGCTCGATCGCCTCATATTAGGACGCTGGTTTAATGAAATACTTTTTAAGTAATAAATATTTATTAACAAGTTTGTTTCAAATAATGAAATTTAACTTTAAATTATTGTTACAAATATATACTTTTATGCAGGTTTTGATTAGGTTTTATCGTTATGAATAAATTATTATTTCCTCAAGATGTAGTTGGCGGATCTTTTTGGTTGATTTCAATAGCCATGATTGGTGCAGCAATATTTTTCTTTTTAGAAAGAGGAAGGCTATCAAAAAAATGGAACACTGTTATGACCCTGATAGGAGTGATAGCCCTAATGTCTTCCATACATTATTTTTATGCAAAAAATTTATGGGTTATGAATGGACAAGCTCCCATTGCCATAAGATACATTGATTGGACGTTAACTTTTCCTCTTCAAATATTAACTTTTTACGTCATGCTTTCAACGGTAACCGATGTGAAAAGAGGCATGTTTTGGCGTTTACTTGTCGGCACACTTGTTTGGGTAATTGCACAGTTTTTAGGTGCCTCAGGATACATGAGCGTCACACTTGGTTTCTTAGTTGGCATAGTTGGCTGGCTGTATATCATTGGGGAACTGTATATGGGAGATGCAGGAAGAAGAAATGCCGCATGTGGAAATGAGCATGTTCAAATGGCATTTTTTGCGAATAGATTGATTATAACCATTGGATTTTCCATATACCACATTGGTTATTTTATTGAACATCTGGGAGGAGGAGTTAATATTAGCAGTCTCAATGTAATTTACAATCTTGGTGATATATTAAATAAAATTATATTTGGAATGATAATTTATAGCGCAGCTTCCCAAGATACAAAAAAGGAAGGTCTTTAGATGACATTAGAATCATTTAGATATATGTTAAGCAGGAGGGGCATTTAATGACTAGAGGAGCAGATATAATAGCAGTAATAATTCTGATTGCACTGGCTATAGCAGTCATAGTTTATTTGTTACATTGGTTATACAGAAGATCTTCAAAAGAAGTTTCATTTGTTCGAACAGGAATGTTTGGAGAAAAAGTCGTTATCAGCGGAGGAGCATTCGTTTTACCCATAATTCATAATATCACTCAAGTAGGTATGCGTACATTAAGCTTAACTATAAAAAGAGCGGGTGATAAATCTTTAATTACAAAAGATAGAATGAGAGCGGAGTTGGTTACAGAATTTTTTACAAAAGTTCCACCTGATAAAAAAGCTGTTTCAACAGCAGCTCAAACCTTGGGTAACAGAACTCTTGATCCTGAACATTTGAGAGAAGTGGTCCAAGGTCGATTTGCTGATGCTCTTGGAGAAGTGTCTGCGAAAATGACATTAGACGAAATACAAGAAAACAGAGGTCAATTTGTTAAAGAAGTTACAAAGATTGCAGACGAGTCTATTGGACACACTGGTCTAGCTTTAGAAACTGTTTCTTTAATATCCTTAGATCAAACACCAATTGAGCAGTTTAATCCAGCAAATACTTTTGACTCTCAAGGTTTAACTCAATTGACAGAACAAATTGAAGCTAGAAAGAAAAAAAGAAACGATATTACTCAAGACACAAAAATTTCAATTGAAAATAAAAACTTAGAAACTGTTCAGAAAGAATTAGAAATTAAAAAAAACGAAGAATTTTCAAGATATAAACAAGAAAGGGAAATTGCCATTCAGAAAGCTAACGAAAGAACAGAGACTATAAAACAAAAGGCAGAAAGAGAACGTGAGGCTGAAGAAGCAGAAATAAGAAGTCAAGAAGAAATTGAAGTAGCAAAAATATCTCAAAATCAAGTTATTGAAGTTGAAAGAAGACTAACGGAAACAAGACTAATTGAAGAGATTGAAAAACGTAGAAGAGAGCAAAATGAATTAGAGCAAAATGCTACTCTTGATATTAGGCAAAAAAATCTTGATACAGAAGTCAAAATTTTGAATTTAGATAAAGAAAGTGAGTATGCGCGTTTAGAAAAACAACGTTTAGTTGATATTAAAAAGGCCCAAGAAAGAGCAGAAATTATCAAAGAACAATCTGAAAGACAACGTGATGCAGAAGAAGCACAAATTATTTCTGAAGAGCAAATAAAAAATGCTAAAATCAGTCAGCAAAAAAACGTTGATGCGTACCGTATTTCAGCAGAAAAAGAAACGAGACTGCTTGATATCGAGAAAGCAAAAAGATTAAAATTAGAAGAACATCAAAAGGAACTAGAAATCATAGATAAATCGAAGGCTGTACTTAAATCGAAAGCTGAAGAAGAAACTACGAGGGCTAAAGCCGTTGAAGCTGAAGAAAAAGCAAATTCAACTCGATATATTGAAAAAGCACAAGGCATAAAACAAGTTGATGTTATTTCTGCTGCATCAAAAGCTGAACAAGACAAATTTGCAACATTGGCTGCAAAATTAAGATATGAAATTGATGCAGCTGGTAAGAAAGCTTTGAATACGGCTGAAAATCTCAGGAGTGATGCAAGCAGAAGAAGTGCTTTACGTTTGAAACTCGCAGATAAAATTGAGTCTATTATCAGAGAGAGTGTTAAACCAATGGCGAATATTGGCGACATTAAGATTGTTGATGTTAATGGCCTTCCAGGCTTTAGTGGTGGCAATCCTGATGGTGGAAATGCAGTTGGAAGTAGCGGAGGAAAAGGTGACAGCACTGGAAGAAGTGGCAATTTAGCTGATAGTGTAGTGAACTCTGCTTTGCGCTATAGAGCTCATCAACCTTTCCTAGACAGTCTTTTAAAGGAAATAGGGATGAATCCAGGTGAGATTAGCAATATTCGTAATATTTTAGGTGACTATGATAATCCAAAAAAAGATTTTCATATGAATTTTGATAAAGACCCAACAAAATCAGTACCAAGTAGAAAAAATCCTAAAAAATAAATCTTATGAGTGCTGAAATAGAAAATTGGGCAAAAAAGTATGAAGAACTCACCAATAGTGACGATACTATTGGTGCAATGTCAAAATATTACACATGTTCATTCATGTTTGATATGGAAAAAGCAAAAGTCATAATAGAAATGCATGATGGGAAAGTAAAAAATATTAATACTAACCCAGCACCCCTTGATCCGTATGATTTTGCTCTACGAGCTTCAGCTCAAACATGGCGGGAGTTTGGTCAGCCAACGCCCAAACCAATGTATCATGGAATTTGGTCCGCGAGTTTTCAAAGAGATTTAAAAATTGAGGGTAATCATCTTGTTTTAATGCAAAATTTAAGAAATTTTACAGTACAATTCGAACTCTTAAGGAAATCGGGAGTCCCTGTTTAATATGTTAATTATTTTAAGGAGCTAGTAAATGGTTAGGCATCATGATGTAGTCGGGCGTTATGTTACAATTGAAGTTGATGATCGTGAGTACAAAGTTTTCTATCTTCAAAACGGTAAAGGCATACCATTAATATGTCAGCATACAGCTGGATGCCATAATCATCAATGGAGAGGATTGCTTGAAGATGAAGAAATTATTAAAAACTATAATGTGATTGCCTATGATTTGCCAAGACACGGTAAATCGGATCCTCCTCATAATAAAGAATGGTGGAAAGAAGAATACAAGCTTACAGCTGAACACTATTGTAATTTTATAATTAAATTATGTGCTGCTCTTGATTTAGATAATCCAATATTTATGGGCTCCTCATTTGGAGGAAACATAGCCTTGCAACTGGCTTTGCGCCATCCAAATAAATTTAAAGCAGTTATTCCTGTTGAGGCAGCTGATTATGCCCCTGGTTTTTATTTGGACTGGTGGCGACATCCACATGCAAATGCTGCACAAGTATGTGCAAGCGGAGTGTGGGATCTTATGGCACCTCAATCTCCTGATATGGATAGATGGCTAACATGGCATTATTATTCTCAGGGTTCAGAAGCTTTTAAAGGAGATTTATATTTTTATTCAGTTGATCATGATTTGAGAAAAGAATTGCAGAATATTGATGGAAGAAAATGCCCTGTTGTGATGTTAACAGGTACATATGATTATCTTACTCCCCCAGAGGCTACTGAAAATACAGCGCGTCAAATTAAAGGAGGGGTATATATTGAAATGACAGATATAGGACATTTTCCTATGAGCGAAAATCATGAAGTTTTTCGTGTTTATTTGATGGAGGCGCTACGAATAATAGAAGAAAAAACTAATAACTAAAAAATATTTAAATCTTAAAATGTTTGTCTAGAGGAATACTATGATTAAAGAAAAAACTGGGGTACAATTAAACGCTGCACATACGCATACCGATGATTTCATAACTAAAAAATACGTCTTGCCTTTATTAAGAAATGAGGAAACAAGAAATAGACTAATTGCAGAACACAAAGCTACTCCAGTTGGAAGAGCACCTCATAAAGGAAATCCGACAGTTGAACATAGTAAAGATCTTCGAACTGTTCTTGATAAGTTTAGAAGACAGCCAATGACTGGAAAATACATAACTATTTGCAAGAAAGATTTTAAGGATTATAGAATTGGAATTTGTAGCGGAGTTAGAGGTCAGCCTGTTAATATATTAGAAGATTCTTTTTCTTCCGAAGAGGCTTGCGAACATGCAATTTTTCTTAAAAGAATTTTTGAATTGTTGGAGAAATACTCATAATGTTGCGTATTACTGGTTATAGCGATAAGTATTCAGTTCATCCTAGAGAGAAAGTAAAGTTTTATATTAACTCTGAGAGCAATGAAAATTACGAAGTACAGATTGTAAGATTGATACATGGTGATACAAATCCTGAGGGACCTGGATACAAAGAAGAAGAATTAGGCGCTAGTTGCAATGGCAACTATGAAGGAAGAAATCAAAGAATACACGGGGGTTCATATGTAATTATACCTCAGGATGAACGTATGAATGTTGGGAGTTTTACTTTGCAGGCATACATTTTTCCTACTACGCCCGATAAGGGCAAACAAGGAATACTTACAAAATGGAATGAAACAAGCAGTTCTGGTTATGGACTATTTGTTGATGATGACGGTTGCCTAAGCTTGATGATTGGCGATGGTGATGGGCAAGTCTTTAAAATTTCAAGTGAAAAAAAACTAATTCGAAAAGTTTGGTATCTAGTAGCTGCTAGCTTTGATGCTGAAACCGGCAAAGTAATATTATATCAAGAACCAACAGTTACTCCGACGAACGGTGGCTTAGGAATGTCTTTATTGCATCCGATAGATGAGACGAGCGCTATTGTAGAAAGTTCAAATAATGTAAAGCCTGGGAAAAACGACTCTCCATTTTTAATGGCAGCTTCTACAGTTGTTGATCGTTCTGGAAGGCATATTACAGGTGGACATTATAAAGAAGCTCTTACTCCTGTAGAATTACCAGAGCAGGGATTTGTATTTAATGGAAAAATAGACAGACCAAGATTAAGTAACAAAGTACTTTCGAAAGATGAAATAAAAAATTTATCTAGTGGTTATGGCGGTTGCACATCTGATCTTCGAACAAAAGTAGTAGGTGCTTGGGATTTCCATGCAAATATAACCAATAATATTGCCTCTACATTTATTGCTGACATTTCTCCAAGTCATCTAAACGGTTTTATTATTAACTTACCTTGTAGAGGAATGACTGGTTACAATTGGACAGCAGATGAAATAGTTTATCACCATAAGCCAGAAGAATATGGAGCAATACATTTTCATGATGATGATATTGATGATGCTAGATGGGAAGTAGATTTTGTTTATGATGTGCCAGACAAAATTAGAAGCGGTTTTTATGCAGCAAGATTAAGAATAAATGGAGATGATTCTTCAGAGACTGAAGATTTCGTTCCTTTTGTTATAAAGCCTCCAAAAGGTAAAGCGACTTCAAAATTAGCCTTAATTGTTCCTACTAATAGCTACTTGGCCTATTCAAATGATAACTTAGGAACAAACTCAGTTGTTGCTCAGTTACTCGCAGGAAAAGTTCCTGTTTTGGCAGCGTCAGATTTATATTTAAATGAACACAGAGAATATGGACTTTCTACATACTCTCTTCATTCAGATGGAAGCGGCGTTTGTTATTCTTCACGACTAAGACCAATTTTAAATATGCGACCGAAATACAGGCATTGGCTTTCTCCATCGCTATGGCAATTAAATGGAGACTTGCATTTGACAGACTGGCTTGAAGAAAAAGGTTTTGATTTTGATTGTTTAACAGATGAAGATTTACACATCGAAGGTGTAGATTTGCTTAACAGATACCAATGCGTACTTACTGGATCACATCCTGAATATAGTTCTGAAAAAATGGTTGCTGCCTACGAAGCTTACCAGCTTCAAGGCGGAAGGTGGATTTATCTAGGTGCAGATGGTTTTTATTGGGTTAGCGAATATCATCCTGACAATCCAAATATTATTGAAGTGAGAAAAGGAGAAGCTGGAACTAGAGCTTGGACAGCAAATCCTGGTGAATACAACAATGCTTTTGATGGTAAATTTGGCGGTATGTGGCGTGCAAGAGGAAGAATACCAACAAAAGTTTGTGGCTTAACCTTTACTGCATATGGCTTTGATATTTCTTCTTATTACAAGAGAGAATCCGATAGTTTTCGGCCTGAATGTTCATGGATTTTTGAGGGAGTAGGAGAAGATGAAAAAATAGGTGATTTTGGTTTAGTAGGCGGAGGAGCCGCTGGTTTAGAGTTGGACCGATATGATTTAGAGTTTGGAACACCTCACAATGCATACTTGCTGGCAAGATCTGAAAATCATTCGAATTTAATGTTACAAGTAAATGAAGAAATTCATTTTGCTGTTAGAGGCTTTTATGGCGGAGGAACTGAAAACCCGATGGTGAGAGCAGATATGATTTATTATAAAGCACCTAATGATGGAGCTTTGTTTGCACCTGGATCACTTGCTTGGTGTGGAAGTCTTTCGTACAACAATTACAATAATAATGTTTCAAAAATTTTAGAAAATACCATTAGAGGTTTTTTAAAGGAAGGACCACTACCTTAAATGAAAAAAAAATTAATTGATAGGGCAAAGGGCACTGATGGGAAATATATTCTTGGAACAGATAAAGTAACACCATTAAATAATTTAGAGCAAAATGCATTGTATGATTTAGATAGGGATAAAATTAAAATTCTTGCACATTGTCTTTTTCGCTTAAATAATAGTAAATACGGTCCAATACCTGGAGCCTACATAGTAATGTGTACAAAACCTGATAAAGAATGGTGTGTAGGTCAGTTAAATTCAGATGGTGAGAAACCATTTATTTTATTTGAAGATAAAGTTTTTTCTTCAGCTGAAGATGCACAAAAAGAAGCAGAAAAAATCAAAAAGAATCGGGGCGAGACAATGCCAGTAAGAAATCATTGAAGAAAAGGCTTTGTAATTAAAAAAAATATGGAAAAATATTGAATATGGCCAAAGCAAACATACTTATAGATAATGATAAAGTAAAAGTAACTGAATGGAGTTTTGAAGTTGGTGATAGCACAGGTCATCATATTCACAAATATAATTATATCGTTGTGCCTATGCTTGATGGAGAATTAATAATAGTAGACAAGGATAACAATGAAACAATTTCAAAACTTACCAAAGGTGGAGCTTATTATAGAGACAAAGGGGTGGAGCATAATGTTTTTAATCACAACAATTCTCCTTATTCTTTTATTGAAATTGAATTAATAAAATAAAACCATGTCTGAAAAAGTTCTTTGGTTTTTTATTTTTTTAGTGCTGTATGCAGCGTATTGTATTTTTTGGGGCTTACGAGGTTCAAAGAATGCCAGTAATCCCAATGAATATTATTTGGCAAACAGGAATATTTCATCATGGGTTTTCTTTTTTGCTGCAACCTCTGCAACATTTGCAGGATTAATATCTTTAAGTCACACTGGCTTAATTTTTCATGATGGTTTTCAATATGTAGGTACATCATTCATTGCGATAACTATTCCTTTAGGAAGCGTATTATTTTTTAAAAGACAATGGATGTTAAGTAGAAAATATGGATATATTACCCCAGGTGAAATGTATTATGACTACTATAGAAGTGATACAATACGTATCATTTCAGCTATAGTCACTTTTTTCGTAGCAGTACCTTTACTTGCGATTTTATTTGGTGCTACTGGTTTTTTAGTAAATTTATTGACTGAAGGAAACATTTCTAGAGAGTTAAGCATGTGGATTATTTCCTCAGTTGTTTTATTATATGTAGTGACAGGAGGATTTAAAGCAACGGTGAGCGTTGGAGTCGTTCAATCCTGGTTGTTTGTAGTTACTATTGTTGCTCTAGGCATAATTATATTTTTTTTTGTAGGGGGTTTTGATGTTTTTAATCAGGCATTATCAAAAATTGCAAGCACATCAATTAGTGCTTGGGGTAATACTAGAGGATATGGAGGCGGGGATTACAATAGCTACTTTGTTGTTCCAGGAGTAATTCAATGGGTTGCAGGTTTGGGAAAAAACGATCCAACAGGAGGACCTTGGACAGCAATGATGATATTTACTTTTACTATTTCATTTATGGGAATAGTTCTTTCCCCTTCCTTTTCAATGTGGAGTTTTTCTACACAACATCCAAAAGCTTTTTCTTACTATCAAATTTGGGGATGTGCCGCAGCTATCGGAGTTTTACTATTTGTTTTTATAACATTCCAGGGAGTGGGAGCAAACTTATTAGGAGCAAACGCTGATATAAATAATGAAAATCTATCTATCAGCAATTTATTGCCGGAAGTTTCTAGATCTGAACATACATTGGTAATTTTTCATATTATAAGTCTAATGGACACTTATGCTTTATGGATAACTGGCGCTCTGGCACTAGGTTTGATAGCAGCACTTCAATCAACAGCCGCAGCTTTTTTAATGACATCAGGCAGTATTATAACAAGAGATTTATACAAAGCTTATATTGATCAAGATATGCGATGGGAAAAAGAGCGTTTGGTTGCACGTTTGTCAATGTTACTAATTTTTTTAGCAGCACTTTATTTAGCTACTTTTGCTAAACCAGCTATGATCCTTTTTGGAGGAATAGCTATTTCAATCGCATTTCAGTTTATAATTATATTGTTAGGAACACTATGGCTTCCTTGGATCACTAGAGGGGCAGCTATTATGGGTATAATTAGCGGTATCATTATTGTCGTTTTAACGGAAACTCTAGGTCAACAAATTACAGGTAATCGATTGCCTTGGGGAAGATGGCCTCTTACGATACATTCAGGTGTATGGGGACTATTATTTAATGTTGTAGTTAGTTTTTCTATTTCTGCTTTCTCATATTTTTCACAAATGGATACCCACAGATCTCATAGACAAAAATTCCATGATTTTTTTAGCGCACATATGGGATTACATCCTAGTAGAACCAAAATAAGATCCTTAGCATATATTATTGTTTTAATTTGGTTTTTTTGTGCAATTGGACCCGGATTAATTTTGGGAAACGATATCTTTGGTAATCCGGGAAATGGATATGAAGCGTGGGTTTTAAAAATACCTTCAATTTGGGGATATCAACTTATTTGGTGGGTGCTAGGCATTGGATTAGTATGGTTTTTGGCAAACAAAATGGATTTGTCTACCCTGCCTAAAAAAGCAATTAGACCTGATGATCTTTATGTTGATACTGAGTTTTCTCCTTCAACAACCACTGAAAGTGCAATTAATTATACTGAAAATGTAGGTTCAGGCTATGGATGGATACTGGTCCTAATTGGTTTAGCAGTTCTCTCAATAGTGTTTTATATCTATGTTGTATAGTAATGAAAAAATTGTTCACAACGAAACAATTTTTGGGTTAGAATCAACACAATTAAAATTTGGTCGAAATAGTTTAAATGAATTAGGGTGGGAATTAAGTAAATACAATTCTGCAAAAATATTATTGGTCGTTGATCCTGTGTTACACGATTTTGATGTTACACAAAAAATATTATATCAAATTAAATCATCAGGGGCAGAAGTTATCACTTTTGACAATATTTCAGTTGAACCTACACTTGCAAGTTTTGAAGTTGCGTCCCAGTTTGCACTAAAAAATTCTTTTGATTTAATTGTTGCTGCTGGAGGAGGATCAACGATAGATACAGCAAAAGTGACAAATTTGATAAAAGTTTGTGGAGGAGAAGTTATGGATTATGTCAATGTTCCTATCGGAAAAGGAAAAAAGCCCACTTCTCAACTGCTTCCATTAATTGCCATTCCTACTACATCAGGCTCAGGATCTGAAGCTACTACAGTAGCTGTTCTTGATATTCCAGAAATGAAATTAAAAACTGGAATTTCACATCGCTTTTTAAGACCTACTTTAGCTTTGGTTGATCCAGAATTATCAAAAACTACTCCTTCTGGCGTAACAGCATCATCAGGTCTGGATGTTATTTGTCATGCCATTGAAAGTTTAATTTCTAAACCTTATCATCAACGAGAAAAACCAAACTCTCCAGATGAGAGACCTCCATATCAAGGAAGTAACCCCGTTTCAGATATATGGTCAATGAAAGCTATTGATTTAGGAGGAAAATACTTATCTAGGGCTGTTCTTAATGGAGAAGATATTGAAGCAAGAGGGAATATGATGTTAAGCGCTACCTTAGCAGGCATAGGTTTTGGTACGGCCGGAGTACACATTCCACATGCATGTGCTTATCCAATAGCAGGATTAAAACATTCTTTTAAAGCAAGTGGGTATAAGAAATGTTTTGTACCTCATGGAATATCTGTAATCGTAAGCGCTCCAGCAGTTTTTCGTTTTACCTATGATGCAGATCCTGAAAAACATATTAAAGCAGCAGAGTTATTAAAAGGGGGCGTCATTGATAATCCTAGTCCTGAAAGTCTTCCATATGAATTGATTAAGCTCATGAAGGAAGTAGGTGTGCCAACAGGAATAAAAGAACTTGGCTATGTAAAAGAAGACATACCAGAAATTATTAAGGGCGCTATGAAACAACAACGGCTATTAGCAATTGCACCAAAAAATGTTAGTGAAAATGATCTTAATCAAATATTGTTTCAATCTATGGAAAATTGGTAAAATAAAATATTATGTTCGAGCAAACAAAAAAATTTAATTCAGCCATTAGGTTGTATATGTTTCAAACAGGTACGCTTAAAACAAAATTAAAATACATTAAAATGAATCAAAGCAATGAAGATTTTGAAATACCAGTTCCATGGTTTTTAATTAAACATCCTGAGGGCGATGTTGTTATTGATGGAGGAAATGCAGTAGAAGTAGCCATTGATAAACACGCTCATTGGGGTGCAGTCGTAAATGCCTATGATCCAGTAATGAAAAAATCCGATAACTGTGTAGAACAAGCTAAAAGTGTAGGGACAAACATTTCAGATGTCAGGTATTTAATACAATCTCATCTTCATTTAGATCATTCAGGTGGAGTTGGCCGCTTTCCAAATGCTATACACGTAGTACAAAGATTGGAATATGATTATGCTTTTAATCCAGATTGGTTTGCTGCACCTGCTTATATCAGGAAGGATTTTGATAAACCTAATATTGATTGGAAGTACCTTAATGATAAAAAAACAGATTTTTTTGATTTATATGGAGATGGTGTAATAACGATAATATTTAGTCCAGGTCACTCGCCTGGACATCAATCCATTCTATTAAATCTTCCAAAATCAGGGCATATTTTATTAACTATTGATGCAGCTTACACACTTGATCATTGGGAAAATAAATGCTTACCAGGTTTAGTCACCTCTTCTACCCAAGTCGTAAATTCTGTTAACAAATTAAGAAAAATAGCAAGAGAAAACAACGCTTTAGTTGTTACTGGCCATGATCCAGATGCTTGGCCAACATTCAAAAAAGCTCCAATGTTTTACTACGAATAGACTGAAAAAAACTAATATAATTTTAGAATCAGCTTTTATCTATATTATGATTTGATGCTCTCCGAAGTTATTACTATTGCTCAGCAAAAGGGAGGAACAGGAAAAACAACCCTTGCTGTTCATCTAGCTCTAGCTTTCATAAAATACCATAACCTTAAAGTAGCGATTATCGATACTGATCCACAGGGTAGTTTAGGAAAGTGGTTTATGATTCGATCAGAAAAAAATATTTCAAATCAAAATTTAACTTTTAAAACTGCTAGTTTATGGGGCGCTCAGTATGAGTCAAAAATATTGAAACAAGATCATGACATTGTTATTATAGATACTCCTCCCAAAATTGAATCTGATGCAAGACCAGCTATTGAAGCAGCTAATTTAGTTATAATACCAGTGGCTCCTTCACCAGTTGATTTTTGGGCAACAGAGGCAATTATTGAAATTGCAAAAAAAGCTAAAAGAAAAATATTAATCCAAATAAATAGAGCAAACCATCGCTCTAAACTCATCAGTAAAACATATGAGTATATTAAGAGTATTAATATTCCAGCAACAAAAACATTAATTGGAAACCGGCAGATTTTTATTGCCTCTATGGGCGAAGGTAAAACAGTTGTTGAAAAACAAAGAAAAAGTAAAGCAGTTGAAGAAATAAAAAAAATATCAGAACAAATTTTGTTAGAATTAAAATAATTTTATTATTTTGTCCTACCACTAAAAAAAAGGATATTGAAGAGAAGTTCCTGTAAATCGGGCGTGCACTCTGTCAGAGGGGGTAGGTGTGTTCTATGGCTCGGGATTCATGGTCAAACTGCATCATTTACACATTAATACACATAGCGAACATTTGTTTTGAAATATTATTCACATTATAAATCTTTCTTATCATAAAAAGAGGAATGTATTGTCAGAGCATTTACTTTTACCTCAACACCAAGACCTGATTTATTATTGATAGTAGCCTTACCATTTTCAATTTTGAAGCCAGCTTTTGAAAAATGTGAACAAAATTCAAAATAATCAGGAAAAATTTCTGCATGATCGCTATTTGGAATGGTAAGGCAAACATGAATCATAGCAGTAGCGGCTATTGTCATAGTATTCCAGCAGTGTGGGGAAACTTTAATATTGTTCTTTGCTGCCATATGACTAATTTCCATAAAATCTTGCATGCCGCCAACTCCTGCAATATCCGGATTCAAAATATCTGCGGCTTCTGCATTTATTGTTTTTTCAAAATGAGGTAACCCACATTGTTTTTCTCCAGTAACAACTGGCACATCAATCTGCTGTTTTATAGAGGCTAAAATGGAAGTTCGCTCTCCATCGACTGGCTCTTCAAGCCAATAAGGATTAAATGGTTTAATTAATCGTGCAAAAGCAAGAGCTATTGTTTCGTCTTCTGGGATTGTAAGATCAACCATGAGATTTACATCTCTGTCAATTGCTTCACGAACTCGTTTCATACACTCAGCGCCCTCATCGATTGTGCGATGTTGTAAAGGGTAGAGCTTGATTGACTTAAAACCCTTATGCACTAAGTCTTGGGTTCTTTTAACTAAAGTTGAAATATCAATGTTAAAGCTACTCCAAGAGTTAGCATATACAGGCGTCTGACCAATACTTTTTCCTCCAAGCAAAGAACAAAGTGATTTATCCAGCATTTTACCAGTGATGTCCCATAAGGCCATTTCTATGGCGCTAGTGGCTGAAGAAAACTCCATCCCTCGATGTTTTTTTGCAATGTTATTAACCCAGTTTCTAAAATCATATGGCGTAACTTTAGACAAGGTTTTAATCTCAGTGAGAAGAGAAATTATAATATGAGCAACGCCAAGTTCTTTTTTTGGTAAGACAAAGGCTTCTCCCCATCCCTCCAGTCCTGAGTTGGTAATTAATCGGATAATTAAAAATGGTTTTATATCGGTCCAGCCATCAGAGCTTTCTGTTTTTTTTGTAATCCAGACTTCTAACTTTTTCAGAGTAATGGGAACTAAATTATCCATCTTTTTTTATTATAATTAAAACAATGAAAATAATATCATAAATAATCGTATGGTTTTATTCAAGGTCTGGCAGTAAGGCCTCCATCAACAGTTATTTCTGTTCCGGTAATATAATTTCCTTCATCACTTAATAAGAATAATATTGCATTTGCAATATCTTGAGGTTTGCCAACTCTTTGCAGTGGTATTATTTTTGATAATTGTTTTTTTGCTTTCAGGTTTTTTTTCCATCGTTTTTGCATAGGTGTTACAATTGGTCCGGGTAAAACAATATTCGAACGAATGTTGTAAGAGGCAAATTGAATTGAAAGTGATTTTGATAATCTAATCATAGCGGCTTTTGATGCTCCGTAAGCATCTTGCGGCTTGTTGTCTCCAGACAGCGCATCTATAGAAGATATGTGAACCATGGAGCCAAATTTATTTTTTTTCATTTTTGGGATAATTAATTTAGAGAGATACGCCATACTTTTTAAATTTATTTCAAACACTCTATCCCAAACATTAAAATCAATTTGGGTGGCGGAAATATCTTTATCAAACCACAATACACCCGTAGTATTGACTAAATAATCAATCGATTTATTTTCAGCATAAAATTCATTAATGATTTTTTTTAGTTCAGAAGAATTTGTTACATCAACTTTTTTAAATACTGCTTTTTTATATTTTTTCAGGAAATCTGCTGGAGGACTTTTTAAGTCAAGCATTAGAACCTTTAATCCAGCATCACCAAGTTTCTTTACACATTCAATTCCCATCCCCCCGGAAGCGCCAGAAATTACGGCTGATTTTCCTTTAAAAGTTAGTTTCATGTTGGATAAATATATACCTTAATAAGTAAAAAAATAATAATTGATTTCAAGAAAATATATAATTAAAGATTATGAATATGCTTAAAACCATCACCCCAATTGATAACTCCATCTATGTTGAAAGAGATTACGCGTCATCAGAAAATGTTGAAAACGCGATAAATCTTTCAAAGAAATCTTTTAAACAATGGAGAAAAACATCATTAAGTGAAAGAAAAAAAATCATATCATTATTTGTTGATAGTTTTTTGAAAAATAGTTTGGAAACAGAAGATCAATTATG
>Ga0208521_1000372_pt1 | contig 28616 bp, 29 predicted proteins | sample ETNtaG_24_FD_185754 | JGI IMG/M metagenome (GOLD analysis project Ga0208521, IMG submission 185754) | Marine microbial and viral communities from oxygen minimum zone, Eastern Pacific Ocean - ETNP201306SV47 (SPAdes) (version 2) | ecosystem: Environmental > Aquatic > Marine > Oceanic ... | reverse complement strand
TGTGATGTTCGCCTCAGTTCCACCTGAAACAATGTGGCCTGCTGCATGAGAATTTGAAAGAAGAACTCCCAGCATGGAAATGACTTCTTTCTCGAGATTTGAGGAACCTGGAAAGAGGAATTCATCACCAAGATTTTTTTCCAATGCAATAGAATAGGTCTTCTTAGATATTTCAAGAGGATTAGTGCACATAGAAGCTAAAATTTTACCTGAGCTGTATTTTTGGTCCTTGCATAATCTCTTTTGTAAGATTTTAAGAATTTTTTCTTCACTAAATCCTTTTTCTTGCATTGAATCTTAACATCCTATTCTTAAGTTAGGAATAATTAACTTTCTTCCACCAAAACTTCTGCACCACTATTATCTGCTTGAGTGTAAAATGCGTAACCACCAAAATTAGAATCTAAAAAGTTCTGAACTTTTTCAAATAGCTTTTTTGCTTCGGCTTTTCCTTCCACCAATCCATAAACTGTTGGTCCCCAAGAACTCTGTCCAGCACCATATGCCCCTTCATCAAGTAAGAATTTTACTGTCTCTGATACTGGTCCTCCTGCAAACTTACCTCCTTGCACACTGCTGAAAGTTTCTCCAGTCATAATTTGAAAATCAGTAAATGCGGATCCAAATCTAGAAATATCATGTTCTAGAAGTGCAGGAATCATCTTCATTAATAGAAGTCTACACATTTTTCCCACGAGTTCAGTCGGAGCCGAAGGTAGTTTTTCAAATGCACGACATTCATCTTTTCCACTTATCCCTTTTTTTATCCCAGGAAGTCCCACTACCATAAACCAATCTTCAGGGAATTCATGTCTGACCATAATTGGGGGAGCATTATTCTTTCTTTCTTCGTCAGTAGATTTTCCTCCATCGACTATGAAGCCGCCTATTTCAAAAGCTGCGGTTCCTATTCCAGATACACTTCCTCGACCTAAGATTTCAGATAAATGATTGATAGGAGCTTTAAAATTAAAGAGTTCAGATAGACCTAAAGCTATAGCAAGTTCAAGTTGAGTTCCAGAACCAAGTCCTACATGGGATGGGATAGTCTGCAACACTTTGATTTGGCAGAGTTCATCAATTCTGAAGTGACCTAATATTCTTTCAGCAGTGTTCTTAACACGTTCCTGATATTCTCCTTCAATAACCATGTTTGTTGATTCAGAGAATTCTACTATTGCATTGGGTTGTTTAATAGACAATCCAATTGAACCAAACATCCTGCCTAATTCTCCATTTACATCAATAATTCCCAAATGAAGCCTCGAAGGAGTCTTGACTTTGACTTTCATCTTTTTTTAGTCCACTTTTTTATTCGAGTTTGTATATCGGACATAATTTCTGAATAGATTGAATTTGGAGCAACTCTATTTACAATTTTGGTGTAATGATTCACTAAATCTACAAGTTCTTTTGCTTTTTTTTCTTCACCAGACACTATGAAAACCTCTATTCTGGTTGCATGAATTATACTTTCAATTACCGCTGATTTGGCTCTGTGATAAACTTGAAGTGAATTCTTTTTAGATTTAGCAATCTTCTGTACTCTACACAAAATCTTTGCTTTTTCACCAGACCCTGTTAGATTAGTGACCTTGAATTCAATAAATGCATCAGTGTTCCGTAAATATGGTGCATCAACTTTGGATGCGTGTGTAAACCAGTCTTTTGGTAATTTATTTCCAGGATTTACATCTTTGAACACTGTTCTATGAAACAAAATTGGATCTGATGTAATGTTTACAACACCACATTTCTTTTCTTTAAGGTTCACGTATGTTTTCGTTGTTTTGTATACAGATAATGTAAAATGTTTTTCATCTTCAGAAGATATTCCCATTGGGGCTGCTATAGGATTCTGGTTTTTATCAAAAGTTGAAACTATAGTTTCAACTATTCCATTCCTTACGAATCCTATCTTAGTAAGCTCATCTGAGGGAAGCAATACGGCGGTAACTATCTATAATGATATATAAGGAAAGATATTTGCATGATAAATAATATCTAACATCAAAAAGTGATTTTAATGACTCGGCTAAAAATTTGGCTCCAGATTATTAGACTCAAGTTTCTATCAGCTTCTATTATAGCCGTCACAGCTGGTCTCACAATATCTTATGGACGATTCGGTCTAATTAACCCGTTTCTAGCTGCTTTAACATATCTAGGCGTCATCTCTCTCCACATCAGTGTAGATTTACTAAATGACTATTTTGACTATCTAAGTGGAATAGACCTAATCACTACACGAACCCCTTTCAGTGGAGGAACAGGTGTTCTTCCTGCCGGTCTTCTTGCTCCTTTAAGTGTGTATAAAGCTGGAATCTTCTTTCTAGTTGGCGGTATAACCATAGGTCTTTATCTCACATTAACCCAGAGCTTCTTAATCTTGCCAATATTAGCTTTCGCTGCTATTTCAACCTACTTCTACTCTACGCGGCTCATAGCATGGGGGGTAGGTGAACTTCTCTTAGTTTTTAAAGGTGCATTCATCGTATTGGGAACCTATCTAGTTCAGACTATCAGATTGGATTTTGAACCATTCTATGTAGGACTTATATTCGGGACTCTATCCACTTCTGTTCTATTTATCAACGAGTTTCCAGACTATGATGCAGACAAAGCCAAGAGACGAAAGAACATTGTAGTACGTCTTGGGAAACAGAGAGCAGCTGCCTTTCACAAGTTCTTTCATATTGTTTCTTATTCTATGATAATACTAGGTGTAGCTCTAAAAATAATTCCTGTCTTAGCGTTGCTATCACTTCTAATTCTTCCTTTAACTGTAAGAGTAGCAAAGGGGTTGAAAGAAAATTACGGGAATTCTAATGAACTGATTCCGCATATGGCTATAACGTCTCACATAGCACGTCTAATCGGGATTATTATTATTATAAGCTACTTTGTCCAGATCTAACCCGTAGAATCTTCTGTTATTCCATATTCTTTCCACTTAGAGTCAACAAGTTTCTCTGTCTCTTGATCTGGTTTCACAACCTCTTGCCATTCCCTAGTGAATCCTTCCTCTTTCCACTTCACTGTAGCGTCTATTCCAAGTTTAGACCCTAAATTTACCAAATGAGATGCTGGGTCTAGCGTATCGGTGGGAACATTATCCAGAATCAAAGTATCGCGCTTTGGATCAGTCCTTGTGGTTACTGCCCAAATAACTTCATTAATATCATGAACGTTAATGTTATTGTCCACCACTACTATCATTTTTGTTAACATAAATTGGCCAAGACCCCATAGTCCCATCATAACTTTCCTTGCTTGACCAGGGTACCTCTTCTTTATTGCGACTATAGCTAATCCATGGAACCATCCGGCGGCAGGCATATTGACGTCCACAACTTCAGGCTGGAAGACTTGAATAAGGGGAAGAAACGATCTTTCAATTACTTTTCCTATATAGGCGTCCTCAAGTATTGGTTTACCCACAACTGTAGTCAAATAAACTGGTTTTTCCCTTCGCATAACTCCTGTTAAGTGAAATAAAGGATAGAGGTCGGGAGCGGTATAGTAACCTGTATGGTCTCCGAATGGACCTTCAACTCTCATATCTTCAGAATCAACATAACCCTCCAAAACAATCTCGGCATTGGCTGGAACTTCAAGGTCAATTGTTTTACATTTGGTTAACATAACTCCTTTCTTTCTCATGATCCCTGCGAAAAGGAACTTATCCAAACCTTCAGGAACTGGAGCAACAGCTGAATAGATGGTGGCTGGGTCAGCACCAATAACCACCGCTACCTCTATCTTCCGATTTTCTTCTTGAGCCATCTTGAAGTGCTGTGCACCTCGTTTATGTATCTGCCAATGCATACCTGCTGTTTTACCATCATAAATCTGCATCCTGTAGACACCAATATTTCGAATTTCAGTTTCAGGATTCTTTGTCAATACAAGTCCAAATGTAATGAAACGACTAGCATCTTTGGGCCAAGTTTTAAGGGCTGGAAGGAAGGACAAGGTAGGAGAATCAGTTTCAATAATCTGGTTTACTGGACCTTTTTTAACAATCTTAGGAGCAAATCCTGCCATTTCAGCCAATCGTGGGAGTGCACTGACCTTTCCCAAGATGCCGGATGGCATTTTCTGCGTAAGAATATCGGTAAGTCTTGATCCGATCTTCTCGAAGTTATCTGTATCAAGAGATATCTTCATTCTATCCATAGTACCGAAGGCGTTTCCAAGTACGGGCATATCGAAACCTTTGACATTTTCAAATAAAATTGCTGGGCCTTTATTGTACATTACTCTCCTTAGAATTTCAGCCATCTCTAGATCGACATTAACCTCAGTTGAAATTCTTCGAAGATTGTCTTTTTTCTCAAGTACATTAATAAAGTCACATAAGTTGTCAAAGACCATGTTTTTTCACTTAAATCGATATGATAGATATGGTTAATATAAGGGTTCACTGAATTGGCAGAAGAGGAAGTGTAAATTCTTCAGGTATATACTGGGGTGCTGATGTATGAATCAGAAAACAGGCGGACTTAATGAAGAATGGGATAAAGTTATAGATGTATTATCTCAGATAATCCCTGTCTATGACCGAGTCAACCACTTCATATCCTTTGGTAAAGATTTAGTTTATAGAAGAGAGGGAATTTTGAAGACCATTAAATCAAATGACATAGTCTTGGATGCAGGTGCTGGTCCTGGAGTTATGAGTCAGATACTCTTGCAATCCGTACAGGATACAGGGAATTTGGTAATGCTTGACCCACTGAAGGTTATGCTTTCTCAGGCACGAAGGCGTATTGTAGACAAAAGTATTCATTTTTCTCTCGGGATATTTGAGAGTCTTCCCTTTAGAGATAAGAGTTTTGATGTTGTGATGACAGGTTTTTCCTTAAGAGATGCTGGGAATCTCCATTTTGCTGTGACAGAAATACATAGAGTTTTGAAGGATGGGGGCAGTTTTCTTATTGTTGATCTTGGGAAACCGAATAATCGATTTTTTCGGTGGATAATCGGTATACACTGGAGATATCTCGTTGGGTTACTAGGGTTTATTGCAGCTGGAAGAAAAGGTTTACTTTTCACTACTCTTTATACAACTTACAAGAAGCTTCTCACCAACGAAGAGCAGAAGAACCTTTTTGAAGAAATTTTTTCTGAAGTATCCTTTCAGACCAGAATGTTAGGCGGAGTAGTAATTGTGAAATGTAAGAAGACTGAATCAAATAGAATAAATCTTTAAAGACATTTGGTTTTCAAGTCTATATATGAAAGTGCGAATTGGCCGTAGTCCTGATGCTGATGATGCATTCATGTATTATGCTCTAGTGAAGAACAAAGTAAATATGAAAAATGCGGAATTAACTCACATAGTTGAGGATATTGAAAGTTTGAATCAACGGTCCCGCGCTGCAGAATTGGAGGTTACAGCTATATCTGCGAATGCTTACGGATATGTAAGCGACAAGTATTATATTCTTAGTGTAGGTAGCAGTCAAGGAATAGGGTATGGTCCAATTCTAGTTGCACGCAACGATATTCCTCTAGACGAAATTCCAAATAAAACTATAGCTATACCTGGAAAATTAACTACTGCCAATCTCGTACTCAAGATGGCTCTTGGCGACGTTAATGTCGTGGAGATGAGCTTCGATAAGATAATTGGAGCTGTTGTTAGGGGTGATATTGACGTAGGTTTAGTTATTCATGAAGGTCAGATCACTCATAAACAGCATAATTTGACCAATATTTTAGATTTAGGAAAGTGGTGGAATAAAGAGACAGGGGGTCAACCTCTTCCGCTTGGATTAGATGTATCCAGAAAGGATTTAGGGATAGAGTTTGCTCGTGACTTTAGGGATGTTCTTAGAAATTCTATCCGTTATGCCTTTGATCATAAAGAAGATGCACTTGACTACGCTATGCAATACGCTAGAGACATACCGCGCGATATAGTTGAACGCTTTGTCTATATGTATGTAAATGATTTGACCTTAAATATGGGTGAAACGGGAGAGCAAGCTCTTAAGACATTATTTGATCGTGCTTCTAAGCAAGGGCTTTTACCATCTATTCCGCTAGAATTTATATGATATTTTTCTATGAAGTTTTCACGTCTAGTAGATTTATTTTTTTATTTCGTTTAGGAACCGTTTCAAGCCTTTCTCAACATCATTATTGAAATCTAGTTTAATCATCTGAAAATATTGTAGAAGAAGTTTGACTGGAAGATTCAGTCTGATTGATGCATGACGAGCTATTTCATCAAGGCTTTCTTCTCTATACTTAACGGCTTTGGAGAGCAGTTCAACTGCTTTTCTTATCCTTTCCGGTTCTTTTTGAGAGATATTTGAGTTGGCTACTGTTACTGCAAATACAGCTGGAGTATGCGTTAGATTCCACCATTCTTCACCTATGTCATAGATAGTTCTATAACCATTAATCGTTGACATTAAAGCATCATCCCCTATTGTTAGAGCGAAGGGAGCTTCACTTAGGAGATCTTTAGCATCTGCCCCTATATTAGTAACAAAATTTACATTGATGCCTTTTCGTTCAAGAATGATCTTAAGCATCATGATTGATGTTTCTGTATGGTTTGTTACCGCGATTGAGTCACCGTTTTGTATGGAAGTTTCACCATCAGAGACTACGATAGAACTTAGTGATGGGCCGACACTATGTACAGATAGGGCTGGCACCACCTCCAACTCTCGTTCATGAGCGATTAGACTGGCAGATGCCACAGGAGCAATATCTAGTTCTCCAGAAATTACCTTCAGCATCAACTCTTTCGGTGTCGCTGAAATTATCTTCACATCCTCAAACTTGTTCTTCTCAAAGTAGTAGAATGCGGAGTCGCTATGGCTGAAAGATATTCTGCCTATTCGAATCGTTTTAGCATCACCTACAGATAATTTAGAACATTATACAATGTATCCCTTTCCGCTGGAATCCTGCCTATCTCTTTTGCAATATGGACAATAGATTCTTTAGTAGCTATCTCATTTCTACCTGTAGATCTGTAAACTTTTTCATTTAGGGCTGTCCCTACAAGATCATTTCCGCCATAGGTTAAAACAATCTGAGCTACTTTTTTACCCAGTGCAACCCAATATATTGCAATATTGTTGATACTACCTGCTAGAAGAAGTCTCGAAGTTGCATAAACTCTTAAATCATCAAATGCTGAAGAAGGACCATTAACTCTTCCAGAAATTAAAAGTTCAGTATTTTCTGGACTATATTTTAATGGAATAAAGGATAAAAACCCTGACGTTCGTTTCTGCAATTCTCTAATCTTCAAAATATGATCTACTCTATGCTCAGTCTTTTCAACATGACCATAAAGCATTGTGGAGTTGCCTCGAATTCCTTGTTTGTGGGCTATTTCCGCTGCATTAAGCCATTCTTCACCACTACACTTAGAGGCAGCTGCAACAATCTTTCTTATTTCAGGGTTAAAGATTTCTGCGCCTCCACCTGCATTAGCATCTATCCCTGCATCCTTAAACCGTGAGAAAACTTCAGTAATTGAGTTATTAGTTAACTTAGATATGAAGATAATTTCAATCATTGTTAACGCCTTTACAGTTACATTAGGCCACTTAGTTTTGATACCCCTGAAGATATTCTCGTAGAATTCGATCTGAAGGTCAGGATTAAGTCCACCGACTATATGAATCTCGGTGGCTCCATTATTGACTGCTTTCTTTACGCGCTCCAATACTTGAGGAACTGAGAGAGTATACCCTCCGCTTACTTTCTTTCCTTTCTTGTAAGGTCTATAAAATGCGCATATGGAACATTTCGCTACACATATATTCGAGTAATTCAGATTATAGCTTGATACAAAAGTAACTTTGTCACCAACAAGTTTCTTCCTGACATTATCAGCCACTAATCCCAGTAGGTGAATGTCATCAATATTCATTAAAGAGACCCCATCGTTGAAATCAAGTTCTTCACCATGAATTGCCTTTTCAAGTGCCTTGGAAGCAGATGAATCAGCTATAATGGTCTCTAAAGTTCGCAATCTCTTAAATACAAAAATAGTGCATTATATTTCCTTTACTCCCAAGAGATTGAGGAGCTATGGTTATTGACACAAAAATGCTTGGTCTATTACTCCGTGACTCTGACATTTACAGTATTCTTGAAAAGGCTCTTCACGGTGACAGACTCGGATTTAAAGACATAAATTATCTAATGAAATCTCAGGATACTCATCTCATCGGCTTAGTTGCGGATAGAATCAGAAAGGAGATAGTAGGAGATACAGTCACATTTATTCCAAACCAGATTCTAAACTACACGAATATCTGTACTGTGCGATGTGATTTCTGCGCATTTTATAGGAATAGTGGTGATGAAGATAGTTATACGTTGAATCCTAGTCAAGTGATTGATAGAGCTGTTAAGGCCTGGTCTCAATATAATACTAAACAGGTTTTAATTCAGGGTGGAGTGAATCCTGAGATTTCCATTGAATATTACGAAGAGATTTTTCATGGCATCAAAGAGAAGACCAAAAATTTAGCTATTCATGGATTAAGCACTTCAGAGATAGAGTTTATCTCAAAGAAAGAAAGGGTAAGTATTAAGGAGGTACTTCAACGCTTGCAAAATTCTGGGCTAGATTCTATCCCAGGTGCAGGTGGAGAAATTCTTGTAGATAGAATTAGGAAGAAGATTGGGCGGCGCCTTTCATCTGTTAATGGATGGTTGAGAGTCATGGAAGAGGCACACAAGCTAAATATCCCTACTTCAGCCACTATGATGTATGGACATATCGAAAGCGAGACTGATAGGGCTAAACACCTTCTCACGATAAGGGAGTTACAGAAGAAGACCGGAGGATTTATGGCATTTATAGGCTGGAATTTTGAGTCTGGGTCCACTAAGCTAGAGCAAGACGGATTAGTCACCCATTCTTCGGGAGGAATGGAGCTCCTTAGAATAGTTGCAGCTGCTAGAATAGTTTTCAGAGAACTTATCCGGAATATCCAGTCATCATGGCTGACTAACAGCATTTCGATGGCACAGATAGCATTAATTAATGGCGCCAATGACTGGGGAGGTACGCTTTATGATGAAGAAGTGATACCTGCTACCGGGAAACAAGTTAGAGATATAAAGACTCAGGAAATATTACATTCAATCAAAAATATGAATAGACCGATTGCTGAAAGAGATAATTGTTACAAGATACTACGATACCTATAACTCAAATAAGATAATACTACTTCTGCATAACATATTACATGTGAATGAATACACTACAACCACTCGATTATATCCCAACAGAGTAAGAAATGATTACGATCGACTATTTCCTCCCATGGTTAGTACAAAAAGAATCGTTTGACTGTTTTTTTTATTCACAATATTGGCAATATATTGAGACAAATGGACATAACATTTGAGATGTTTGGAATTAAAGATGAGATATGATGACGTGATTTTATGAATTTAGTTAATTTTTCATCTGGTGATAAAGTCATGTATAAAGACATGATTGGTGTTATTGATTCAGTAGAATATGAACACATAAAAATCAAACTAGAAGATAATTTGTATATAGTTGTTAATATTGAGGATGTAGAATTAATTGAATAAATTTTGAGCTTTATCCGAATTATTGAATAACGTTTAATTTTGTTTTTGAATGACCGGGTAGATCATTTTCAACAAAATTCTCCCCGTTTATTGTAATCTTTGTAGTCTGTGGTAAATCACCTGATTCAAGCCATCCGGTGAAGATTTTTATTTCTTGGAAAAGTCGTTCAATTTGTAAGGGTTTTTTTGCGTTGACTTCGTCGTAGCAGGAAACAATATGTCCCATGTGTACATTTTGAATCCCCAAATATTTGGTTACGTAATATGAGAAGAAAGTCACTGCCTCTTGGTGAGTTTGTGGTGATTTCTTAGCATAGAGCTCACTAAGAGAAGGGCTATGTTCATCACCCTCTAGGTTAATGGGGATTGGTTTTTGGTCAACGTGTTTTTTTATCATGGTTTCCTGCCTAACGTTTTTTGAATCTTTTTGAAGAGACTTTTTCTTCGAAGTTTTTACTGTAACTGATTCATTTACAAAATTCTTTCCATACTTATCAAGAAGCTTTATGATAAAATCTTCGCTTCCTTCCACTTCAATAATTCCTTCATTCATATTGATTTTTGCTTTTGTGGATTCAACCATTTCATTTAGGTTTTGTGTAATTGAGTATATATGGATTTTTGAATTTAAAAATAATTATTTTTTTATTATTTTCTGATTCACACCTAAGAATAAGAGAACTTATTAGTTTCTAGGAACCAATCTTGAATTTGTTATAATATGGCCGTTGGTTATTGTCGTGATTGTAAGAGATTTGTGCCTGATGCAGATTGTGATGGAGGATTGTGTCCATATTGTGAAGGGGAAAATGTTTCGTGCAATCTCCAGAAGAATGAAGAATAAGACTAGGTGAATGCGCCGGTTAATACCAAAGATAAGAGTACTTCGCCTATCAGGTAAGGTATGATTGCAGCTACTATTCCTATCCCGACCATTTCAAGGCCGGATACAATCCAATGTCTGTCTGTAAATGTGGTCTTCCAACATCCGATAATAAATAGGGACAAATATGTTAAGATGGCAGAGATTATCAGGCTGTTTAGTGGTGTCGGTATTAGAAAGAATGGAAGTATGGGAATCATACCTCCAGCTAAGAATGCAGTTAACATAATCAAACCTATTTTGAATGGTGGTTCAAACCTTTTTTCAATAAGCCCCAATTCTTCTTTCATCATTACGTCAAGCCAAACTTCCTCATCACTAGTAATTCGATTCACAATCATGTTAATTTCTTCATCATTAAAAGATGCTTTATTTCGATACATAATTCTGATCTCTTCTTTTTCTACCTCGGGTACTTGCTCAATTTCTATTTTTTCTCTATTGATCTCACTCCTATGGTGCTCTATCTCAGATTTGGATGAGATGTATGCCCCTATACCCATAGATATAGCGCCAGCAATAACTCCTGAAATCCCCACTACAATGATGTGGTCTTGTGCAAAAGATCCGCCGGTTACTCCAGCGAGAAGAGCAAGTAATGAAATTGAACCATCATTAAAACCAAACACTATTTCACGTACATTGGTTCGTTTATGCCACTGTTCAGCTTCTTCAATATTCTTCCTTGCATTTTCAAGAATTTTTTTGTGGTCCACTTTGATTATTTCACTGGTGATTACTATTTGGGGGGATACTAAGTTTTGATAAATCTTTCCAGTAGATGCTTGACGTCTTGTTAGATTCTATTCTAAATAGAAATGGTTTTATTGTACTTGAATTTAGCTCAGGAATAGGAAAGAGCAATAATGGACAGAGACATCTTTACAACCTGCACATATTTTGCTTGTTGTCTATGCTGTAGTCTGGTCCAGCCTTAACCTGTTTAAGAAACTCTTTCTTCGGCGGTTATCTTGGCTGTGCAAACTAATCCATTCCATAGAATATTCGATAAAATAGGGCATACACCCCTAATTCCCCTAAAAAAAGTGGGTTCCCGAGGGATGAAACTGTATGCTAAACTTGAATGGGCCAACCCATTTGGTTCGGTTAAGGATAGGCCAGCTTGGTGGATGATTCAAGAAGGTGAACGACAAGGTATTCTCAAGAAAGGTGAAAGCATCATTATTGAACCGACATCAGGAAATACTGGAGTAGCCTTGGCAGGGATGTGTCAAGCTCTCGGATACAAAGCTGAAATGGTAGTCCCAAAAAGAGTAAGTTCAGAAACTAAAGGCATTATGAAAGCAATGGGTGTGAAGATGCTTGAAACAGATGATGATTTATGTCCCAGAGTAGGTCCAGGAACTGACCAAGCAATAGCGTTAGCTGAAGCGATAGTGAAAGGTAATCCTAAGAAATATTGTATGCCAAATCAATATAAGAATGAAGCTAATTTTCAAGCTCATTACGAGACTACCGGCCCAGAATTATGGGAAGAAACAGAAGGCAAGATAACACATTTCATAACAGGTATAGGAACCGGTGGAACTATAACCGGAGTTTCATCCTACCTAAAAGAGAAGAATCCAGCGATTAAGGTTACTGCGGTACAACCACAAAAAGACCATCATTTACAAGGATTGAGAAATATTGAGGAGTCACAGATGCCTGATGTACTTAAACGACGTGTAGAAGTTATTGATGATTGGAGGACTATCTCTGATGAAGATGCATTCAACACATTGGCAGAAGCTGGAAGAATGGAGAACCTGTTTTTGGGTCCTTCATCAGGAGCTACTCTCCGTGCTGCTCTAGATCTTAGCGATAATGTGAAGGATGGTGTTGGAATAGTAATTTTCGGTGATAGTGGTCATAAATATTGGAGTGTATATAATCAGTTTAACGTGTTTACAAAAGATGAATTTGATAAGCTCAAAGTTGGAGCAAGATATAATGCTGAACCTTTATTCCTAGAGAATAAGATACCGCCAAATAAATAATTTAGACCCATTTTTTTATACAACGATTAATGTTCTATCTGTTGAATATTATTTGATTTATAAACAATACAGCCAGATTTATAACGCTGTTTTTTGTCAAAATAAATATTGAGTATTAGAGATTGTGAGATGAGATGGCACTAGATAAGAAAGCAGTATTGGAAGCTTTGAAACCAGTTATGGATCCGGAGCTTAAAATGAGTATAATGGATCTTGGCATGGTTAAAGAGGTAAGAGTAGAAAATGATGATGTTTATGTGAAAATTGCTCTTACAGCTGAGGGTTGTCCACTTGTAGATAAGATAAGAACAGATGTATCGGCTGCTTTGAGGAATGCTTCGTCTGTAAAGATTGAATTTGAAACTATGAGTAAGGAAGAACTAGAAGTAGTGAGAGAGAAAATTCAAAAAAGATCTTCAGTTGAAAATAAAGTACCTGTAAGTAATCAACAACCTGTAACAGGCATAACTAAAATGTCAAAGGCGGGTATTCGAAACATTATAGCGATAGCTTCTGGGAAAGGGGGTGTAGGAAAATCATTTGCTACAGCTATCCTTGCTACCGAAATTGCAAAACGTGGTTATCATGTAGGGATTCTTGACGCGGATATTACTGGTCCAAGCATGGCCAAAGTGTTTGGGTTAACTGAACGAGTTACTGGAAGTCCGACAGGTATTCTTCCAGCTCAAACCAAGCTAGGAATAAAGGTAATTTCTATGAACCTTGTACTGGAAAAACCAGATGATGCTGTTGTTTGGAGAGGACCAATCTTGAATCAGGTGATAAGACAGATGTATTCTGATGTAGATTGGGGAGACCTCCATTTCTTACTTGTAGATTTACCACCTGGAACTAGTGATTCACCTCTAACAGTTTATCAATCTATGCCTGTGAATGGTTCAGTGATAATAACAACCCCCCAAGATTTAGCTTTAATGATAGTCAAGAAAGCTATTCGTATGGCCACAACTATGAAAATTCCAATACTTGGGCTTGTTGAGAATATGAGTTATTTTAATTGTCCAAGTTGTAATGAACATTTATCAATATTTGGACGATCTAAAGGTGAAGAAAACTCAAAAGAAATCGGGATACCATTCTTGGGAGTAATACCTCTTGATCCAGAGATACCGAAACTTTCAGATCTTGGGCATATAGAAGATTACAGCAATCCAGATATTGTTTCGTTAGTTGATAAGATACTAGAAAATCTCAAGAATCCGCCAAAGGAACAGGCAAAAACAGTGGCATCGAAAAAGAAGATTGAAAAATAGAGAAGATTTTCGATAGATTACTCGAACTTCATCATTATGCTTGGGATCTCATCAATTACGTCAGAAGCGAGTAGGTGGAATCCCTTTGTTTCCGCTACTTTTTCACCAGCTAGCCCATTGAAGAATGCCCCTAAAGTTGCTGCTTCGAATGCGTCTAACCCTTTTGCGAGCAAACCAGCTACTATGCCTGAAAGGATATCACCTGTACCCCCAGCAGTCATTGCGGGAGATCCAGTTTTATTCAAAATCACTTTAGTTCCATCAGAGATTATATCAACTCTACTTTTAAGAAGTATCGTTATGTCGTTCTTCGCAGCCATTTTTTTGACTGCATCAATTCTTTCATCTAAAGATATATTTAAGTCAATTTCAAATAGACGTTTAAATTCACCGATATGCGGAGTAATTACAGCATTTTTACCCTGAATTTTATTTACAATATCGGTTCTTAATGCATCTGCATCGAGTACTACTTTTACTCTGTTAGAAGATAGTTCTTGAACAAGTTTACACGACCCATCAGTTCTTTGAATTCCGAGTCCAGGTCCTAAAACAATGGAATCAACTTTAGGAAGCCACCTCAAAAGTTTGTTTACTGAACCTGGTGTGAGTTTAACATCAGGCCTTGGGATCACTATAATGTTGGGTGAAAGTGCTCTAACTGCTGTTGTTATTGTCTGTGGAACACATAGGTATAGAAGATCTACTCCACATCGTAAAGCTGAAGATGCAGTAAGAAAAGGTGCTCCATGGTATAGCCTTCCACCTCCAATAACTGCTACTGATCCATTTTCGCCTTTTCTTGAATCGGGGTTACGGGGTTTTAGGATAGATTTCACATATTTCTCTGAGACTTCGGAGATTTCGCCCATTTGCACTACATGTTTACCAAGTATATGTTATAAATAAATGTGCGAATTAAGCTTCATCGTAGCTTAACATTGAGAATATATTGTAACCTTCGAGTTTCTTTCTTCCATTAAGGGGGGTAAGTTCCACTATGAATTCGATATCAGCTACTTTTCCATTGATCTTCTCTACAAGTTCAACTGCTGCTTTTGCTGTTCCTCCTGTTGCTAAAAGGTCATCGATAATAGCTACTTTTTGACCGGAAACTATTGCGTCATTGTGCATTTCCATAGTTTCAGAACCGTATTCGAGATCATATGATGTGGATATTGTTTTACTCGGAAGTTTTGATTTCTTTCTAATAGGCACAAATGAGGCACCCATGTTGTAAGCAACTGGTGCACCTATTATGAATCCACGGGCTTCTATACCGACAATTACATCTATTCCAAGGGTTCTACATCTTTCTGTTAGTGTATCTATTACGTACTTGAATGCCTCATGGTCTTGAAGTAATGTTGTAATATCTCTGAATAGAATACCGGGTTTTGGAAAATCGGGTATGTTTCTAATTTTTTTCTTAAGATCTATTATTATTATTCAACTCAATATTTTGTTAAGCTTGGATTACTGCATCATCAAGGGCTTTACTGCAACTACAACTTCTTGATTCCGGTATTTTAAGTATCATGTTTAAGATCAGATTCTTTACTCTGTCATTATTATCCCTGAAAACTTTAACGACCTCTGCAAATTCTACAGGTTTTAGCCCGGGTTTTCCTTCAAGCCCAACATCGTAGTCGGTTACAAGAGATATATTCGCGTAGCATATGCCTAATTCTCGAGCTAAGGTGCATTCTGGGTATTGAGTCATACCGATAACTTCCCAGCCGTTGCTTGTGAAAAACTTGGATTCTGCTCGAGTGGAGAATCTTGGGCCTTCAATAACTACTATCGTACCTGTATTATGAACTGAAATGCCTAGTTTTTTTGTTATGTTTACTGCTACTTCGCGAAGCTCTTGACAATATGGGTCAGCTACGCTTATGTGTGTAGTGATTGGGCCATCATAAAAGGTGTGGGTTCGTCCATCTGTAAAATTGATGAATTGATCTGAGATTACGAAATCACCAGGTTTGATATGCGGTTGAAGACTTCCTGCAGCGCATGGTCCAATTATTCGTTCTACACCAAGTCTGTGTAATGCCCAAATGTTGGCTTTATACGGTATTTTGTGTGGAGGGTATTCGTGTTTTTTTCCATGTCTTGGTAGAAAAGCTACTTTTACACCATCTATCTCGCCTAAAGCTATTTTTCCGCTCGGTTTCCCATACGGTGTATCAATCTCAATTTCTTGGGCATTATCAATCATTGAATAGAATCCGGAACCACCCAAAACACCTACTTTTGCTTTCTCATTTAGGTGAAAATCATTCATTCTTCATTTCACTGCACAAGAAGAAATGAAAAAAGCCTTTTTTAATGTTTATTCAAAATTCCCTATAATGGCGTGATTAAAAGTCCCTATCTTTTTTAATCAGATAGATTCCCAGTAAGTTCTCGTAAATTAGCTTCTGGTCTTGCGCCGACGTGACTAATGATTTCTGCCGCTGCTATTGATCCTATTTTACCACAAGTCTCAAGATCATGCCCGTTTGCTAAACCATAGAGTGCGCCTGCTGCATAAAGATCTCCTGCTCCTGTTGCATCCACAACCTTATGCACTGGTTCAGGGTGGATGATGTAATTTTTTTCTCCAGAAACGATTATTGAACCCTTCTCACTGCGTGTAATTAATGCCAGGTTATCTTCATTTTTCATCTTACTGAGAGCTGATTCGAAATCTTCGGCTTCATATAGGGTAATGATTTCCGATTCGTTTGCAAAAAAGATGTCAACATATTTGTCTAAAAAATCATGGAATGATTCTCGGTGGCGGTCAACACATAATGAGTCAGATAGAGTTAAAGCAACTTTTTGACCTGCTTCATGAGCTATCTTTGCTGCCTTAATTGAAGCATCCTTCGAGCATGGTGAGTCCCATAAGTAACCTTCAAGAAAAGTTATTTTATGCCTACGGATGGTCTCTTCAACAATATCTTCAGGACACAACTTTACTGAGGCGCCCAAATAGGTCAACATAGAACGTTGACTGTCTGGCGTAATAATAACCAAGCAATGAGCTGTGGTTGGTCCCGATGATGCAGGTGATGTTTCGAATTTTACACCCATATCTTTGAGATCCTGAATGAAGATATTCCCAAGCTTATCATCACGTACCTTGCCTATGTAAGATCCCTTACTACCTAAAGCCGCCAAGCCAGCTATCGTGTTGCCAACAGATCCTCCAGACATCTCTACAGTGGAGTTTGTTGCCCTGTAAAGGTTTGCCGCGTAATTCTCATCCACTAAAGTCATACCGCCTTTGATTATCCCATGATCGTTCAGGAATGCATCACTTTCATGAATTAGAACATCGACTATTGCATTACCTAGACCCACTACATCCATAAGTCCATGGTTATCTTCATCTTTCATATCGTCACATCTTCCGCGTTAGCTATATATTTTTCTACCTACCTACAGTATTTTGACTTCGTCTTTCACTAAAAAAATCATTATAAAACTATGAAATGTAAGAAAATATTTTGCTTCTTATTTCTTTAAAGATTTCATAAGATTATATTCAAATTAATTCTTCTTATTTTAGGTTTAAGCCAACAATTACTGTTCCTACATCTGGATCATCAGTATTTATGTTCATTTTTGACTTTAGAAACATATCTACTGGTGGTGATGGGCTTCCCGAAGTACTATCTTTTGTATTTGCTAATTGTTGCAGGGGTGGAAAGGTTCGTTCTGGAAGAACTATCTTAGATTCTTCTTTTGCTTTCCGTATTTTGTCTTTGTAAAGAACAAAGCTTGAGCCTAATAACATAACATCTTTTCTTGTTTTTAGTTTTGTAATTTTTTTTGAATCCGATATTTCTTCACCTAGTATCTCTTTTCCAGACATCATAAGTACAGATGATTTGTCTAGTTTATCCTTGAAGGTTGAAAATAGAATAGGTCTATAAGCAATAGCATAAGTGATTTGTCGATTCAATGCGTTGGTTACTCCTTGGTTTTCTGCTTGAATGGCACCTAATACCGCCTTTTTTCCGGCTTCTTGTTCAAGAATTAGGATCTTTTGTTTAGCATTGCTGTCTAGTTTTATATGTCCTTCAAAACCCGGTATTTTTCGAAGTGTTGCATATATTTCTTGATCTATTTTGTTTTCGTTTTTCATTGATGGGTTTCTCCAGCTAGAGATGTTTCGGCAAGATTTAATAGTTATACTCCACGTCCGGATTTTCAGAAGCAGTATGTGGGAGTTTAAATCTGAACAAAAGAAGTTTGAGATATCTGGCGTAACTATAGGTGGTTCCCCAAGTGAACGGCCTATGGTTCTCGTTGGAAGTATTTTTTATGCTAAACATAAAGTTGTGAAAGATATGGTTAATGGAGAATTTGATCGTTTAGAGACTGAACGCCAGATGAATCTTCAGGCAGAGCTTTCTGATAAGACAGGTATTCCTTGTGCCCTTGATGTTATAGCATCTACTGCAAAATCTATGGAGAAATTTCTGCGATTTGCTTCTGAAACATCGGATGCCCCAATCTTTATGGATGGTTCTACAGATGATGTTAGAATAGCAGGAACAGAATTGGTGACTGAGTGGGGTTTAAAAGACCGAATAATCTATAATTCGATTACACCTGATTTCAAACAGTTAGAACTGGAGAAGATAAGAGAGGCCAAGATTGAAAGTTGTTTACTGTTAGCTTATGCTTCAACGGTTTTTACTGCCGCAGGACGAATCAGCACTATCAAAGAACTTCTTCCAAAACTTGAAGAATATGGAGTGACCAAAACTCTAATCGATAGTTGCGTAATAGATGTCCCAAGTCTAGGAAGTGCAAGTAGAACTATTTTAGAAATTAAAAATGAGTTGGGGTTACCTGCTGGAAATGGTTCGCATAATGCAATTTCAACTTGGAGAGGACTTGAAAAGAAGTTTGGTCAAGAAGCAAGAAGACCAAGTATTGCCACAGCGGCGGCTGTAACTGCTGCTGTAGGAGGAGATTTCTGTTTATATGGTCCACTTCATACTGCACCATATGTATTCCCTGCAGTAGCTATGGTAAACGCTGCGCAAGAACAACTAGGGTTAGAAGAAGGTAAAAAGCCAGATAGAACACTACCACTTTTTCGAATTGGTTAAGAAACCTCAAGCCTAAAGAAAAAATGGTTTACAAAAAAAGAGATAGGTTCTGCTTTTGCAAGGACCTGTAGACTATTCCATTTATTGGTTTACTGGGATTATTATTTTGCTGTAAGACCACTTATTTGTGCTCTATGTATTGTTAGATCCATTTTTTTGATCAACCATTAATTTCTCCTTTGAATAATAATAAAAACTCCAATTGAGACAAGAATTATAAATGCAGCAACGATAATAGCGGTTTCTCCACTTATAAATTGTAATCCAGAGGCCGTAGTAACTGCCACAGTATTAGGGACTGTAGTTGTAACCACTTGTCCTGAAAGAGATTTAGGCTGTACAGGCTCTGATGAAACAGCATACTTCAAATCATATTTCATGTTATCATAGTAGCTTATGTGCAGTCTATTCGAAGAATCCACAGCAATAGAAGACAAAACACCGACATCTCCATCTGAATCTACAGTCTCAATAATCCATACACCATCAGACAAAACAGCATACTTCAAATCAAAATTCGTGCCATCATAGTAGCTTATATGAGGATTACCAGAAGCATCCACAGCAATAGAAGAAAAATCGCCAACATTTCCATCTGAATCTACAGTCTCAATAATCCAGGTGCCACTTGACTTAACAGCATACTTCAAATCAGAATTCGAGTTATCATAGTAGCTTATGTGCAGTCTATTCGAAGAATCCACAGCGAGAGAAGACAAAGCGCCAACATTTCCATCTGAATCTACAGTCTCAATAATCCATACACCATTAGACAAAACAGCATACTTCAAATCAAAATTCGTGCCATCTAAATAACTTATGTGAGGATCACCTGAAGAATCCACAGCAATAGAAGAAAAATCGCCAACATTTCCATCTGAATCTACAGTCTCAATAATCCATACACCATCAGACAAAACAGCATACTTCAAACCACCATTCGAGACATCATAGTAGCTTATGTGAGGATTACCAGAAGCATCCACAGCAATAGAAGACAAACCACCAACAGCGGTATCTGAATCTACAGTCTCAATAATCCATACACCATCAGACAAAACAGCATACTTCAAATCAAAATTCGTGCCATCAAAGTAGCTTATATGAGGATTACCAGAAGCATCCACAGCAATAGAAGACAAAGCGCCAGCATCTCCATCTGGATCTACAGTTGTAATTGCCCATATGTTACTGGACTTAACAGCATACTTCAAATCCTTATTCATGTTATCATAGTAGCTTATGTGAGGATTACCAGAAGCATCCACAGCAATAGAAGAAAAAGCGCCAACATCTCCACCTGAATCTAGAGTTCCAATATTCCAAGTGACCCCATACGAGACTTGAGCAATTGCTACAATCAAAAGAATTACAAATGACAATAATAAAGAAATCTTATGGAGTTTCTTTATCAATAATTAACCCCCTTTTTGAATTCATACTAATACCTACTGGAAAGTAAACATCTGTCAATACAATATATTGGTAATGTAAATGTTTCTTACAGATTTTATATATAGATTACAACCTAAAAATAAAAGTGCATAATTACTTCAAAAAACATTTTCTTTTTATGAACCGAAGACAATAAATCTGTAGATGAATTTGAGTCAGGTATAGGTCAATTTGGTATCTGAAACAGGAAGGAACAGGAAGAATGATTCAACGAGTATAACATTTCTACCGGAAGGTAAACATCTTGATATCAAAAGTGGGTCCACTGTTCTTGATGCAACAAGAAAGATGGGAATAGACATTCAAGCTCCATGTGGAGATTTAGGGTTATGTGGAAGATGCAAAATAGTTCTAGGGAAAGGAAAAAACCTCGCAGAACTACCAACTGAAACAGAGAAAAAAATTCTCTCAACAAAAGAACTCGATGACGGCTACAGGTTAGCTTGTCAATGCAAGGTTTCTGAAAAAGGACTTTTGAGCGTTATTGTACCTCCTGAAAGTAAGATAAGTCAGCAACGAATAGTGATCCAAGGAATAATGCCTCAATTCCAAATGTCTCCCATAGTTAAAGACACAATAATTGAACTAAAGAAGAAACAAGAATCGAAAAGCGACTCTGAAACCCTTTTAGAGGCCCTAAGTGAAAACGGATTTACAGATGTTTCCATCGACATAGATGCAATAAGAAGACTCCCAGATGTTATAAGAGAAGGAAATTGGAGCATAAACGCAACTTTATGGAATAACAAAGAAGTTCTATCACTTCAACCCAAAGACAAAGCAGGTCAAACACTTGGTTTCGCTGTTGATGTTGGAACCACTAAAGTTGCGGGTTATCTCGTGGATTTGAAGAACGGTGAATTATTAGCAGCAGTTTCTCTTCCAAATCCTCAAATATCTTTTGGAGAAGATCTTATTTCACGTATAACTTATTGGACTGAATCGGAAGAGAAAGGAATCAGCCTCCAAAAGATAGTTATTGGTTGTGTCAATAAACTTATTGAAGATTCCTGTAAAAAATTTGACGTTACAAAAAATGAAATTTATGATATTACAGTGGTTGGAAACACTGCGATGCACCACATATTTTTCGGTATTTCACCAAAGTATGTGGGTCAATCACCGTTCCCGGTTGCTGTTAAGAACAGTTTCGATGTGAAAGCTAAAGATATTGGGATGATAGCAAATTCTGCGGCATATGTTCATGCTTTACCACCTATAGCAGGTTTTGTTGGTGCAGACACCGTAGCCGGAATACTTGCAACCGAGATCTACAATAAAGAAGAAACATGTATGTTAATAGATGTAGGAACAAACGCAGAAATAGTTGTTGGGAACAAAGATAAACTGACTTGCTGCTCTGCTCCAGCAGGCCCAGCTTTTGAAGGAGCAAAAATCAAACATGGAATGAGAGCATCATCAGGTGCAATAGAAACAGTCTGGATAGATCCAAAAACCCTTGAAACTGGCTACAAAACAATAGACGAAACAAAACCAAGAGGAATATGCGGTTCAGGAATAATTGATACAGTAGCCCAACTTCTCAAAACCAACGTAATAGATGATATAGGAAGATTCAACAAGAAACTCAACAATCCACGACTAAGAATCCTTGGAGAAAACACAGAGTTTGTTTTAGCTTGGCAGAAAGATACAAGCATCAATAAAGACATAACAATTACTCGACATGATATTCAAGAGATTCTATTAGCAAAAGCCGCAGTTTACACAGGAACACATATTCTACTGAAACGACTAAACCTAAAACCTAATGATGTAGAGAAACTCTACATAGCGGGAGCCTTCGGAACATATATTGACCTTACCAACACTCTAACTATCGGCATGTTCCCAGAGATACCAAGCAACAAAATCCAATTTGTAGGAAACACCGCAGGCTCAGGTGGAAGACTTGTCCTACTTTCTGAAAAACTCAGATCAAAAGCAGAAGAAATAGCAATAAACACCGGCTACATTGAGTTAGCTTCTGACCCATCATTTGAAACTGAATTCACTAATGCTCTTTGGCTTCCTCACAGAGAAAAAGAGAGGTTCCCATCAATTATGAAAATGTTCGGGAAGCATTAAATACGCTATCCGGATAATAAAAAAAACATGCTTTCTGAGGCTTCCAAGATCCTAGAACAGCTCTTCAAGGAAAAAAACAAGAGGTCATATAATGCGTTCAAACGAGCACAAAGCATTTTACCTGGTGGAAGTACAAGAGAAATAAGTTTTCATAAACCATACCCCATTTATATAAAAAAGGGAAACGGATGTTGGATACAGGATATTGATAATCACACAATTCTTGATTTTCTCAATAACTACATGTCTCTTATACTTGGGCACGCACACCCAAAAATAGTTGAAGCAGTAAAGTCTCAGATTAATAACGGAACAAGTTTTTCAGCACCAACAGAAAACGAAGAACAACTTGGAACAACAATAAACAAAAGAATGCCATCCATAAAATCCATAAGATTCACAAATTCAGGCTCAGAAGCAACTTCACTCTCAATTTTGGCAGCAAAAGCATTTACTGGAAACAAAAAAATTGCAAAATTTGAGGGAGCATACCACGGAACAAACGAAAATACTATGGTGAGCACCAACCCAAAACTAGTAGACACAGGCACAAATGAGAAACCAAACCCAGTACCAGACGGACCACATATCCAAACAAATATTCTAGAGAACACAATAATCTTACCGTTCAACAACCAAAGAGCATGTGAAAAACTTCTTCACCATAATAGAGAAGAGTTAGCAGCAATTATAGTAGAGCCAGTACTTGGCTCAGCTGGAATTATTCCACCTAAACAAGGATTTATGCAGTTTCTTAGGGAAATTACAGAAAAAAACGATGTTCTACTCATTTTCGACGAGGTTGTAACAGGGTTCAGAATCTCACGTGGAGGAGCTCAAGAAAAATATAACGTCAAACCCGACATTACGGCGTTAGGTAAGAACATTGGTGCAGGTTTTCCACTCGGTGCATTCGGTGGACGAGAAGATATTATGGTGCAATTTGACCCTAGAAGAGAAAACAGAATACCTCATTCGGGTTCACTTAACGCAAACCCTGTTAGCTTAAAAGCAGGATTGGCACTACTTGAGGAACTTACTGAAGATAATTACAAAAAAATGTCAGGTCTAACTACTGATGTTGTTCGTGGTCTAGAAAAAGTATTTTCTGAACAAAACATAGACACAAAGATAACCCAATCAGGTTCCTTATTTGGGGTTCATTTCACATCTGAAGAAGTAATTGATTACAGATCAACTATGAGAGAAGATAGGATAAGGAAATCTAATTTCTTTCTAGGATTGCTTCTAAACGGCGCAATGATAGCACCAAAAGGATTAGGCTGCATTTCTACGCCAATAAGCAACCGAGAGGTCAATATTTTTCTTCAGAAAGTTGCTGAAACAATGATTTACATTAAAGAAAGATAGATAAACACTAATTTAGGAACTTGTTCTTTAGCGATATTATTGACTAGTATTGAAGATGTTGTACAAAAAATTCCGCAAGAGGCAACAGTTCCTCTTCAAAAGAAATTGATGGATATTCTACTTAAATCAAAGAAAGGACAGATGTTAGATCCAAATATTGCAAAAAGTATCCTAAACAATTATCATGATAACGACCTAAAGTCTCCCGAAGGATTCAAAACGTTACTTGAAGCAGCTGTTTCACTTGAGAAAGAGAAAGTTGCTGAAAAAATGCAGGAACTTAATCTAAATGAGGCTGCGGCCCAACTGGGAGGAAACTAAGTTGAAGTTTGCGGTAGAATTTGTTCCGCAGGAAGCATACTGGAAAACTACGTACTATGCTATGCTTGCCGAAAAATCAGGTTACGACTATGTCTGGATTACTGACCACTTTAATAACCGAAACGTATACACAGCACTTACAAACATTCTAAATTATACAGACCGAGTAAAAATCGGTCCAGGAGTAACCAACCCATATGTTTTGCACCCAATCGGGTTAGCTCAATCGATGATGTCATTGGCTGAAATGGGTCCAGGCAGAGTAATTTGCGGGCTTGGAACTGGAGACAAAACAACTCTTGATATGGTAAGTATTCCACGAAACAAACCTTTGAGAACTGTACGCGAAACTACACAAATCGTACGAGAGATAACAGCTGGAAACCGGTTAACAATGGAAGGAAAAATCTACCAAGTATCGGGTGTAAAACTTAACTTCAAGATACCCGACCATATCCCTGTATTTATTGGTGCACAAGGCCCCAAAATGTTAGCACTTGCAGCAGAAATCGGTGACGGTGTACTTATCAACGCCTCAAGCCCAAAAGACTTCGAACCAGCTTTTACACACATCAAAGAAGGATTAGCTAAAGCAGAGAAAAAAATGGGAGATATTGAAGTTGTTGCTGCAACAGCCTTCTCAGTAGATAAAGACCTAGAAAAAGCACGACAAGCAGCAATGCCAGTTGCAGCATTCATTGTAGCAGGCTGCCCAGAACCAATATTGGAGAGACACGGAATACCAGTAGAAGCTGCTGGTGAAATAAGTGCAGCAATTGCAAAAGGGGATTGGGGAGCAGTCTTCAGCAAAGTTACACCAGAAATGCTTGATGCATTCTCAATATGTGGAACACCAGAAACATGTATAGAGAAAATAAATAACTTGAAAAAGATGGGAGTCACACTATTCATAACCGGATCACCAATAGGTCCAAAAATCCACAAATCAATCGAACTATTCAGTAAAGAAGTATTGCCACATGTTTCAGATTAAAAAAATCTAAATGATGTCGTGCCATCCAGAATTATCACCTAAACAGGTTCAAATCCACAATTGATTGTAGTTAAATAAAACCAAGTACATAGTTATTTGGTTAATGGAAGAAGAATGATAGAAGATAAAGGCGATTTTAAATGCGATGTTTGTGGAATTAAGAGAACTACACAGGTATTTCTAAATGCTCACAAGTCCTCCAAACACGGAAAGGATTTTGAACAATTACAAAACGAGAACTCCGGTATCTAAACAAAAGATACTAATCTTCACTACATTTCTTGAAAACATAATTCAAAAATATTTGATGAATCCTTAAATCTCGGTATCAGCATTCTCTGTTAGATAAGATTGGCTAATATCTTTATTTCTCATAGTCGAAAAGATAAAGAGATAATAACATTTTTTGATAGTATATTTTCAGGTTCAAAGGTTAAAGCTGTTAAGATAGAGTTTGAGAAAATTAAAGCTGAAGCAATTCCCTCAATAACTATTAGAAAAAAAATAAAACAGTCAAAAGCCGCATTTGTTTTATTAGGCCCTAATGTAGAATTAACGATATATACCCGAAATTGGATCTCATTTGAAATCGGTTTAGCTGCAGCTCTAGGAAAACCGATTTGGGTATTCGAACCTATACAAAGTAACATCAAGTTTCCAATCCCATATCTTAATCACTATATGCAATATGAGCTGGAATACGACCGCGAATATATTACATCAATAGTGAAAGCGTATGAGAAATCGAAAGTTGAACCACCAGATGGATTTATAGTGAAATGTAGCTATGATAATTGTAAATTACCGTTTATTTTACATACAAAGACATACTCGTTCAATTGTCCAGCATGCAGACAACCATTACAAATTAATTCTCTTGATTCTCCAACCAAAAAATACTATTATCAAGACCCAATTACAGGATTAGACGAAAGAATGGGTAAAAGAATCATCTAAACAATAGTTGAACTTTTTATGTTGTAGTTATATAAAACCAAACACGAAATAATCTATGGGCCCGCTGGGATTAGCCCCCAAACAGGTTCAAACTCACAATCCAAATAACATTAATTACAGCTAAATAAAATCAAGCATAATAGATTATTCTAGAGCATGTTTTTTTATTTCTCAATATCCTCTTTTGGTGCTGATTAAATATTAACGGAAAGATAAAGATCTTTACAAATAATTTGGAGTTTTTATTTCAGCCGGCTCCATATTTTTTAGGTTTCCTGACAAGAAGTTTTCGTAAGCTTGCAGATCGAGGAGACCATGCCCGCAGTTATTGAATGCTATCACCTTCTTTTCACCTGTTTTCTTACATCTTAATGCTTCATCTATAGCATATTTGATATTATGTGAAGTTTCAGGAGCTGGAATTATCCCTTCTGTCTTAGCAAATATTTGGGCTGCTTCAAATATTTCGGTTTGGTGGAAAGCCACTGGTTTAATGAGGTTTTGATTTATGAGTAGTGAGAGACTTGGTGCTTTTCCATGGTATCTTAAACCCCCTGAATGAATTGGTGGTGGAATATAATCATGTCCTAGGGTATACATTTTTAATAATGGTGTAGTCTCCGCTGTGTCTCCAAAGTCGTAGGTGTAGGTACCTTTTGTTGTTGATGGAACTGCTTTAGGTTCACACGATATAAACTCAGTTTCTGTTTTGCCGTGAAGTTTATCCATCATGAATGGGTATGCAAATCCTGCAAAGTTTGATCCTCCACCAATGCATCCGCAAATAATGTCAGGATACACATCAATCATTTCGAACTGTTTCTTTGCTTCTAATCCTACGACTGTTTGATGAAGTAAGACATGGTTTAAAACTGATCCTAGACAGTATCTTGTGTTGTCATCTGTAAGCGTATCTTCTATAGCTTCACTTATTGCTATTCCAAGGGATCCATTATGTTCTGGGTTTTCACTTCGTATTTTCTGTCCAAATTTTGTTTGGTTACTTGGAGAAGAAAATACTTCAGCACCCCAAATTTCCATCATAGTTTTACGTCCTGGCTTTGTTCTGTAGCTCCCAGAAACCATGTATACACGACATTTTAGATCAAAAATATTTGTAGACATAGCGAGCGCAGATCCCCATTGACCTGCTCCTGTTTCTGTTACAACCCTTTCAATACCTTGAGCTTTATTGTAATATGCTTGGGGAATGGCAGTATTAGGTTTGTGACTTCCTGCAGGACTTAGGTATTCACTTTTGTAATAAATTTCTGCTGGAGTCTTGAGATAATCTTCAAGTCGTTTTGCTCTTACAAGCGGTGTTGGTCGAGGTAATCGTTGGTAAGCATCATATACCTCATCAGGTATCTTTATCCAGCGTTCAGCAGACATTTCTTGCATTACGAGCTCTTTTGCAAAAAGACGCAGTAAAGGTGTGGGATCATCAAGTGGCTTCATATTTTGTGGATTAACTGGAGGAGGTAATGGCACAGGTAAATCTGGTAAGATGTTGTACCAAGATGTGGGTATCTCGTCTGATGAAAGAAAAACGGCATGTTCTTTATCAATTTTGGGTTTGGACATATATATTCAACTATAATTGGTGTTTATACTGAACATGGCTGATTTAAATACATTTACTTCAGACTAGATGTATGTTTACAATTACTTGAAACTCTGAAATGGTATGCTTAATGGAGTGATTAGTAAGGCACTATATTTAGATGAGCCAAGAAATTATTCAGTTTCATAGCAAATTCATAGAGTGGGTAGTTTCATATAAAAATCAGGTTCTATCAAGACGTTCTAGAAAGTCTTTCAGACACATTCTCAGGTACATAACTTCATTATTTCTTAACACTTAGACGTGTTGATTGGGATGCCTTTTTCTAAGACTATGGGCATAACAATGTCAATATGGATGATGGAAAAACAGAATCTGAAAGATCGGAGTTGATAAAAGAGCATCTTAAGAATATGTTCTTCAACAAAGTCACAGTCACCTGGATAATATTGTTGATGGTTGAATACTCTATTGCTCTAAGTGGTTTTGATTTTAATTTACCTGAACCCTTCGGGATATTCTCGTTACATCATGTTTTTGAGATTCCTGGATTCATTTTAATCGGATATGCTGTAGTTCTGTATTATTCTTCAACTTCTAAAATGAGGATTCTATACTTAATTCTATTCCTATTAGGAAGTCTATCTTACTTTGTTCCAAGTGGAATAAACACAATAAAACTATTCGCGATGTTTATAATAGCAATTGGACCATTCTTAATTGGATTCTGTATAGGTCAATCTAGACTTTCATATTCTAAAAATGATTAATGGGCCCGCTGGGATTAGCTCCCAAACAGGTTCAAACCCACAATTAATTGTAGTTAAATAAAACCCAAGAACCAAATAATTTCACGTGTAGTTTTGATGTAATCACTTTAATCAATTTCTGTCTTGCAAGATGGGCAGGAAGTCTTATTTTGCGCTACTTTTTTCATGCGAAGAATCCATCCCTACCCCATTAACAAAAACAAAAACATTAACATTAACATTAACATTAACATT
>Ga0208521_1000369_pt1 | contig 28713 bp, 25 predicted proteins | sample ETNtaG_24_FD_185754 | JGI IMG/M metagenome (GOLD analysis project Ga0208521, IMG submission 185754) | Marine microbial and viral communities from oxygen minimum zone, Eastern Pacific Ocean - ETNP201306SV47 (SPAdes) (version 2) | ecosystem: Environmental > Aquatic > Marine > Oceanic ... | reverse complement strand
CGCTTTCATATCTCTACATAGGACTTATGAGACAGGCCTTTTGTTGTTCCTTTCAATTCAGGATTGTTTGTAGTCTGGCGATAGGTACTCTTCACAAAGCTCTTCCACCCGACTCCGGTCATCAGTATCGTGTGCATTGCTGTCGAAGGTTTTGAAAGAGGCTTTTTCTGCGCTGTAGACGATCTTGAGCCGTTTAGGGTAGTTCTCATCAGTCATCATATCGGCTGACGCTCTAATAGCCTCCATAATCGCATCTTTATTATTTTCATACGCCTCAAAGGTAGGTATCCATAAACTGTAGCCCTGATGATAGCGTACAGAACTGTATTTTTCTCTCTGAAACTTTCCCGCTCCACACTCAACTCCTTGGATATTCGGCACTCGATAGTCTGTTCGATGATGCTTCGTGAGACCCAGTCCTGATCCTTTTTTATTGAAACTTTTTCCAGAATAAAAAAACCCAAAAAATACGTGATTGTTAAGATAGACAGACCAGTCTTTATGGCATTTCTCGGTAGCGTTTGGAAACTCGTTTTTGATTGTGTCATGCAAGTCATTAACTAACTTTAGTTCTTCCTCCGACGAGCCAAGAGTTTGTTTCTTATCGACTAACCACATCTCAAAGTTTTCGAGTTCACGGCGCTTACCCTTGCCGGCTCGCTCGGGCAAAGTGATTTGTGACTCGTCTGTTGTATTCACACTAGTAACAGCGGTTTCTCCCAAGACGTCGGCGATCACATCTCCCAGATTCTCATCAAACTCTTGCAGTAGGTCGTCCTTAATGAAGTTGAGCAACCGGGAAATATCGGTAACACGATTACGATAGCGTAGATTGTGGTAACAAATCCGGTAAAGACATTGCTCCCATTCCTCATCAAAATCTGGCCCGGAGTCTATGGCGTCCTTGAGATTTCTCTCGAATTTCTCTTTCTCTGCCTCTTCCTTTCTCTGGGTTACTTCAAATGCGGTCGCATCGTCCCATCGCCTAAAATCAGTTTTTCTCACCAAAAGATTGTATATCTCTGGATAGGCGATCTGTAGGCACACTAGGTTGAAAAGCAGGAGTTTTCGGGTGTCACCGCTTGTCAGAGCCTCTGCTGAGTCTTCCGAGGGACTCGGATTCTGGTCAGGGTTTTCGAATAAACCGATAAGGGCAAGCGAATTAATTAGCCGTTTTACCGATCTGGGATTGCCGCCAATGGTTCTAAGAATTATGTTCTCAATGAGGTTGCCTTCGATCTCGTGATCGACAAAACCAATCCTTTGCAGCAGGTCATTGACATACATTCCGATGTTGTATTGTCCCATCGGCATCATGAAAGGAAGTTGGATGATCTTGTCAAAGAAAGCTCGGAACTCCCATTCATTCTCCGCGGTGCGCTTGCCGAATTTACCTTCTAGACCCTTGATGACAACCTGATAGTCAATGGCAAGAACGAACACACAACCAGGGACATTGAATATATTCTTCAACAACTCGAGAATCCTGACCGCATCCCGAGGCTCTATCCGATCCAGATCATCCACGTAAATGACAATTTTCTGGTAAGGGTTTGTTGGCCTTTCCCGAACCTCCTCCGAGAGCCCAATAAGTTGCTGGCGTAACTGTTTGATGGTGTTTTCGTCAGTACCCAGCAATTCCTCAGTAACCTCACCTGCCTTGCCTCCCAGCGCGGTGGTAACTCCTATGCGCAAGGCGCCCTTCATTAGTCCGGTTGCGGCTTTTTTGATCTTGTCCTTGCGGTTGACATCAATGTCCGAATCCAACATGTTGTCAATGATCTCGGAGATGATCTTCAGTAAAGCCTCTTCCGGAGAACAAAGCAGAGAGTTCTCCCATGAATTGATCCATATCTGCTTGTACTCATTGGACTCATCCAGCTTGCTCCAGATGGAGTTCAAAAGAGAGGTCTTGCCGCTACCCCATTCACCTTGAATACCGATCGTGATGGGGGTATCGGACTTTTGGATGAAATGCGTCAGAGCCATTGCGTGGCGACTGATGTCCAGTTTATCTGGCTGATCACCTCTGTTCGGTTCATCAACTATTCCAATGGCTTGATCTTTCATATTTTTATATTCCTTTCTTTCTGAACCAATAGAGTCAGGACTTTTCCCGTTTGTAGTTACAGTTCAGATTTATAGACTCAACCAGCGGTTCATATAGTTTTAAAGCGTGATCCTTACAATGCAACTTCTTGACATCGAGAAGGATCCTTCTGCATCAATCCCGTCCAAATCTTAGATCCGTCAGCCTAGTGAGAAGAAACTTTGCCTCTTGTGACCCTTTGATGCATACCACGCTATTTAACGGACAAAATAGAGCCAAAGGGCTGCTCTAACCACTTTGCCATCGCCTTCTATATCATCATCAACATCCCTGATTTTATAGTATGTGCTGTGGCTAGTTCCTTTACAAATTTTGTCGCCTCGAATTGTGTACGCGGTGGTGTGACTGGTGCCATCACAGATTTTGTCCCTGCGAATAGTCGCTATTGCACTGTAGCTTGTACCCTTGCATAGCTTATCATTACGCACAGTGGCAATTGCAGAACTACTCCCGCGTTTTGTTAATTTTTTTCCATCAAATTTGTATTTCGCTGCCATAATTCGTTTCTCTCTAACAAGTAACCCTACGTTTTCTTATACCGTTGTGTGTGGCATAAGTACAGTAGACATGCGTGGCGGTAAAGTTGGGAACCAAGACCCGTAGGTGCGCAATCAAAGACCATTAAGATAAAGAACCTGAAAAATTGATGAACATTCTGCACAAAAACCGGTAGTCTCAATTCTCATTGGCACATCATTTTATTGCCCATTGATATGGTATACCATCGAGTGATTCATGAACTGAGTATATGTTGGAACATAGCCACGGTACAAAGTTTTATAAAATCTTGCACAGAACATCAAAATGCTGAGGTTTGCCTGAAGGAAAATAATGATCCTTATAGTTTGTAACGACATTCTGGCGCTGGAACTGGAAACCGAGGGGTTCCTGGGCGAGATCATCAGGAAGTTGAACTAATGGGTACCCAACGCTACTCCGTCACACCGCATCCCATCCAGACCCTGCTGACCTGGGTGAAGACTGGCGAGATCGCCATCCCCGAGATCCAGCGCCCCTTCGTCTGGAACGCCACAAAGGTCCGTAACCTGCTCGACTCGCTCTACCAAGGTTACCCGGTCGGCTACCTGATCACCTGGCGCAATCCGACCGTCAAGCTCAAAGACGGCTCACCCTCGGCGGGCAAACGCATCCTGATCGACGGCCAACAGCGGGTCACCGCACTAATGGCGGCGCTGCTCGGTCGGGAGGTACTGACCAAGGACTATGAGACGGTGCGTATCCGCATCGCCTTCCACCCGGACGAGGAGCGCTTTGAGGTGCGCAACCCCGCCATCAGCAAAGACAAAGCCTGGATTGACGATATCACTGAAATCTTCAGCCCAGATGTAAGTCTGTTCGGTTTGGTTAAAACATATGTGGAGCAAAACGATAGTTCGAACGAGGACACGGTATACAAGGTTTTGGAAAAGGTCCGTGCTATCGTCAACAACCACGTGGGCCTGATCGAACTGGCCGAGGACCTCGACATCGAAACCGTCACCGAGATTTTCATCCGCGTCAACTCAGCCGGCACCGAGCTCTCCCAAGCGGACTTTGCCATGTCGAAGATTTCCGTCAATGAGACCTTCGGCGGCAACCAGCTGCGTAAGGCCATCGACTATTTCTGCCATCTGGCCGTGGCGCCGGAGTTCTACTCCAGAATCGAGAAGGGCGACCCGACCTTCGCGGCATCAGGCTTCTGGTCCAAGATGAGGTGGCTCAAGGACGTCAACGAAAATCTCTACGACCCGACCTATACCGACATGCTGCGCGTAGCCTTCACCTCGGAGTTCGGGCGGGGCAGGCTCCGTGACTTGGTTGCCCTGCTCTCGGGCCGTAACTTCGAAACCCGCGAGTACGAGGAGGCCATCGCCGAGGAGTCTTTCGGTAAGCTTAAAGATGGCATCGTGGCCTTCATGAACAAAACCCACTTCGACCGCCTGACTATGACACTGCGGTCCTCCGGGTTCCTCAACAGCAATCTCATCCGCAGTCAGAACGCCGTCAACTTCGCCTACATTCTCTACCTGTGTGGCCGTGGCCACAACGAAGAGCAGCTGCCCGCTACCGATCTCGAGTGCCTGGTACGGCGCTGGTATGCCATGTCGATTCTGACCGGACGCTACTCAGGCAATCCCGAAACTACCTTCGATGAGGACATCCGCCAGATCGAGGCCCAGGGGGTGCAGAAATACGTCGAGACCGTGATCGAGAACGAGTTGCCCGATAGCTACTGGACCGGCATGTTGCCGCAGTTGATGGACACCTCCTCGGCACAGAGCCCCTACTTCATCGCCTACCAGGCCGCCCAGGCCCGGCTCGGCGACAAAGGTTTTCTCTCCACCGACATCACCGTGCGCGATCTGTTGCTCAACCGAGGCGACAAGCACCATGTCTTCCCGCGCAAACACCTGCAGCGCCAGGGCCTGAGCCGCAGCCGCTACAACCAGATCGCCAACTTCGTCATCAGCCAGAGCGAGATCAACATCGCCATCGGCGACAAAGCACCCGAGAAATACTTCGCCGAGATCGCCGACCAGACCAACGGCGGCTCCAGACGCTACGGCGGCATCACCGAGACCGAGCGACTGCGGGAGAACTTCGCCCAAAACTGCCTACCTGTCTGCCTGCTCGACGGCGAGGTGCCTGACTACGACGACTTCCTCGCCGAGCGGCGACGACTGATGGCGCTACGGATCAAGGAATGGTTCAGGGTGCTGTCGCGGGATAAATTTACAGAGATTTAGCTGCAATAATAGTGCTATAAAGTGCTGGCCTTTCTGTTCAGATTCAGCTTGATCGAGGCAGGTTCGGACCGATCAGGATCTTCCAGAAAGAGAAAAGATAGAAGAGCCAGCAGAGTGACCACAGCAACCCCGAAGCAAGGAGCAGGATCTCTTTGTAGAGATAGAGACCGGCCAGCAGTCGCATCAATGCTGCTATTACCATCATCCAGAAGCCGATCTCGATCAATCGCGGAGGGTTGATCTCTCTTCCAGTGTGTTTGAAGGCAATGCGGGTCATCAGGCTCATCTTCATCAGCCCGAATGCACCCAGTGTAAAGAGATGGATGGCAAGGTCTGCATCCGGTTTTCCGCTTAGATCCCCTGCCCCTCTGGCAACAAAGGTCAACAGGAAGCCGATGTAGGCGATGTGCATGACCTTCAACAGGGAATCCCCCCTGATGCTCCACCCGCGCCACCTCATCATTCGAACCGAGTGTACTAGAAATGCAAATAAAGCAGCCCCTGCACTGATTGTGGTCCCTGCATAAAAGAGCCCTGTAAAACCAAAAAGAACCACCGAGATTACGGCTAGAATTTCAATTGCCGGAATAAAGATCTCGCTCTCCGGCCAGCTGTCGGATTGAAGATGGGTGTGGGTAAAGATAGGGGTGAGAAGACCGGCAACAAAGGAAAACAGAATCATCAAGGTATAGACCGAACCCCTGAGGGCCTGCTGTGCGATATCGGCCCGGCCATCCAGCACTCCGACATAGAACCAGATATTGGTGCACAAGAAGAGCAATAGAATGGGAATCAGCAGCAGATAACGCTTGTCCCCGACCCTGGCAAGGCCCGGCGCAATCAGGCCGATCAGGACAACAAAGTAGAGAGAATCAACAACAGCGGTCACGCCCATCGAGGGTGAAAACCAGAACAGCAATCGGCCGGCCAGCCACAGCAGAACAATCCACTTTAGACGCCCTCCCTTGATCTCCTCACTTCCAGCCCAACTCGGAAGTGCGGTGAGAATAAATCCTGAAGCAATGGCAACAGCAAAGCCAAAGAGCAACTCATGGCCGTGCCAGAGAAAAAAAGGGAGAGAAGAGGGTAAAAGCAGACCGCCTGAAAAAACCATCAGGGCGATCACCATCAGCAACGCCCCATAGAGAGCGGCCAGGAGATAGAGAGGGCGAAAGCCGCTCGACCAGAGCGCGCCGCTTGACAACACCCCTCCCCTCTTAGCCAAATACAATGCCACGCTCACGCAGACCGAGATATTCCTCATCGGTCAGACCGGCTTCACGCAATACTCTGGAGGTATGCTCACCGTACTTGGGCGGGAATGAGAGCTCACTCAAGCCATCAGTACGGTCTACAGCAGGGGGCGGCATATGGATTATCTCACCATCCGGTCGCCTTGATTGTGTCAGCTTGGCATTGACTGCGGCCATACCGGCGACTTGTGGAATGGTTTGAATCGGGGCATGAGGAATCGTAGAGGAGGTGAACTCTTCCGCCAGCTTGTCTTTCGCAACTTGCGCTGTAATCGCTGAAATCTCTTTATGGATCATCTCTCTCTCCTGATGGCGGCCGTCATTCGTTCGGCGAACCTGGTTAGCGATCGAGCTGAATCGAGGGATCTCAGTGAGCCGTTGCCATTGGAGATCATTGCCTATTGCGACAAAAATAAAGCCATCAGAAGTTGGATAGGCATTGGTAGGAATAAATTTACGGTGCTCATTGCCGCATCGCGTAATCTCTGAGTAATCACACCCAAAGTCGAGCAGCGGGAGAGTCGTTATCAGCCATGAGGCGGCGGCCTGAAGCATTGAGACATGAATCTCACTCCCCTCGCCACTCTCTGCCCGCTCGGCAAGCGCCAGACAGACCCCGGCATAGACCTCATCACCCGCCTTAAGGTCAATCAGGGGAACACCGGTAAGGGTTGGCGGGCCTGAGCGATCCCCGGTGAGCTCCATATAACCGGCCATCGCCTGAACAGCAGGGTCATAGCCCGGCACCATGGGGTAATCAGGCCCCATCGCGGAGATTCCGGCCCAGATGATCTCCTCCTTCACCGCCTTGAGTGTCTGGTAGTCGATGCCCATGGGCTTATAACGGCCTGGCAGGGTATTGCAGCAGAAGATATCCACTTCAAGCTCTTTAATCAGCCGATGCAGGATGGCGCGCCCCTCCTCCTCCTTGAGGTTGAGGGCAATTGCCTCTTTACCCACATTGGGGGCGATGAAATAGGAGCGCCGATCATCATCGACAATGCTTTCCCCTATATAGCGGTTGGGATCCCCGGGCAAATCCTCTCCACGCGGGGTGGATTCAATACGGATGACCCGCCATCCCAGCTGGGCAAAACGCAGTGTTGCATAAGGCAGTGAGAGGGCCTGCTCCAGTGACAGTACGGTACGTGGCTTCATATCAACCCCCCTCTGATCACCACTCCAGGGGTTGGGAGCAGCCCTTGAGAGCCCGATAGACCTTCTCAGGGGAGAAAGGGGCCTCATAGATCCTGACACCCGTTGCGTTATAGAGGGCATTGGCAATCGCGGCAGCCATGCAAATTGCCGGAGCTTCTCCAATACCCTTGGCACCCTGTGGCCCTTCCCCATCCATGGTCTCAATAAAAGAGAGATCTATCTCCGGAATTTCCGGGGCCGTAATCAGCTTGTAGTCACGAAAATTGGGGTTCTGGCAATGGCCCTCATCGATGAGGAGGTCCTCTGTCAAGGCATAGCCCTGGCCCATGACAATCCCGCCCTCAACCTGGCCTTCGATCCCCAGTTTGTTCAGCACCCTGCCGACATCATGGGCAGCGGTACATCTGTTTAAGGTGACCACTCCGGTGAGGGTATCGACTTCTATCTCGACAACCTGGGTAGCCCAGGCATAGGAGGCCGATACATCCCCTTTAAACGCCTTATCCTGGTGGACACTGGGAGGCTCATAATAGAAGGAGGTGGTCACCAGCTCAGCACGCTCCTGAAAGTGGAGTGAACGCAGCAACTTGTCCAATGTGATGACCGCCTCACCACTCTCATCGATGACAATGCAGCCTCCACGGAGGGAGAGCTGATCCGCCGGCATCGCGGTCGTGCCCGCAGCGGCATTGAGAATTTTCTCCCTCGCAAGACGCGCTGCACCGATTGCCGAATTTCCGGCAATGAAGGTGGTGCGGCTGGCGTGCACTCCGACATCCCAGGGGGTGATGTCTGTATCATTATTGACCACGGTCACTGCCGAGAGGGGCAGCCCAAGCTCTTCGCAAACAAGCTGTGAGAGTACTGTTTCCGAGCCCTGGCCAATTTCAGAAGCACCGGTCATCAGGGTGACATGGCCAAAATCATCCATCTTGAGGATGGTGCCGCACCCATCTGAAGGATAGATTTTTGCCCCTCCGCCAACATGGAGCATCGAGGCCATTCCGATGCCTTTTTTTACCGCGTTATCGTCTCTCTGGGCCGTAAGGTTTTGCTCCCGCTTTTTGCCAAAATCGCTGCGGGCAGCGGCTGTGGTCAAACACTCCTTAAATCCGCAACTCTTGAAATGCATGCCCTGGCCACTGGTCTCGCCGGCTTGCTGGGCATTCTTGAGGCGGAATTGAAGAGGATCGATGCCAACTGCTTCAGCAAGTTTATCCATATGGGCCTCTACGCAGAAAGTCGCCTGAAGATTTCCATAACCGCGAAATGACCCCGCATAGGGATTATTGGTATAGACCGTAGTGGTGTGATAGAGGCAATGAGGAACTCGATAAAGGGATGAGAAGGTCTGCATCATGACAAAAGGAATTGTCGCTCCCCAGGAGGTATAGGCCCCATTATCCAATAGAGAATCCAGGGTTCGAAAGGTCAGCACACCCTCCTTGGTCACCCCGCTTCGCAGCCGCAGATAGGCCGGCTGGCGGGTGGGTGAAGCCAAAAACTCCTCTTCACGACTGAACGTCAGCTTAACCGGCCGCCGGGTTTTTTGGGCCAGGAAGACAGCGATCGGCTCAAAGGGATAGATATCGAGTTTTGATCCAAAACCACCCCCTATCGGAGGCTGAATGATGCGTATCCGATTGGGATCCATATTGAGCACTGATGCAAACTCACGCTTATGAAGAAACGGAACCTGGGTGTTGGAGTAGAGCGTCAGGTTGCCTGAAGTTGAATCAAAATCAGCAATCACGCCGCTCACCCCCATACAACAGTGGGTGACATAGTGGAGCTTAAAGAGATCCTCAATGACCACATCAGACTCGGCCTCACCCTGTTCAACATCCCCATGGGAGTAATCAAACTCCATTGAGATGTTGTCCGGCTTTGACTCCTGAATGACAGGTGCATTCTCCAGAAGAGCCTGCCGAGGATCAAAAAGAGTGGGCAACTCTTCATACTCAACCTTAATTAATGAGAGTGCCTGCTCGGCAAGCGCTTCAGTTTCAGCGGCTACAGCGGCAATCTCATCGCGCTCACAACGCACCTTGTCACCCTTTAGGGGAGGGTTATCCTTGGTGACTCCGAGAGGTTTATTGGGGACATCTTTTGCGGTGATGACCGCGTGGACCCCTGGAAGCGCTTCTGCCTCTTTGGTATCAATGGAGATGATCCGGGCATGAACCCGATCGGAGCGTAAAATCCTGCCGATAAGCTGGCCCGGCAGGTTGAGATCGTGGATATATCGGGTGTGTCCACTCACCTTGCCCGGCGCATCCATCTTGGGAATCGCTTTTCCGATCAGGGACTCTTTTTCAATTATCGCCGCCATCGCCTCTTCCCTTATCCCTTGTTATCAAGCTCACCGACACTTGCAATAGTCTCAATGATTTTTTTATAACCGGTACACCGGCAGAGATTGCCTTCAATACCACGCTTGATCTGGCTCTCATTGGCCCGTGGATAGTTGTCGAGGATATGTCTCGCCTGCATGACCATCCCCGGGGTACAAAACCCGCACTGCACGCCGCCTTTCTCGGCAAACGCTGTTCGCAGAGGATCGTTTCTGCTGTCGGCAACAAGACCCTCTACCGTGGTTAATGTTCGGCCATCACAATCAACGGCAAACTTCAAACAGGCGTTGACAGAAACCCCATCGATCAAGATGGTGCAGGCCCCGCATTCGCCCTCACCACAGCCATACTTGGTGCCTGTCAGGTTGAGAAGATCTCTCAGCATGGTGAGCACACTCATGGTTAGAGGAATCGTCAGGCTGACGGGTGAGCCGTTTAAGGTAAACTTTATTTCATGCGTCAGTGACATCGCTCAACACCTTGATTGTGAGGTTATGGACCAGTTGTTTGCGATACCAGGCGGTTGCCCGAACATCATCAATGGGTTTGATTTCATCTCTTGCTATCTCAGCAATCTCCTTGATGCGCTCACTATCAAGGGGTGATTGTTCGATCGCTTTCATTGTCTTCAATGCCATAAACGGGACAGGAGCGACTGCTCCGAAAGCAACCCTCGGCGCTTGCAGATAACCGTTGTTGAAAATCCCGCCGATACCGATGGAGACCGTCGAAATATCCAGCGCCGGGCGAGTTCCGAACTTATAAAAACGTGCTCGAAAACCCTTGTTTGAGATCGGTATGGATACTCTGGTGAGCAGTTCATTGGACTGGCGCTGGGTCTTGCCCGGGCCCATAAAGAAGTCCTTAATAGCAACTCTTCTGCTAGCGACTCCATCATCAGATTGACGAGCAAGTTCTACAGCAGCATCCAGGAGAAGCAGTGGAACAAGCATGTCCCCGGCCGGTGAGGCATTACAGATATTGCCCCCTATTGTGCCGACATTGCGAATCTGCATAGAGGCGAATTGATCCGCCGCCTGACCCAGCAGAGGCATTTTAATAGTGAGTTCCGGGTCTTCCATGATCTCGGTAATGGTCGTCAATGCCCCGATCTGTACTTCACTTTCAGTAAAAGTAATATTACGCAACTCACTGATTTTTAATATATTCATCAGCGTATGACTGGGATCATAATTACCTGCCCCAACCCTGAGCATGAGGTCGCTCCCCCCGGCAAGAACAGTGACATTGCCCTGATTGAGTTGGTCGACCGCCTCATCCAGGGTAGCCGGTGCCAGATAGCTTTTAAAATTGGTCATTTGACACCTAAAACCGGATGGGCTCCTGGTAGCAGCCATAAACCTCAACCAGACGAGAGGTAATTTCTCCGACAGTTGCATAGGCCTTCACGGCCTCCATGATGGCCGGCATCACGTTAAGACCGGCTTGTGCATCATCCTTTACCCGCGTGAGCGCGAGATCAGCTTTACTCTGATCCCGTTCGCGGCGTATCTGTTTGAGGCTCTCGATCTGAGCCTGAGCATCCTCCTCCTGATAGGAATGAAACTCGACCTCTCGCTCCTCTTCATCGATTCGATGACGATTGACACCCACTTTCCTGAATTTCCCGGACTGGATATCTCTTTGCATCTGATAGGCCTGGGCAGAGACTTTAGATTGAATTTCGCCGCTTGAAACCAGCTTCACAATGCCTCCTGCCTGGTCGACCTCCTCCATCTCTCTCTCAATCTCCTGGCGCATCTCATTGGTCAGCGTCTCGATGTAATAGGATCCTGCCAACGGGTCTACGGTGTCGCACAGCCCCATCTCATCAGTCAGCAACTGCATTGTTCTGAGTGAGAGGCGCGCAGAATATTCGGTTGGAATGGTATAGGCCTCATCATAAGAGCACAGCGCCATGGTCTGTGTACCGGAGAGCGCAGAAATCAGGGCATAGTAGGCTCCACGAACAATATTAAGCTCCGGTTGCTCAAAGGTAAGCCCGCCCCCACCGCCGCCGGCAATCATCCTCAACCACATTGACTTTGGATCAGTCGCCCCGTACTGCTCCTTGACGATCTTAGCCCACAACCCTCGTGCGGCTCGAAATTTGGCAACCTGCTCGAACAGGTTGCCAAAAATATTGAGGTTGTAGGAGAGGCGGCCGGCAAATTCATCAATATCAAGACCCCGCTTGAGGGTCTCATCGGCATAGGCCCTGGCGATGCAGAATGCAAACGCTATCTCCTGGACAGGGTTCGCACCTGACTCACGGATATGGTAACCACAGACGCTGACAGGGCTGTATTTGGGAGCATGCTCGGCACAATATTCGATCGTATCGCAGACCAGCTTTACAGAGGGTTCAACCGGAAAGACCCAGGTGCCTCGGCCAATGAATTCTTTGAGAATATCGTTCTGGGCTGTACCGCGTAACCGGCTGATGTCATAGCCCCGCTTCTCAGCCATCGCAAAGTACATCGCCATTGCAATGGCAGCAGAGCCATTTATGGTGAGGGAGACAGTAATCTTTTCGAGATCGATCCCATCAAAAGCGATCTCAAAATCCCGCAGGCTATCAACCGCCATTCCGACACGACCAATTTCACCTTCAGCAAGGGGATCGTCAGAATCAAGCCCAATCTGGGTGGGCAGATCAAAGGCTACATTGAGCCCGGTCTGGCCATTATCGATCAGGTATTTAAATCGTTGATTGGTATCGGAGGGATTGCCAAAACCGGCATACTGCCGCATCGTCCACGGCCGCTTTCGATACATCTCCTTGTGAATTCCCCGGGTAAAGGGGTAGCTTCCCGGTTCTCCGACCATCTCAACGCCGCCACTTGATTCAACCTCTTCGGGGCCGTACACCTTTTTGATTTCAATTCCGGATTCATTGATTACTCGACCGTCTTCTGTGTATTCAGTCATGATGCATTTTCCCGGATAAAGCTTATGATCTCTTCAAAATGAGTTCCTGTCGGAAAAATGCCATCAAGGCCAATCTCTCTTAGGGCCTGATGGTCCTGAACAGGAATGTTCCCGCCAATCAACCAGAGTTTTTGTTCAAGCCCTCGCTCCTTGATCAGAGCGGCCAGGCGGGTACAAAATAAAAGATGCGATCCCGCCATGCTTGACAGACCGATGACATCGACTCCCTCCTCCAGTGCGATGTTGGCCACCGCTTCCGGGGTCTGTCTCAAGCCGGTATAGATCACTTCAAACCCGGCATCAGCGAGAGCGCGAACGACCACCTTCGCCCCCTGGTCATGGCCATCCAGGCCAGGCTTGGCGATCAGCACTTTGAGGGGTGTTTGGCGATTCATTTTGAAAGTTCTTTTGCAATGATCAATTTTAAAATTTCACTTGTTCCGCCACCAATCAGAGTGAAGCGAACATCACGAAGATAACGTTGAAAGGGATATTCCATGGCAAAACCATACGATGCCGCAACACGTGCCGCCTTATCACAGATGGAGGCTGCAGCCTCACTCGCGAACAGCTTGGCCATGGCCGCCTCTTTATGATGGGCCAAACCGCTCTCCTTGCAATGGGCGGCAAAGTAGACCAACTGCCTGGCGGCCTCGAGATCTGTACCCATCTCAGCAAGTTTTAACTGAATGGCCTGGAAGCGATTAATGGGTTTTCCAAATTGCTTTCTCTGGCCGGCGTAACTGACTGCTGAATCAAGTGCCGCACGAGCAATACCGACAGCCATTGCACCGGTGATGATGCGGATCTCTGCGAGAAGTTTTCGAAGATGGCCCTCGCCATCACCCTCTTCTTTACTGAGCCGGTGCGAAGCCGGAACAAAACAGTCATCGAATGCGACCTCTGAAGTGGGAAGCGCCCAAACACCCATCTTCTCAATCGGCCGTCCAACATGAACCCCTTCCATCCCGCGCTCGACAACAAAGATAGTCAATTTCTGTTCCTCTCCAGCCTTAGCAAAGACAGTAAAAAAATCGGCAAGCGGGGCTGAAGTGACCCACATTTTCTGACCATTGATAAGATATCCGCCTTCAACATTTTTTGCTGTTGTCCTGATCCCTCCCAGATCGCTGCCCGCATCGGGTTCTGTCATGCAGATGGCGCCAATCTTTTTTCCATCCAGGGCGGGCATGAAGAGTTCTTGATGGTGCAACTCGCTGCCCAGCCGGTAAATAAAATCAGTCCCCATGAGCGATTGCATGGCCACTGCTCCGGCCAGAGAGAGCGACCCTCTTGCAACCTCTTCAAGGGCAAGACAGAAAGAGGTCAGGTCCATCCCGGAGCCGCCTACTGATTCGGGATAACGAATTCCGAAAAAACCGAGTTCACCCAACATCCCAAACAGCTGATGGGGGAATTCATGAGATTCATCAAGCTCAGCGGCCCGGGGGATGATCTGTTCATTGGTAAAGCGCGCAAACGTATCGCGTACACTCCGCTGTGATTCTGTCAATCCAAAAGACATAAATTACTCCTGGCAATCTGTTCTTTATTCATCGTGTATGAGGCTCTTTTTAATCAACAGGTGTTTTACCCCAGGCCATAAACATCCCGTGCCTTTTGCGGTGAGATAATTCCGTTTTTCACCTCTTCCTGCAGAACTTCCCGATCTCTTTTTACTGGGTCTCCATAGCCTCCGCCGCCTCCTGCAATCTGATGATAGAACGTTCCCTGGGGAAGACCGGTAATTAAATCCTTGTTTTTCGGAACCAGCGAACTGCCATCAGGAAGTCGAAGCTCGATTGTATTTAATATGCTCTCATGGCCGCCGAACAATCCGAACGCCGGCTCAAAATCACCATCTCCGAAAGTCACCAACTGGGTGTCATCAGAACCAATGGTGAACTCAGTAACCACCCCAAGCCCCCCTCTCCACTGACCCGGCCCTGCCGAGTCGGGAAGGAGTTCATGACGAACAAGGTGATGCGGCGTCATCTGTTCAAACATCTCATAATCCTGATCAAGCACCCCTCCGGATGCATCGATCATACCGATATGATCATAGCCATCTGTCCCCTTCATTGCACCCGACCCGCCCTTGAGCCCCATAAAGCCAATATCGACATAGGGCTCCCTACTCTGGGGGTCAATACCGGTTGTCAGTGAGCAGAGGAGATTATTCCATCCGGCGGTAACCCTCTCTGGAATGACGGGCGCCAGTGCACGGATAATGGCATCGGCATTGGGTGGGCAGAGGTGATTTCCAAAAGTGGTCGCCTTGGGATAACTGGCATTGAGAATGGTTCCCTCTGGAATAACCATCTCAATCGGCTGGATCATCCCCTCATTATGGGGAATATCCGGATTCACCATCTGCAAAAAGGTAAGAATGGTGGCCGAAGCACTGGAGGTAAAGGTACCGTTTACAAAGCCATCGGTTTGGTCATCCGTTTCTGAATAGTCAAAGGTGATCTTACGATCTTCAACCTCGATTCTGACCCGAATGGTAAACTCAGTCCCTGGGTGGTGGCCATCAAAGAAAACCTTTCCCTCGCCCCGATAGACGCCATTCGGGATCTGTTCAATCTCAGCTTCAATCATTTTTCGTGAGGCATCAAACAGTGCTATTTTATGACTTGCAAAACGTTCGATGCCATACTTTTTAAGGCAGTCCTGCATTCTTCGCTCACCCACTGTGCAGGCCCCCATCTGTGCCCGCATATCATGCTGCACAATATCGAGACGGATGTTGGCAAAGATCAGATCCCAGACATCTTTTCGTAATTGACCTTTTTCATAGACTTTGACTGGCGGAATGCGAAGTGCCTCCTGCCATACCTCGGTGGCATTGGGGTTATACCCACCCCTTACATTGCCGCCAATATCGGCCTGGTGTCCCTTAACCGCAGCCCAACCGACAAGTTCACCTTCGATAAAAATAGGTTTATAGACAGCAACATCATTATTCTGGTTGCCAAGGGAAAACACATCATTATGAAAAATCACATCGCCGTCGTGAATGTCATCTCCAAAGTAGTCGATAATGTATTTACACACCGGTGCCAGAGAGAAGGCAAGAATGGGTAGATTCTCTGTCTGTTCAAGCATATTTCCTTCTGCATCATAGAGGCCGGTAACAAAGTCCTTGGCCTCACAGAGAATGGGAGAACGTGTTGTCATCTGTACTGACATACTCATCTCATCAGTAATTGATTTGAATGTTCTTGCAAAGACAGATAACAGAATGGGGTCAATGCTGCTCATTACCCTCTCCTTTTGTTATTGATGCTACAAGATCCTCTCTGCCCTTGCGATAGAGGACGAATGAACCAAATTGATCACACACAGAGTTGAATGAAGAGCTTACAAAAATAGCCGTAGTCTCCTCTTCAATCATGGCTGGCCCGACAATATGATTTCCATGGTTCAGTTTGTGGCCATCAAAGACAGGAACTGTTTTAAAACACTCCTGTTCAAAAATATAGAGCGAACGTTCCCCCTTGAGTGCAGGTGATGAATCCGACCCGCCATACTCTGTCGCCTTAAACCTGGGCTTTTCAGAACTACCGAGTGCCTGAACCCTGAGATTGATGATTTCGATCGGAACCTTCTGTGTCTCAAGCGAATAACCATAGAGACGATTGTGCTCCTCGTGAAATGCCCGGGTTATGGCATCACTGTCATGAGAGGCAACATCATCTGCGGCGACCTCAAATGAGACCTCGTGATATTGCTTGAGATAACGGCAATCAAAGCGGACAAAAAAGGTTCGCCGCTCAACGGGTATCTTCTCCTCATCGAGGAGTTCAGCCCCCTCATCACGCATCTCATTGATAATCGCATCAACCCGTGCCCAGTCCACCCCATCAAGACGTGAGACATAGGTCCGTACAAAATCATGTTTGAGATCACTCATCAACATGCCTACAGCACAGAGAATGGATGATTCCCTGGGAATAATCTGGAAAGGAACCTCAAGCTCATCACAGATCAGACAGGAGTGGATGGGACCGGCCCCGCCTGCGACCACCATCGGGAATTCACGAGGGTCAAACCCCCGCTTGATGGTGATCTCTCTTACCCCCTGGGCCATATTGTTACAGGCCACCCGATACATTCCAGCGGCGGCTTCCTCGACTGAAATTCCAAGGGGAGTGGCAATTGAGGCCTCGATGGCCTGGCGCGCCGTTTGCCGATCAAGCTTCATTTTGCCGCCTGCAAAATAATCAGGATTCAGGTATCCAAGAACAAGATTGGCATCCGTTGTGGTGGGTTTTGTACCCCCATTGCCGTAACTGACAGGGCCAGGGTCTGCACCTGCACTCATGGGGCCCATCCGCAGCAGACCCCCTTCATCGAGCCATCCGATTGAACCCCCGCCAGCGCCGATGGTATGAATTCCAAGCATGGGAAGTGCGATTCTGTGACGATCAATAGTGCCTTCATTGACCATAAGAGGGCCTTCTGCCACCAGTGCGGCTTCAAAACTGGTCCCTCCCATATCAACCACAATACATCGGTCTCGATCATGAACCTGGGTATAGACCAGACCGGCACCCGGCCCGGCCGCCGGACCGGACAGGAGTGTCAATGCGGCCTTCTCTCTGGCCACTTCAGGCGACATCACCCCGCCGTTGGACTGCATGATCAGCAGCAGTCCTGAAAAGTGAGCGGCTGCCAGCCTCCCCTGGAGCTGATTCAGATAGTGATCCAGAATGGGGCCCACATATGAGTTAAGCGCCGTTGTGCTTACCCTTTCGTAGAATCGTATTGAAGGCAACAGTTCGGTAGAGACCGTGAGATAGGCTTCCGGCATCTGGCGGCGAACCAGCTCTGCCGCCTGCTGTTCGTGTTCATGATTGGCAAAGGCATTCATGAAGCAGATCGATACCGCTTCAACCCCCTCCTGCTTAAAAAGCGCAATCGCCTCACTCACCTCGTCAAGGCTGAGCGGCTTGATCTCATCTCCGTTTCTGTCGATCCTCCCTTCGACCCCTATTCGACAGTAACGGGGAACCAATGGCACCACATTGGTATAGCGGTTATTGTATTGTTCCTCACGAATTCCCCGCCTCATCTCGAGGGCATCGCGAATCCCACTGGTGGTGATTAGCCCGGATTTTGCTCCATTACGAGTCAGCGTTGCGTTGGTGGTTACCGTGGTCCCGTGGACAATGGTCTGGGTCGCTTCAAGAAACTCTTCCAGCGAACAGGATGATCCCCCTATTTGAGCCATCTCCTCAAGCCCATCGATTACTGCCAACGAGGGGTCCTCCGGGGTAGAGAGGGTTTTATGAATACGCGGCTCACGCCCCTCCTCAACCACCAAGAAGTCGGTAAAGGTTCCTCCTACATCGATTCCAATTTTAATCGCCATAGGGACTCTGTTGAGCTGACAGGCAAGGTATCAAAACCAGTGACAACAACAATCCAGGGCAGAATACTGCCCTCGCACCGTGTTCAATCGGTCTGCTCATGATTTTCATAATCATCTTTTCTTAGTCTCGTTCCGATATCATTTTTTTGATCTTCTCTTTTTCTATCTTTCCCATCGCATTACGGGGCAAAGAATCGACAAAAACAAGTTCAGCGGGGTGTTTGAATTTCGCCAGACGGCCTTCAAACAGTGAGTAGATCTCGTCGTGGGTCAGAGAGGCATCAGTAGAGACGATCACGGCAACAGGCACTTCACCCCAGCGTTGATCCTCTCTTCCCACTACGGATGCTTCAATAATTGATGGATGTTGAGCAAGAATATTCTCCACTTCAGCCGGGTAGATGTTCTCTCCTCCGCTGATGATCAACTCCTTGCTTCTCCCATCGATATAGAGATTTCCATCCTCATCCTGGTGACCGATATCACCGCTGCAAAACCACCCCTCACGCATGACCTCGGCGGTCGTCTCGGGTGCGTTCCAGTAACCTCTCATCAGATTTTCACCTCTGACCAATATCTCGCCACTCTCTCCAGGCTTAAGATCCTCAAAATCAGAGTTCACAATACGCAATTCGCAATGAAGTGCTGGCTGACCTGCAGAACCGGCATGAGTTATCGCCTGGGCTGCCTTCAGGTAAGTGGCGATTGGCGCTGTTTCAGTAGAGCCATAGACCTGAATCAACTTGATCCCATATTGATGAACCGATTCAATCAGTGGCAACGGTATCATCGTCGAGCCGGTAGTAATGGAACGCAGAGCGGAGCGATCGATCTTGTTAAAATCAGGAGACTTAAGAAGAGCATGGAGCTGGGCAGGAACGAGAACCACCAGATTGATCTCTTCTTCCTGAAGCGCCCGGAGTGTCTGTTGGGGATCAAAAACTGGGTGAAGAATAACGGTGGCGCCGACATAGAGTGCCGGAAGAGTCTGAATATTCAACCCTCCGACATGAAACAGGGGAAGGGTTGAAAGCACCCGATCACCACTCGACAGATCATGCATATCTATACTGTTGAGCGCATTGGTGAGCAAGGCCTTCTGGTCAAGCAGCGTCCCTTTTGGCTTGCCGGTTGTTCCTGAGGTGTAGCAGAGCAGGAGCAGAGAATCATAACCTGCCTTTGATCCGGAGCCCTCCACTGGATCAGCCTCGGTTAACAACCTGTTGACCGATTCAAATCGGTCGTCATTATCCGCATAGGAGTAGCGCTTTGTGGTTGTGTAATCTTTGGAGTTATCGCCGACTTGAGGGGTAAACGCCTCATCAACAAAGAGGGCCGACGGAAGACAATCCTGGAGAATAAAGCGGTGTTCGCTTGGTGTCAGCCGCCAGTTAAGAGGAAGTAAAATGGCGCCCGTGCGAGCACAGGCAAGCAAGAGAATCACCAACTCTGGAGTGTTATAACCCAGGTAGGCAATGCGATCGCCGGGCTTGATCTTTAGGTGGCTGACCAATAGCCCTGAGACGAGGGCGACCTCAAGCGCAAGGTTGTGATAGGTGTACTCTCTTCCCGGGCAGGAGATGGCTACTTTTTCCGGTACGAACCTGGCATGGCTGTCTATCCAACTGGCGACATTCATCTTCTATCCCAGTGCAGGAAGCAGGAGAGTGAATCCTGACACCTCATCAGCCACTCTCAACCTGCAAAACAACGGCCATTGCGGTATCTCCCGCAGCACAGCCCTGAAAGAGCCCGGCCCCTCCCCCACGGATCACCAGCTCCTCGATCAGCTCGATAATGGAACGCAACCCTGTAGGGCCCTGGGGATGGCCCCAGATCAGCGAACAACCGTAGTTGTTCATCGACATCAGATCTGCTCCTGTCTCTTTGGCAAATACAATGTCATTGATGGCAAACGGGTTATGGGATTTGATCGCATCAATCTGGGTTATCTTGAGATTGGCCATCTCAAGGGCTTGTTTCGCTGCCGGGATAGTCGCTTCAGGCATGAACGCCAGCTCCGTCCTTGATAGTCCGAAGCCGAGAAGCCGTATTCTGATTGAGGGATCCTGACTCAGTTCACCTGCCTTGTCGGCAGTGGTCAGGATCATGGACGCATTCCCATCCGCTGGAAATGTCTGTCCACCAAAGGTAACCGAGCCGTCCGGCAGGACAGGCTTGAGCCGGCTCAAACCCTCAGCTGTTGAGAGAGTAATGCCTTCATCTCCACTGAGTTCGCCTCGGGTCTTCCTGAAATTGGGAGCAGGGACTTCAAAGGGCAGTGTCATGTATTTTTTCTGAAAGGCATGATCATCTGCGGTTGCCATCTGATACTGCTCTGTACGACGGATGACGACCTCATGTTGAGCTTCAGTTGTGACACCGTGCCTGGCAGCAACATTCTCTGCGGTCTGGATCATGGAGTGTCGACCCAGAGGATCGCAACTAAAATTATCCATCACCCAATCTTCATGCGCACCTGTTCCTCCAGGACCGCCTGGATTAGGGTAATAGAGGTGAGGGCCATTGGAGGTTCGATCACAGGTGGTCAACAGAACATTGCTTGCCAGACCGCTCTCGATCTCCTGAGCACCGGCGAGGAGCGTTCGAACACTGGTCGCACAGGCCTGGGCAATGGTGGGCCCCCCAACATCACCCGCGCCGACCATTCCCATAAACCAGGGAAGACCATAGAAAGAGTGCTTCTGGGGAACTGAAAAACCAAGGACGCCGTAATCAAAGAGTGACCCCGGAAGATCTCGCTTTTTAAGTTCATCCACCGCAACATGCGCTGCAAACTGGATGCTATGAAGTCCTGAGAGTGACCCCTGCCATTTGCAAAATGGGGTGCTCCAGTAAGCCCCATAAGGAATTTCTGCTCTGAATCCCACTTCAATCTCCTTTGCGTTTTCTCTCTGGGCAGGCTTTATTGAGCCGCCCTATTGAAAATTGGAACCCCCCTTCTGCAATAACCTCAACAGATATCAGGTCATAGTATAAAACTATCTGAAACAAACCTACCTGTAAAGTTATTTTACAGTAGTGTAAAATTATATTTGCACTTAATTAGGATAATGTTTAGTGTTACATGATTCATTTTACTTATTGTAAAACTTTTGCTGGAACGATCACTGATGTCAAGACGCCACGAAATACTAAGACGAGCGGCCGAGATTTTCGAACGCAAGGGTGTTGCCCACACCTCAATGGAGAATATTGCCCAGGCGGTTGGCGTCAAACGAGAGGCGATCTACTACTATTTCAGCAGCCGTGAAGACATCCTGCTTGAAATTATCCTGCCACAAAGCAGTGCACTGCTCAGCCACTTTAGAAATGCCATGGCAACCCCCCTCAGCGCTACAGAGAAACTCCATGAGGCCATACGGGTTCACTTAAGCGGGTATAATCCGGGGTATCTTGAGATGTCCGTTATGTTGAGGGAAAACCACTATTTCAAAGACAAAAAGAAGCTCAGTGAGCTAAGAACCATTTGGCATGATATGACCCAGCTCTGGGTTGATCTGATTCGGGAGGGGCAAAACAACAATGAGTTCAACCCGAACCTGGACCCAAAACTTGTCGCATTCGGAATCCTGGGCATGTGCAACTGGATGTCACGCTGGTTTGATCCCTCCCAGGATGCCACCATTCCAGAGATCATTGATACCTTCTTCACCCTGGGCTCCCAGGGAATACTCAGGGTTGAGAACACTTCCACTTATAATTCTGAACGCGCGATCGGGAGCGAGTGATCATGACCAAAGACAGAGCGCTCTTTGAAAAGGCAGACACCTGGCTTCAGGAGAACCGTAAAGTGGCACTGGCAACCGTCATAGAGACCTGGGGCTCTTCTCCACGCCCCGTCGGAAGCCATCTTGTGGTCTCTGAAGAAGGCGACTTCCTGGGCTCTGTCTCAGGGGGGTGTGTGGAGAGTGCTGTCATCGATAGCGCCATGAAGGTGATCCGGACCGGCGAACCCCGGACACTTGAGTTCACGGTTGCCGATGAACGCGCCTGGGAGGTGGGTTTGAGCTGTGGGGGTTCGATACGCCTACTGGTTGAACTGCTCTCGCCAACGGCTGTCGACTCAAGACGTACCGCTGAGTCTCAACGACCGCACTCTACAGCGTTCATTACCCGCCTCAATGATGGCGTGTGGACTCAGCTCACCCCCGCTGGTTTTAAGGGCGATCTCTCTCTCAACCCGGGCCAGAAGAGCGAGGCAGCCACCCTCCTTGAGAGCAATAGAAGTGGAATCAGTACGGACCAGAGTCTCTTCATCAAGACCTGCACCCCGCCGCCCCGCCTGATCCTTGTAGGAGCTGTTCATATCGCCCAAGTCCTGGCGCCCATGGCTGAGACAGCAGGCTTTGAAGTCACTCTCGTCGATCCTCGGCGCGGATTTGCCACCGAAACCCGTTTTCCGGATACCGATCTTCAGCTTGAGTGGCCTGACAAGGCGCTCCCTAAACTTCTACCCGACTCAATGACCGCGATAGTTACCCTCAGCCATGACCCCAAGATCGATGATCCCGCCCTCAAAGCAGCCCTCGACAGCAACGCCTTCTATATCGGAGCGCTGGGAAGCCAACGCACCCACTCAAAGCGGATCGACCGGCTCACTGAAGCGGGCCTTACCTCTGCCCTCCACCGGATCCATGCTCCAGTAGGGCTCGACCTCGGGGGGCGCTCTCCCGCCGAGATTGCGGTCTCCATCATTGCCGAGATGATCCGCGCCTTCTACCATAGGGAACAGTGATTCAACTCAGCCCATACGACCAGGAAGAGAGCAGCCAATGAGCCGCCCCTGGCCTATTGCGGCAATAGTCCTTGCTGCAGGAAGCTCAGAACGGATGGGAGAGAGCAATAAACTACTTGAACAGGTGGATGGGCATCCGTTATTGACCTGGGTGATCGACGAGATTTTGGCTTCCACCATCACCAATGTTTTTGTCGTCACTGGGTTTGAGCACAAAAGAGTGGAGACTGCCCTTGATGATTACCCGATTACCTCGCTCTACAACCCGGATTTCTCAACCGGCATTGCTTCATCCATAAGAACAGGCATTACAAATCTTCCTGAAGGCATTGGGGGTGTGATGGTCTTTCTGGGTGATATGCCCCTGATCTCCCGCAACCTCATTGGGGAGCTGATCTTAAGATTTGACCCTCCTGCCGGGCGGTCCATCATCGTCCCCACCTATAGAGGACGCCGTGGAAACCCCATTCTATGGAGCCGGGATCTCTTCGACAAGATGAGAAATCTCAAAGGTGATCGTGGTGCACGAACGCTGTTCAAGCAACATAAAAAATTGATTTATGAACTCCCTGTCATGACTCAATCAATCATCAAAGATGTAGATACCCCTGATGGCCTGGCCGCGATAGGAGAACAACTCAAGGCCCGAAAAAGAGGTGACGGTAAAACCTCAGGCTCAGCCTGATGATTTTATGGATCATTGGTGGTTGGAGCGAAATCAAAGAGCACTGCCAGACAGAGAGGTTGCACTTACATACTGCGATTCCAGTTCTGACAATCGTGTGTCTGTTTTTAACCCTTCAATCGAACGAGCGCGGTCTTGCAATAAAAAATGGATTTAACAGCGACTCCTTGGTGTTGTACTGCAATGGTTCGCCGCTATTGGCAATGACAACCTCGCCGCCTGCAGCGGTCACAACAGCATGTGCTGCAGCGGTATCCCACTCAGAGGTAGGACCCAGGCGCGGATAAATATGAGCTGCGCCTTCAGCCACCAGACACAATTTAAGAGAACTGCCCATCGATACCATTTGATGCTCGCCCAGTGCCCCCAGAAACGAAACCAGCGAATCACCGGCATGTGATCGACTGCCGACCACTTTCCAGATTTCGCCCGGTTGATGCGGTTTGACTTTGACCGCAACCGCATCTTCAATAGCCGACCCCTCCAGCTTAAACGCGCCCCCGTCATCGCCGTAGTAGGTCACATCCAGTACGGGTGCATAAACCACCCCCAGAACCGGCTGATGATCTTCCACCAAGGCAATGTTGACCGTAAATTCGCCATTGCGCTTGATAAATTCCCTGGTTCCATCGAGTGGATCGACCAGCCAGTAGCGCGCCCATTGACGACGCTCCTGCCAACGGATGCCGGCGGCCTCCTCTGACAAGACAGGAATTGATGAATCCAGTTGGGCCAGTCCTTCAACAATTTCGTGATGCGCGGCGAGATCAGCTTCTGTCAGCGGACTATCGTCTGACTTCAGCCGTACACCAAAATCATCGCGCCCATAAACCTCCAGAATTTTAAGTCCCGCCTTGCGGGCCAGCTCGACAACTGACTGCATATCCATGCTTCAAAATTCCTCTTTATCGTTACCTAGAAAACCTTCTCTACTGGGACGTCACAATTCCGGCTTTCATGCCGTTGAATATAGCAGGTAGCGGTTTTGAGAAACAGAATAAACCCGGTTTACCCCAAGGCACGGCCTCCCCATAGAGGGGATATAGAAAAGGCAAAATGTTCTTTTTGGAATATCGTAAAACTCGAGCGATTAACCTTGAGAGAATTCAGGTATAATTCATCCTGAGGTGGAAGATTGGTTTCATTAAGCACACAAAGTTTAAAAGTCCTTCGTGAGCGAGTTCCCCTCTTTGAAGGATTTAACGATGATGAATTGTCCGTGATCATGGCCTGTTCTCAGCGCCGTGTCCTGACGGCTGGTGAGCAATTGATCGCCGAAGGGGCGCTTGCCAATAAACTATTTATTATTGTGAGTGGCGAAGCAGCCATTTATCGTTCGCTTGCCGGCCGCGAAGAGGTGATCGCTCGATTAAAACCCGGGGCAACTGTGGGCGAAATAGGAATTGTGGATAGGGCGCCTCGTTCAGCCAAGGTTGTCGCCGATGACGCATTGGTCCTATTGGAGCTGGAACACAAGATTCTAGAGGAGGTATCCGAAAGCCTCTTGGTAAAGCTCTATCGAAATTTGGCTCTCATTTTAGCTACTCGGCTCCGTGAGACCAACGATATGCTTGATAATGTTGCTGACTTCTCCACAAATGCCTAATCATTTCTGTGCTCGACAACTCCAAAAGGATCTTTACCTCCAATATACGCCTCAACACTGCTCCATCGATAATCTTCCGGTGTGACTATTGTCGTTGATCCACACCCAGGCCTGAATACTCAGGTCAAGAACGGATTGGTAGAGCGCTCTTCGCCAATGGTGGTGATCGGGCCGTGACCGGAGATCACCTGTACTTCATCTCCCATTGGGAAGAGTTGCTGATGGATTGAGCTGATCAGCAAGTTGTGATCACCTTTTGGAAAATCGGTTCGGCCGATGGATCCCTTGAACAGTACATCACCCACGATCGCTATCTGATTCTGCGGATGGAAGAAGACCACATGCCCTGGAGTGTGGCCAGGACAGTGCCGAACTTCGAGAGTCTCTTCCCCAACCGTTACCGTATCCCCCTGTCCCAGCCAGCGGCTCGGCTCAAACTGTTCCGCCATGGGGAGACCAAACATCCTGGATTGTTGGGGCAGATCATCGATCCAGAACTTGTCATCCGGGTGGGGACCTTCGATGGGTAGATTCTGTTCGCGGGCCAACTGGCCTGCTCCACCAGCGTGATCAATATGGGCGTGGGTGATAAGGATCTTTTCCAGGATCAGGTCCTGCTTCTCCACCTCAGCCAGGATGCGCTCTATATCACCACCGGGATCGATGGCCGCAGCTTTTCCAGTTTTTTCGCAGGAGACCAGCGTGCAGTTCTGCTCAAAATTGGTAACCGGGATAATTGTAAATTGCATATCGTTAAACTCTTTAAGACAATACGAAACAGGGGGCTACGCTAAAGCAGGTTTCAAAGGAATTCAAGGATTTTTAGCCTGAGGCTATTTTTTAATCACCACTGTCATGCCACAGCCACAGGATGCCCTCTTGCCAGGAAGCCTTTGCTTGAAAGATAAACCTCTGAGTGTTCTCTATAGACAGATGGTCGAGTACAATTATGATTTAGATCTCGCAGATGGTACTGAGAAACGCTACACGGTGATTGGCTGATTGTGAAAATGGTTCTATATTTCGCCTATGGTTCAAACATGAGCGCAAGCCAGATGAAGAAAATTCTAGGATGGGACGCTCCTCAACAAGCAGGCTTTCTAAAAAAGTTTAAAATTGTTTTCGATCAGGCCGGGTTCTTCGACTCAAGCTGGAGTCCGGCAAACATCCAACCGAATAATTCAGATATAGTTGAAGGTATCATCTATAGTCTTGAGGAAAAAGATCTTAAGAAGCTTGATGTCTATGAAAGATATTATGAGCGTTTAGAAGTTGAAGTTGTTCAATCACAAGAAACCTCTATTAAAGCGTTCGCTTATTATTCCCCCGATTCAAAAGAAGAAAAACCTCCATCCAAGGAATACATTAATTTGGCTCTTCAAGGCAGAAAATTTCTCAGCCCTGGATATTTAGAAAAATTAAAGCAATATTCGGTGATCGGATAATTTGCGAAACCAGGCCCGTACAACGCTGCAGCCGCAGGACAGACTGCCCGGTATCAAACACTAAGCGCTTCAATAAGGTTTAATTCATATCATGGAAACCAGACAACGAGTGCTCACTGTTGTCCACCAGGAGACATCCACTCCGGGGTTACTCGGTGAAAACCTGGTGTCAAGAGGCTATTCGCTGGATCAGTTATGCCCCTGTTTGGGCGACACCTTGCCTCGGGATCTCTCTCCTTATGACGCGGTCGTGATTTTTGGAGGGCCACAAAGCGCTACGGATGATGACCCGGGAATTAGGGCAGAACTGGATTGGCTTGAGACTACCGTAGTTCCGATGGGGATTCCGATGCTGGGTATCTGCCTGGGGGCCCAGGAACTCGCACGAGTGCTGGGGGCAAAAATAGGACTTCGTGGTGACGGCGTAGTCGAGATTGGATACTGTCAGGTTTCCCCCACGCCAGCGGGTCGTGAATTTCTGCCTGCACCTACGACTTTTTATCAATGGCACTCGGAGACCTTTGATATTCCTCCCGGGGCCATTCATCTAGCGCAAAGCAAAAGCTTTAGCGGGCAGGCTTTCTCTTATGGCGATCATGCTTTTGGGATTGAATTTCACCCCGAGATTACCCGGGCCATGATCAACCGCTGGTGCACCTCTGAACGAGGTTGGCCCAAACTTCGCCTTGATGGTGCGCAGTCACATCATGATCAATTGGAAAAGCACACCTCCCATGCTCCCAATGCCCGCCAGTGGCTGGATCACTTTCTCAACAACTTTTTTCTGCCTCACGGAAAAAGATGACGCCGAAGAATCTCTAGCCTATCGTCAGCATCATAAAACCAGAAGCGTTTTATGTCTCAGGCCGCGCATTACCAGCAACCGCAATCAGTGGGCGATATCAGAGACAAGATGGTAGCTAAGCGGGATTTGGCTGCACATGGGCTGTTAAAGAACATATGTAAGATCAGCAGATGGCGGCCCCCCTGACAAGCCCTCTGTCGTGACGATGCCTGAATAGGCGGCACCTTCCAACAGTACTGCTAAGTTTATCTACGGTAACCCTGATCCTTTGCGATCCCCCGGCTGCGGTTGCTGCAAATGTGGTAAGGTATTTGCCAGTCAAAATGGCAATGAAGCCGGTCAGGTTAATTAGGAGCGTATTATGTCTGTAGCAAGAATAACAATAGTGAAGTTTAAGTCTCAAGAAGCCGCTGATAAGGCCGCGGAGTCATATACTACCAACGCACCAAGTGAATTTCCTGAAGCTGAGCAGCTGATCGGTTTGCAAAGTGATGACAATACGCTTTTGGCTGTATCGCTATACGAGAATCAGGAAGCAATGGAGAGGGCTGACGCGGCCAGAGATAAACGCATGTCGAACCCAGAAATTGCCTCTATCGATACCTTCGTTGGGGCTGTGAGGTTGAACCACTCGAGCTGACAAGAGGGGTTAAACGCTTTGAGGGTTGAAGCAATGTTAAGCGTTAAAGTATCGCCCAAATTCCAGGCAGTGATTCCAAAGAAAACCAGGGATCGTTGGCGTGACTGAGCAAGGGTTACTGTCACTGACGGGCATCTGCAAATCATTCCCGGGCTGCCTCGCCAACGACAATATCGATCTGGATGTTGCGGCCGGCGAGATTCACGCCCTGCTTGGTGAAAATGGCGCCGGCAAAAGCACCCTGGTCAAAATCATCTATGGCGTCCTGCGTCCTGACCAGGGAGATATTCGGTGGCAAGGCGAAGTGACGCGGATCGAAAATCCGGCCCAGGCAAGGACACTGGGCATCGGCATGGTGTTCCAGCATTTCTCGCTGTTCGAAGCGATGACCACACTGGAGAACATCGCGCTGGCGCTGCCGCCCGAAGATCCGGAAGCCTTAAGAGTGCGGCTGCAGGAAACTGCCAGTGCCTACGGCCTGGCATTGCAACCTGACCGCCACGTCTATGATCTCTCTATGGGTGAACGGCAGCGCATTGAGATCGTTCGTTGTCTGCTCCAAGACCCCCAACTACTGATACTGGATGAACCCACTTCAGTACTCACACCGCAGGAAACCGAGATCCTGTTTGAAACCCTGCATACATTGGCTCAAGAGGACCGGGCGATTCTGTATATCAGCCACAAGCTGGAAGAGGTCCGGTCACTGTGTGATCGGGCAACGATACTGCGTGGTGGACGCCGGGTCGATGACTGCCTCCCGGCCCAGGAGACGGCACGATCACTGGCTGAGAAAATGATTGGGAAAAAAGTCCAACAGGTCTCACGTCTGTCGCCCATCGA
>Ga0208521_1000364_pt1 | contig 29107 bp, 31 predicted proteins | sample ETNtaG_24_FD_185754 | JGI IMG/M metagenome (GOLD analysis project Ga0208521, IMG submission 185754) | Marine microbial and viral communities from oxygen minimum zone, Eastern Pacific Ocean - ETNP201306SV47 (SPAdes) (version 2) | ecosystem: Environmental > Aquatic > Marine > Oceanic ... | reverse complement strand
GAACAAAGAAAATTATTTGAAAACAATGATTGGAAAATAATTGATGCAGCAAAACCAGCGCATAATTCTCCACCAATACTTTGCTATTCATCAATTTGGCTTTCGATGAATGTTTTAATTTTAGATCACAAAACTGTATGTGTTGAAAAAAGTGAAGTTTATCAAGCAGAGCAATTAGATAAATTAGGTATGGAAGTTATCCTAGTGGATTTAAGAGATGCATATGCTTTTGGAGGAGGACTTCATTGTTGTACTGCAGACGTTTATAGAGAAGGAAAATGTGAAGACTATTTTCCAAAACAATAAATTTAACTTGGATTATTTTTTAAGAATTCAATATATTTTACTACTTCGTTAAATTTTTCATCCTCTATATCTTTGTAGCTATGATTGAATTTTGATTTGACGCATATTGCTACATGTGCATAAGGATTTCTTCCTTTAGGGTGATTGGGATGATTTGGTAGTTGTCCTTCGAGATAGTCGCCAGCTTCCTGAATAATTTTCCAGAGTTTACGAGCCTTTTCTGGTGACATACTACTAAATTATTAAATCTTTAATCTCCTTGGAGTGATGGGTAATTTGCTCATATCCATCTTTTGTAATTATAAAGCTATCTCCAACTTGACCTCGAAAATCTTTAGTGCTACAGCCGCCATCTACTACTAGTACCATTCCTGGTTTAATAACTGTTTTATTGCCTACAACAATTTGAGGTTCTTCTAAAACGCTAAAACCAGTTCCTCGTCCACATCGGTATTTTGGATAAGGGTAGCCTTCGGATTGAATAGTATCGGCGTAAGCTGCATGTACTTCTTCTGCCGTAACACCTGGGCGAAGTACATCTAAAGCAGCTTTTTGAGATTTTACTGCAACTTCTTGAGCTTTTATTTGATCTTTATACCGAATTTCTTCAATCCAAAAAACGCGATCAAAACCTAATTTAAATCTATGAAAATTTGTTGATCCACAATAACAAACAAATACAGGTTCTCCTCTTTTGACTAATTTTGTTGTTGGGCGATGATGTGTTCTAGGTAAATCTTTCCCGGAGGCCATTACAGGCAAGAAATGTATGTTTGGTGACATGCTTATATTATTCGGATAATGAGTTTTTAAAAGTTCAGCTGCCTTTCTAGTGCCTGCTTGTGATTGCGCGATAGCAATTTCATATTCAGCAACGTTATGTCCTATCGCTGTTTTTGCACCTTCCATCATAGCCATGGCAACTTCTCCTGCATGTCTTGCAATTTTCAATTCTTCATCCGTTTTAATCATGCGGATGTCATTTATTATTGGCGTGATATCTCCCATAGGTTTTCCATCCATTAATTCAGATAAATAAATACTTACTGGCGCATTTATTTTGTATTTCTCGCATGCAATATTTATATTTTGTTTTATAATTTTTGGTAAAAATTCTCTCCATTCATTACCAACGCCATCATTCCAGGTCTCTACTTTCTTTACAGGAGCATTCTCTGGCACTAAAAAGAGGTCTAACAAAGGTGTGATCAATGTGCTTTCATCATCTTTTGGCACAAGAAGAATTGTTGGGCGACCAAATTCCATATGAACAAAATTATGGTATCCGGTAAAGTAATACAGGTTGTCATCATCGGTTATAACTGCAAGATCTATATTATCTTGCTTCATTTTTTCTCTTAATTTAAGTAAATTTTTTTTAAACATTTATCCTTCATATTTTTATACATTTTATTTTAACAGTTGTTCATCTAACTCGGTCCAGCATGATGATACAATAATTAATCAATTTCAACATCTTGCAAAATAGGAAAGTATCAAAAAATAACTAAAGTGCGTTAAATTTTTCAATTCTATCATCAAGAGATATCATGTGGTTGTAATGATCAAGCCAAAATTGTTGATCTTTTCTTTTTTCAAAATTACTTAAACTTACCCCCTGTTGTTCAACCCAAGTGTAATATCCTAAATTAAATATCCTTTCTTTATCATTTTGAGATAATTCAAGCATATTATCTGAATCAATTTCCTTTAAATGTTTTTTATATATATTTGAGCAAGCTGCATTGTCAAAAGCACCTTGATAATTATTTTTTGTTTTTTCCAATTCTGATAAATAAAGATCAGCTCCATCAGTTGCAACTGTTATAATGGCATCTTCTTTTCCTAAATTCATATATTTGGCTAATTTTATTGATGCTATAATATTTGCTATACTTGAAAGACCAAATTCAGGTAATGTATTTACCAATGAATTTTTTAATCCTAATTTATTAATTAAATATTCTTTGCCAATTTTAGTGTTAAATACTAAATTTAAATTATCAGTAGCTTTATCAGAAATATCTACTACAAAATCAGTATTCATAACATTATGAATCAGTGGAACAAGTTTATCTCCAATCCCTTGAATATTATGTTCTCCATAACCATTTTTTAGTAATGTTGGGCATTCAAGAGCTTCAACTACAGCAGTTAAAGTCCCCAAACTATTTTTAAGATAATCTCCTGCTGCCAAAGTACCACTTGAACCGGATGCGCAAACATAAAATCTTGCATTTAAATTTGAATCCTTTTTAACTTGCAAAAAAGATTTTTCAAAAGACGGTCCAGTAACAGCTCTGTGTATTGAGTAATTGTAATATTCTGTAAATTGATCGATAATATCATTTTTTGGATCTTTTTTTAGCTTGTTGCAAGCATCAAATATTTCTTTTACGTTACTTTCTGTACCGGATGTTTTTATAATGTCTTTTGGATCTTCTACCCATTTATCTAACCAATTAAAACGTTCTTTACTCATTCCCTCAGGTAAGATCGCAACACTCTTCAGGCCTAAAATTCTTGATATTGCAACCCCACCTCTGCAATAATTTCCTGTTGATGGCCATACTGTTTTTTGTTTTGAATAATCAAAATCACCATTTAATATTCTTGGAAGCAAACAACCATAAGCTGCTAAAACTTTATGCGCTGCAATAAGAGGAAACAATCTTCCTACATTAACAATAATTTTTGCTTCAACGCCTGTAAATTCTTCAGGTAGAACAACATGTTCAGGTACTTTTGAAAATCCGACATGATCTCCGTTATTAAACCAATGAACTCGAAATAAATTCAAAGGGTCCATTGCATCTTTATCTACTGTTTTAAGTTTATTTATTATGTTTTTATCTACTGTATGAGGATTACACAGCTCAGAAATTTTAGGTAAAACTATACCTTTTTTCTTAAAGTATTCAGAAGTTTTGCTGACAATTGTTTCGTTCATAGTTACATACAGTTTATATATTTTCTAATATAAGCTCAGAAGCTTTTTCGGCAATCATAAGAGTAGGGGCATTTAAGTTCGCGCTAGGAATTTCAGGTATTACAGAAGCATCTACTACTCTTAAATTTTGAATTCCTTTAACTTTTAAATTTTCATCAACTACAGCCATTTTATCAACGCCCATTTTACAAGTTCCACAAGGATGGTAGGCAGTTTCTGCATTAGATCTAATATATTCGTTCAATTCATTATCACTTTGTTTGTCAGATCCAGGAGCCACTTCTTTTCCAGCATGTTTTGCTAAAGAAGGTTGTGATAAGATTTTTCTTGCGACGTGAATGCACTCTCTTGTTTGTTTTAAATCATCTTCATCTTCCAAGTAATTAAATAATATTTTAGGATAATCATACGGATTTGAGGAATTTAGTGTAACCGATCCTCTGCTTTTCGGATGGTTAGGGCTGGCATGTAGCTGATAGCCGTGCGAGCTTGGATTAACTAAACCATGATTGATAACAAATGATGGAAAAAAATGAAATTGTATATTGGGCATTTCTCGCTCAGGAGAAGATTTTGTAAATCCTCCGGCCTCTAAATACGATTGAGAACAAGGTCCTGATTTAGATAAAAACCATTGAATACCAGCAAGTACTTTTGGAACTAATTTGGTATATGTATAAAGAGTATCTGGGGTTTTGCATTCCTGTTGAATATAAGTTTCCAAATGATCTTGAAGATTTTTTCCAACACCCTTTAAATCATGAACAACATTGATTCCCCTTTCTTTTAAATGATTTCCATTTCCAATTCCTGAAAGCATTAACAATTGTGGTGAATTAATTGAACCACCACTTAATATTAATTCCTTTTCAGCATAAAATTTTTCTATTTTATTATTAATATTCACTTCAATACCTATGGCTTTATTTCCATCAAAAATAATTTTTTCTACAAACGAATTAGAAAAAATGCTTAAATTTTTTCTTTTTTTTGCCGGGTTTAAATAATACTTAGACACACTTGCTCTTTCACCATCATGAATTGTAGTGTCAAACATTCCAAATCCTTCTTGATACTCCCCATTCATATCCGGATTAATTTTATGTCCAGCATCGGATGCTGCACCTAAAAAAGCTTTAAATAAAGGGTTGTCATTTTTTGATTGGTTAACAGGGAGCAATCCAAAAGAACCTCTATATTGATCTTCTCCTCCAGACCAAGTTTCGATTTTTTTAAAATAAGGAAGAATTTTTTCGTATGACCAGGATTTTAACCCAAAGTTTTTCCATCTTTCATAGTCATTTCGGTTACCTCTTACAAAAACCATTCCATTATGAGATGAGCACCCACCTATCATTTTACCTCTAGGACAAAATAGTTTTCTATTATTCAAATAAGGTTCTGGTTCAGAATAGTATTTCCAATTATATTTTGGGTCATGCATTGTATAGAGTAATGCAAGAGGCATTTTGACTTTCCACATATCACTTGATTTTCCGACCTCAAATAAACCTACCGTATTTTTAGAACTTTCAGTTAGACGATTTGCTAAAACGCAACCGGCAGATCCAGCTCCGATGATAATGTAATCAAACTGCATTATTGAAAATTGTTAATTTGGACAATCTCCTTAGAGCTCCTGATAGTAGGCCCACACCCATGGACTTAGCTTAATCGATTTATTTTTTGAAGTAAATCCTTGGTTAGGCTTAGTTTATGCGACCAAATGATTATCTATTTTAGCAATCTTCGATAAGTGATCATTAAAGCAAATATTACAATCAGAGCGGCAATGCCTGAGTCACCAAGAGTTTTTAATAAAGTTACTAAATTTTCAGTAACCTGCGATCCAAAAAAAGCAACATCAGGACCAAATAATATTTCGGCAAAAACAGAAACTCCCAATAACAAGACACCCAACTCAATAAATTGTTTCAAGTAGTACTTAATTGTTACAATCCAAGCTTTCATCAAATTCCTTTCGTTTTAAGACCTCATACCCGGGCCCTTAACACTTATGGCCCGGGCAATTTAAGATTTCTAATCATTAGTATTAATAATTATGTAAGAGGGAAAAAAATACTAATGGGTATTAAAATACCTATTTATAAAAACCTAATATAATAAGAGCTGCTATCAAGCCGACTATTCCTGCATCACCTAAACTTTGGACTAGCCCAATAATATTATCAGCTATACCACTAACAAATGGAACATTTCCTCCAAGAAGTGATACAACGATACCTAGGCCTAGCAGTGCAATTACAACATGAGTTAAGCTCTTCACCGTACCCGTAAATCCTGCAAGCATCTTCATACTCAACACCTCCCTTGGTTGCTTGTTTAAACAAGTACTACCGAATCAACATTCAGTAGTATATGTTTGTTACTATCATACTATATGTAGATTTCTAGGTAATAATTGATGCTAAAAACATAGTAGAAATGGCCTTTTTTCGTTGATTATTAACGTTTTAATCGATGGAATGAAAACACGAACATATGAAGGTTTATTGATATATTTCAAAGATTAATCTTATATAAATGTTATGAATTTTAGTCACGCATATATATTTCTTGCTTTAGCTATAGTTCTAGAAATTACTGGCACTAGTTTTGTTAAAGATACAGCGGGTTTTACAAAGTGGATTCCATCAATAATTTGTTTAGGCACCATATGTTTTTCATACTATTTAATGTCACATGTGGTCGGTTTTATTCCGGTAGGGATAACATACGCAACTTGGTCAGGATTGGGAATTGCAGCTATAACAATCATAGGTATTTTTAAATATAATCAGATACCAAATATTCCTACAATTATTGGTCTGGTTCTAATTATTATTGGTGTTGTTATTGTAAATACAATGAATGATATCAGAGTACAATAAACGATTACAATAGTAATGATATTATTAGGACAATTTATGAAAATTTATTTTATATACGTAACATTTGGTAATTTAAAAGATGCAAAGAAGATGGGAGGGCAATTGGTTAAAAGAAAGTTAGCCGCTTGTACAAACATCATTCCAAAAATTTATTCAACTTATGTTTGGAAAGAAAAAACCATGACTGATGAAGAATGTTCAATGATAGTCAAAACTTCTAAAAGCAAAGTAAAAGAAGCAATAAGATTTATTATAAATAAACATAGTTATGATTGTCCAGCTATTTCAGCATTTCCAATAGAATCTGGACACACAGATTTTCAGCGATGGGTTAACGAACAAACAATAACTAAACGTAACAAATAAAAAATTATTATGTCTATATGGGGGAGTTTAATTGGTGGAATGGTGGGATTTTCATTTGGAGGACCCATAGGAGCCTTGATTGGTTCGATGATAGGAGGAAAGCTTTCTTCTTCAAGACGAGGTCGTTTTCAACAAGGCTTCGCTCAACAACAACAACTTTTTGTAATTTCATTGATTATTCTTACTGCAAAGCTTGCTAAGGTTGATGGACATGTTTCCAAAGAAGAACTGATAGCCGTAAAAGAAAAACTAAAAATTCCAGAACATGAAATCGAACAGGTAGGAAAAATTTTTAACAAAGCAAAAGAGGACAGTTTAGGCTATGAGCCTTATGCACAACAAATAGCACAAATATATAGAAGAAATCCAGCTGTGCTTGACGAAGTTGTAAATATTTTATTTTATATTGCAGAAGCAGATGGCACAGTATCAGATTCTGAAATTAATTATATTAAAAATGTTTCCACGATCTTTGGTCTTAATTCTAATCAATTCGAAAGTATACGAGAAACGAGAGTAGGATCACACAAACAAAATCCCTATGTTGTTTTAGGATGCCAACCCAATGATGATCTCCAAACTATTAGAAAAAAATATCTTAAACTTTCCAAGGAACATCATCCAGACGTTTTAATGAGCAAGGGATTACCAAAAGAATTGATAACAGAAAGTGAAAAAAAATTGGCAGCAATTAATTCCGCATATGATAAAATTGAAAAAATTAAATCTTAAAATATGCAGCAAATATTTCACAAAATAATAATCAAAACTAAAGGGTCCGGTTTATACAATTTTACTGAACAAACACTTAATTGGCTAAAAGATCAAAAAATTAATAACGGAATATTGAATATCAATATTTTACATACCAGCGCATCTTTGGTTATACAGGAAAATGCTGATCCTGATGTTTTGTATGATCTCAAGAATTTCTTTGATAAATTGGTTCCTATGGATAATAAGCTCTATAAACACAGCATCGAGGGTAAAGATGACATGCCGGCACACATTAAGTCAGCACTTACCAATAATCAGCTTACATTAAGCGTAAAAAACAAACAGTTGATGATTGGTACTTGGCAGGGATTGTATTTATTTGAGCATCGGCTAGAACAGCACAGCAGAACATTGTCTCATCATCTAGTTGGAAATTAATCCGTTCATGTCTTTTCAGGTATTTTTAGTCATAATTGTTGCTGCATTTCTTCATGCAATTTGAATCGCCTGAGGAAGCGTTTGAAGAATTTGTTCCGGTCTTGTTATTCTGTCGAAATATTTCGTAACAGCTTTAAAAGCATCATTTTGGGTAATTCCTGGATTATTAAAGTGTTCCACTTGTTGTAATACTGGGTCGGGCATTCTATTTGTATATGTATCTCCAGGTAAAAATAATATCGGTAGTCTGTTGCTCATTGCTACGGCAGCCGCCGTAACCATATTTGTTGATCCTGGTCCAACAGAGCTCGTTGCAACGAAAATTTGTTTTCTTCTTTTTGCCCTTGCGTAAGCTATACCTGTTAAAGCCATGTTTTGTTCATGATGACCTCTCCAGGTTGGTAGTTCCTTTTGATTTTCTTGTAGAGCCTGACCAAGACAAGCAACATTTCCATGTCCAAAAATTCCAAAGGCTCCAGCAAATAAGGCTTCTTTTTTGCCATCTATTAATATCTTTTGAGATATTAAGTGTTTTACGATTGCATGAGCGCAAGTTAGCTTTATTTTATTCATCTTTCAGTTATAATTCTAAAAAATTAAAAAAAAATATTCTTTATATCAACATTAAATATTAAAAATGTACAGTAAATTTGGTCAATTCATTGATGGTAAATGGCAACCTTCAGAAAAAAATGAAACTTACGAGGTGATTAATCCGGCAACAGAAGAAGTGATAGGAAAGGCATCTAAGGCAACACCAGCAGATGTTGAAAAAGCACTGAAATCTGCTGAAAAAGGTTTTGCAGTTTGGAGGAATACACCTCCCTGGCAAAGATCATATGTAATTAGAAAAATCGCAGATTTAATGAGAAAAAAAAGTGAAGTTTTAGCCAAGTGGCTCACTCTAGAAGTTGGCAAACCTTTGGCGGAAGCACGCGGTGAAATAAGCGGTGCGGCTGATATTTTTGAATGGAACGCTGAAGAAACAAAAAGAATTTATGGACAAACAGTTGAAAGTAGATTTGAAAACACAAGAGTTCATGTTTATTACCAACCTGTCGGTGTTGTTGCTGCGTTAGTGCCGTGGAATTTTCCAATTGTTTTGGCCTCAAGGAAAATTTCAACTGCCCTAGCAGCAGGATGTTCAGTTATTTGTAAGCCTGATGTAATTACACCAGGATGTGTGATGGAAATGATGGACATAATCAAAGAAGCTGGCGTTCCGCCTGGAGTTGTAAACTTACTTTCGGGAGATCCAGCAGCAATTTCATCTCAATTAATTTCATCTGATATAGTAAAAAAAGTTTCGATCACTGGATCAACAAGAGTTGGTAAACTAATTTTAAAACTGGCTGCTGACAAAGTTCAAAGAGTTACTATGGAATTGAGTGGTCATTCACCTTTTATAGTTTTTGATGATGTGGACATTAAAAAGGTTGTCGATATGGCTATTACTGCAAAATTTAGGAATAGTGGCCAAGTCTGCATATCGCCAAGTAGATTTTATATTCATGAAAATAAAAAAGATGCTTTTACAAAATTATTTGTAGAAAAAACTATAAAATTAAAAATTGGCAATGGACTAGATGAGAATGTTCAACTTGGACCAATGACAACAAAAAAAAGATTAAATGAAATTGAAGAACTTGTTGAAAAAACAAAAAAGGAAGGAGCGAAAGTATTGTGTGGAGGAAAAAGACCGGCAGATTTTAACAAAGGATATTTTTACGAACCTACAGTCTTCGATAATGTAACAGATGATTTTACAATAATGAGACAGGAACCTTTCGGCCCGTTAGCTCCAATAACTACATTTAAAGATTTTGATGAAGTAATAGAAAGATCCAATAAACATGAACTTGGTCTGGCTAGCTACATATATACAAATTCAATGGAGAAAGCACACAAAACTTCCGAGTTAATGGAAACAGGAGTTGTGGCCGTTAACACACCTGTAGTGGCAGTAGCCGAAGCTCCATTTGGAGGAATTAAACAAACTGGTTATGGTAGAGAAGGTGGTACAATGGGTATTAAAGATTACCTTAACATCAAATATACTCACTTAGGAATTACTAGTTAATTTCTAAATGAGAAAAAATAGATTAAAAAAAATTTTTTCTGACGGACAAACCATTATTAATGGATGGCTGCAAATTCCAAGTTCCTTTTCCGCAGAAGTTATGGCACATCAAGGCTGGGATTCTTTAACTATAGATATGCAGCATGGCGCCATTGATTACCCAAACGCTTTGCAAATGCTCCAGGCAATTTCCACAACAGAAGTTGTTCCTATGGCAAGGGTTAATTGGAATGATCCAGGCCAAATAATGAAAATTTTGGACGCGGGTAGCTACGGAGTCATTTGTCCCATGATAAATAATAGAGAGCAAGCTGAAAAATTTGTTCAAGCTTGTTTGTATCCACCAAAGGGATATAGAAGTTTTGGTCCAATAAGAGGATTATTATACGGCGGACCAGATTACGCTAAGCACGCAGATAACGAAATATTGAAATTGGCAATGATAGAAACTAGTGAGGCATTAAATAATTTGGACAAAATAATGGGTACTCCGAGTTTAGACGGCATTTATATAGGACCAGCAGATTTAAGCCTAGCGGTTGGAACCGACCCCGGTTTTGATAAAGAGAAAAGTTCTCCAACATTTTCTGCAATTGAAAATATATTAAAACATGCAAAGAAAAACAAAATTCTCGCCGGCATACATAACGCTACACCGGAGTATGCAATGAAAATGATTGAAATGGGTTTTCGAATGGTTACTGTTGGCTCCGATCAAAGATACATGTCAGCAGGAGCAAAATCAGTCGTAGAAAAACTTAAAAAAATTAAAAGTAGAGAAGAGTCAAAAGCATATTAGTTTTAGAAGCAATTGATGAAAAAAGTTTTAATAATCGAAAAAATTCATAATTCTGGTATTGAACTTTTGAAAAAAAGGCAAGATTTTACCTATGAAATTGTAGAGAATCTTGAGGTCAATTTTTTAAAAAATAAATTAAAAGATTGTGATGCAGTTTCACTTAGAGTTTTTAAACTCGATAAAGAATTGATTGAATCAGCTGAGAAATTAAAAATAATTTCAAGACATGGTGTTGGCTACGACAATGTTGATCTTAAGACTACTAAGAAAAAAAATATTACCCTTGCTATTACAGCAAAAGCAAATGCCGTCTCAGTTGCAGAACATGTGTTTTTTATGATGTTGAGCATTTCAAGAGGTGTTGGGATGTATGACAAATGTGTAAGGGATGGAAATTTTTCAAAAAGAAATGATTTACAACTAACTAAAGAACTGTGGAATAAAAATATACTTATAGCGGGATTTGGAAGGATTGGTAAAAATCTAATCAAAAAGTGTAAAGGTTTTGATATGAATGTTTTTGTCTATGATCCTTATGTAGACGAAGAAACAATCACAGGGTTTGGTGGAAAAAAAATTAACGATTTTTCAAAAAATGTTAGAGATATGGATTATCTTTCATTTCATTTACCATCAACCGATGAAACAAAAAATTTAATAGATCTTAAAGTTTTAAGTTCCATGAAAAAAAGTGCGATATTAATTAATACATCACGAGGTACGGTTATTAATGAATTAGATTTGAATGAAGCACTAAATAAAAATATGATTTTGGGAGCAGGTTTAGATGTTTTTGCGAAAGAGCCTCCGGATTCTAATAATCCACTTTTAAAAAATAAAAAAGTATTTTTAAGTCCTCACACATCAACATTTACAGAAGAATGTACAGAGAGAATGGGAGTAGATACAATACAAAATATAATTGATTTTTTTGATGGAAAATTGGACAAATCAATGATTGTAAAATTATGAATGGAATTTTGTTAAGATTTAAAAATAGGTTATCAAGGAGTTTAGCTTTATTAATTAATACAGTTGATCCGGACGCTATAGTTTTTGGAGGAGGTGTTTCTAACGAAATTGTATTTTTAGATGAGATAAAAAAACGCACAGAAAAATGGTTAAATGAAAAAGAAATAAATACAGTTTTTCTTAAACCAAAGTATGGAGATGTCAGCGGCGTAAGAGGGGGGCTGCTTGGTTAGGCAGAAAACTGATATACTAAATAATTAACAAGATGAAATTGCTAAGATATGGAAATAAAGGTAGGGAAAAACCAGCTGCATTGGATAAAGATGGAAAAATTAGAGATCTTTCTTTTCATATAGATGATTTTAATTCTGAAAATCTTAACTTTGAAACTTTAGCAAAATTACAAAAAATAGATCTCAAATCTTTACCCGAAGTTTCAAACACATCTAGAATTGGTCCATGCATTAGTAAACCAGGAAAGTTTATTGGTATTGGTCTGAATTATTCCGATCATGCAGTAGAAACTGGAGCTAAACCACCATCAGAACCAATTGTTTTTACAAAAACAACCAATTGCGTTATTGGACCAAATGATGATGTTCTTATTCCTAACAACTCAAAGAAAACAGATTGGGAAGTAGAAATAGCCTTTGTGATTGGTAAAGAGACAAAATATATCAGAGAAGAAGATGCTCCCAGTCACATTTTTGGTTATTGTATAGTAAACGATATTAGTGAACGAGAATGGCAAATAGAGAAAATGGGACAATGGGTAAAAGGTAAATCTGCAGATACCTTTGGACCAATAGGCCCTTATCTTGTAACAAAAGATGAGATTCCTGATGTTCAAAAATTAAATCTAAGTCTTGATTTAAATAATCAAAGAATGCAAACGGGCAACACAAGCAAAATGATATTTGGTATAAACTTTATTCTATCTTATCTAAGCAATTTTATGTCTTTGCAACCAGGAGATATTGTTACAACCGGAACGCCTCCAGGCGTAGGTTTGGGCAAGAAACCACCATTTTATCTAAAACCAGGCGATGAAATGCGATTAACCATAGATTATTTGGGACACCAATATCAAAGAGTTAAGTAAAATTGTTAATAAAAAATTCAAAACCAGAATGTATTTGGAAAGACAAGTTATTGTTGGGAGAGGGAACATTGTGGGTGCCAAAGTTAAACTCGATATTTTTTGTAGACATAAAAAAGAAAAAAATATTAATTTTAAATAACAAAACAAATAAGAAAAAAATCATAAAAGTAAATAAAGAAATAGGGTTTATTTCCCATGTAAAGAAAAATATTTTCATACTTGGATTAAAATCTGAACTTAGAATTGTGAATTTTAAAAATATGAAAACCATTTCTTCAATCACAATTGAATTAAAAAAACCTAATAATAGAATAAATGACGGAAAAGTTGACCCGGCAGGACGTTTATGGTTTGGAACGATGGATAATTTGGAAAAAAAAAGAACAGGGTCATTATATTGTTTGGATGGTCGTTTGAGATTATACAGAGTTGACAGCAATTATTTCATAACAAATGGACCAGCTTTTTTGAATAAGAATAATTTTTACTACACAGATAGCAGAAAAAGAACAATTTATAAAATTAAAATAAATGACAAATTAAAGATTCAAAAAAAAATTATATTTTTAAAATTTAATGAAAAAGATGGCTCTCCAGATGGAATGACCACTGATGTAAAAAATAATTTGTGGGTTTGTCATTATCGTGGAGCATGTATATCTGCTTATGATTTAAAAGGTAACAAAATTCACAAAATAAACATTCCAGCTAAGAATGTCACAAATTGTACTTTCGGAGGTTCTAAAAATAATGAAATTTTTATTTCAACAGCACGAAAAGGAATGAATCTAAAAGAAATAATAAAATATCCTCTATCAGGTAGTTTATTTAAAACTAAGATAAATTTGAAGGGGAAAAAAGCAACAGCTTTTAAAATGGTCGTTTGACCACTTAACAATCAAGAGTATTTGACTTTTCCCAATCAGTTATCTGATCTTTTTTTGAAAAATTTTCTTTTGAATTAAAATCTTTTAGTTCATGTTCTTTTAATTTCAAATAACTATTAATATTTTTTTCTCCAAAGGAATTTATCAGAACGTCGTTTTTACCCAAATGTTCCAGTGCACTTTCTAAATCTGGTGGAAGTTTTTTTATATTTGGGTAATTGTCACCATCAGTATACATATTTATGAACAAAGGTTGACCCGGGTCACGATTGTTATTAATACCATCAATTCCTGCAGCGATTATCCCTGCCTGAAGTAAATATGGATTGGCAGAACCGTCCATTAATCTTAGCTCGAATCTTCCTGGATCAGGCACTCTTATCATGTGGGTTCTATTGTTTCCTGTATATGATATTTTACTTGGTGACCACGTAGCCCCAGATGCAGTAACTGGAGCATCAATTCTTCGATAACTATTAATTGAAGGATTAAAAAATGCACTCAAAGCTTCAGCAGAATTCAAGATTCCTCCCAAAAAATTATAAGCTAGCTTTGATAGACCTAGTTTATCTCCTTTATCCAAGAACAAATTATTACTTCCATTCCATAATGATATGTGCGCATGGCATCCATTTCCGGTTAAATCTTCGAAAGGTTTTGGCATAAAAGTTGCTCTCAAGCCATGTTTTTCGGCTATAGATTTAACCATAAATTTAAAAAAAACATGACGATCAGCAGTACCCAGGCTATCGGTATAATTCCAATTCATTTCAAATTGGCCGTTAGCATCTTCGTGATCATTTTGATATGGATCCCAACCTAAAGTAATCATGGAGTTGCAAATTTCTTTTATCAAATCATACTGACGCATAAGAGCTGACTGGTCATAACAAGGCTTTGATTGAATATCCCTGCTATCGGCAATAGCGATACCTTCAGGATTAATTAAAAAATATTCACATTCAACTCCTGACTTTAAAGTCATATTATTTTTGGCCAGTCGTGAAATTTGTTTTTTCAACATGACTCGAGGAGAAGCCTCTACGGGCTTGCCATTCATCCATAAATCAGAAGCCAACCAACCGACTTCTTTTTTCCACGGAAGCTGAACTAAACTATCAGGATCTGGAATAGCAAACATGTCAGCATCTGCAGGTGACATATCCAACCAAGTTGCAAAACCCGCAAAACCGGCTCCATTTTTTTGCATTTCTTTTATGGCTTGAGACGGAACTAATTTTGATCTTAAGACCCCAAATAGGTCAACAAAACTAATTAAGAAGTAATTTATTTTTTTTTGTTTTGCTATTTTTGATAAATCCTTTGCCATAAAAAAAATTATTTAAAAAATTAAATCTTTATAAAGTATTAATAAAAAACCAATAATAATAATAATTGCCAAATAAAGTCCATACTTAGCACTTGGCCAAGCAATTCGGCTCATTCGATGTGGTATTTCTGGTTTTTTTTGATCTTCATCGGACATAATAATTGTTGAAACGTACCATAATAAAAGGGCGCTGACAAAAGCAGCGCCCTAATTTTTCATTTTTTCAAATTACCAATCAGGTATATTTTTTTTATAGTCGTTTGGACCATGTTTTTTTCTACCTAACTTTGCTTGCTCTTCGGTTTCTCCTGCTGCTGTAGAAATATGCCACCAGATCCAGAAGACGATAGCAATTGTCAACCAAAGCCATTCGGTTCCAACGTAAGGATAGACTTGACCTGCCACTTCACTTGCGGACAGATGATCAATCCAATTTGTTACTGTAGCCATATGTTTCTCCTTTACCTACTTGATGAAGCAACTGTTTTTTCATCTTTACTAGCTGCCTCCATTATATTGTAGTCTAGACCAGCTAACTCAACATCACGTGGTATACGTAATTTACCTGCGCCATGAAGTATTTTAGCAAGTATCCAGCCTGGTAAGAAACCAAGAACTCCGAACATAATAATTGCTCCGATAATCATTCCAAGAGGATTGATTGGCGCATAATCTGTACCAACCCACATTGATCCTACACTGTATCCAGATGAAGGATATCCCCATAAAACAAAACCGCAAATTACAAGTCCGACAACTCCCGCATAACCATGCACGGCAACTGCACCAACTGCATCGTCGATTTTATATTTTCGTTCAACCCAGTAATGTAATTTATATGCACACACTGTACCAATAGCTGCAATAATTAGCGATTGTAGTGGGTGATATAAATCGTTACCAGCCGAAGCTGCAATGATACCAGCTAGTCCTCCTGAGTAAGTCCAGAATGGATCGCCTTTAGACACCCAATACCCAGCTAACAATCCTCCAGCTAAAGATAGCAAGAAGTTCATTGTAATACCGCTTAGTGTTGTTGGTGTCATATAGATGTTAGTAGCCGTAAAGAATGTTACGCCTTCCATTCCATATTCAGGTCCCAAATTAAATATTGGAACGTTGCATGCTGCATAGAATCCCCAGAAGCCTGTATAAATTAAAAACAGTCCTATACAAACCAACCAAGGATTTCTTGGTCCAATATTTCTCGGTTCTCCACTAGATGAAAACTTTCCAATTCGTGGACCCAATACAGCAAGCACACCTAAAGCAAACCCACCGCAAATTGCGTGAATTACGCCAGAAGCATACGCGTCATGATAACCAAGAATTTTAAGCATCCAACCATCGAAATGCCAGCCCCAAGCAGCGTCAATTGACCAAAATACAGAACCAATTGCGATGGCCAATATACCAAATGCAAACGTTGTGATTCTCTCAATGACTGCTCCTGAAACGATAGAAGCTGCTGTCCAAGAAAATAGTAAGAACGCAGCCCAGAACACTCCCATGATATGGTCGCCAAGGTTAACCGCCATTAAAGGATTTGTTGCATTTGCAAGATCGTTTGCGCCAAATCCTCCACCCAAAATTAGATTTGAATTTTCAGTCATTATAGATGGCGCGAGACCTGGTCCAGTTGGAAATGCCCAATATATCCACCAACCAAAAAAGAACCATGTAATTGTGACTAACGGGATTAACAAGGTATTCTTCATCAACGTATGTTGATGATGTTTATAACGGGATGCTCCAACTTCATACATACAGAATCCCACGTGAATTAAAAACATGAGTACTACTGTCATCCAATAGTAAAATTCTGTAAATATGGTCGTTAGAGCAGCTAACTCATTATCCATATTTACCTCCCTTATAATAATTGAGGATTATTCTATGCGGTCTAGCAAGTTGTACAACAATCTAGAAATGTTATTTATTAAGGTTTATTGAATATTGTGCAACCGACAATTGTATACATTAGATTTTTTTATATGCTTTTTTAAGATCGACCAAAGGATGCTTCGGAGACATTTGAAACTTAACTAATAATTCCCGAGCGATCATATCTCTGTCTTGTTGGTTATCTGGTAATTTAATTTTTTTTGGAATAGTAACCCAACCATTTGCGTTTCTGTCAAAGACAGCAGGTCGATTTTCTTCATAACCCATATGAATATCTTCTAACCAATTTAGATCATCCCAACCCATACGCTCTATGTATTTTTTTAGAAAAGGAGTTATTTTTTTGTAATCTGGTACCAAATTTACATCATATCGGTACCCAATGTGTTGTCCGATCATTTTTTCTCTAGCGCTTTCTTTTTCTTTTGCTCTAGAACTTTTTTTTATTTTTATCTTTTTTTTCTTTGCCATAAATTATTTAAATTTTGTGGAAATTATCAACACCGACAGTATAATTTGTTCCGCTTAAAGGAACTTTTGCTAAGGCGGATGCTTCCATTGTTAATGCTGCTAAATCTTCCGGTTCTAAAGAGTGAACATTTGTTTTTCCACACGCACGTGCTAACAATTGTAATTCTAAAGCCATCGAATGGAGATAGTTGTAAACTCTTAGCGCCGCATCATCCGGATTTAATCTTTTTCTCAATTTTGGATCCTGTGTAGCAACACCAACTGGGCAACGTCCCGTATGACAATGATAACAATAACCAGCTTTGACTCCCATTTCCTTTTCAAAATTGGATTCTGGAATTTCTTTATTACAATTTAATGCAATCATTGATCCCGTTCCGATTGCAATCGCGTCAGCACCTAGGGCTAAACATTTTGCAAGGTCAGCTCCATCTCTTACTCCACCTGCATAAATTAATGTTACTTTTCCCGTTTGACCTATATCATCTAACGCTCTTCTCGCTTCACGAATTGCAGCGATACCAGGAATTCCTGTGTTTGCAGCTGCTATGTGTGGGCCAGCTCCTGTGGACCCTTCCATTCCATCTAAATATATTGAATCAGGATCACATTTTGCAGCCATACGCACATCATCATAAACTTTTGCCGCGCCTAATTTTAATTGTATAGGCACTTGGTTATTTGTGAGTTCTCTTAACTCTTGAACCTTTAAAGCAAGATCATCAGGGCCTAACCAATCCGGATGTCTTGCCGGTGAACGTTGATCTATTCCTGATGGTAAAGAACGCATTTCTGCAACCTGATCTGTAACTTTTTGCCCCATCAAGTGTCCGCCCATACCAACCTTTTGGCCTTGTCCAATAAATACTTCTATACCATCAGCTAATTGAGCGTGATGTGGATTAAATCCATAACGCGATTGAATGCATTGATAAAACCATTTTTCAGAGTAACGCCTTTCATCAGGTATCATTCCACCTTCGCCCGAACACGTTGCGCTTCCAGCCATAGTAGCTCCTCTAGCTAAAGCTGTTTTGGCTTCATAAGAGAGCGCACCAAAACTCATGCCAGTAATATAAACAGGTATATCAAGTTCAATTGGATTTTTACATCTTGGTCCTATGATTGTCTTTGTTTCACATTTTTCTCTATAACCTTCAATTACAAAACGAGTAAGTGTTCCTGGCAAAAATACTAAATCATCGAAGGTTGGAATTTTTTTCATTAAGGCCATACCACGCATTCGGTATCGGCCTAGTTGAGATTTTATATGAATATCGTCTATAACTTCTGGTGTAAAAATTGTGTTTTTTCCTAATAAACTCTTATTTCTTTCATCAGATTTTACTTTATTTTTTTTTACCATAAATTAAATGGCCCCCTTTTTTTCCGTAGGCTCTAATTGGTCATAATTCCAAAGTTTTTTACCCGCTACAATTTTTGTTATTTTTGAAACATTAATATTAGATCCAATTTCAGCAACTTTAAGTTTTCGTTTTAACCAATCGATATCTTGAGATGTAAGTTTAGATTTAATTGCATCGCTACCTAAAGATTTTATTTTTCCACCAACAAATATTGTGCCATCGTACATTGAGTCACCTAAATTAATTCCTACATTTCCTAAAATGATAATCCTTCCTCTTTGCATCATAAAACCTGTAAATGCACCAGCATCACCTCCAACTATGATTGTTCCACCTTTCATATCAATGCCTGTCCTTGCTCCGACGCTTCCTTTACAAATCAAATCTCCTCCCCGAATAGCAGCTCCAAAACATGAACCAGCATTTTTCTCAATTACTACTTTTCCAGCCATCATATTTTCCGCACAAGACCAACCAACTCTTCCAGTAATTCTTACTACTGGACCATCAATAGAACCAACGCCAAAATAACCAAGAGATCCCTCAAAAATTAAATTTAATTTATTTAATATGCCTACTCCTAAGCTATGTTTTCCTTGAGGATTTTTTACAACTACAGTTCCATAGCCGTCCTTCATCAAAGAATTAATTTTATCGTTAAGCTCCTTACATGTTAAATCTTTTGTATCAACTTCAGTTCTTTTATTAAAATCAACGTTATGAGAACCATAATAAAAAAAGTTTTCGGCCTCTTCCGGATTAAAAAAAACTTGTTGTGTTCGACCCCTCAGGACTTCTTTGTGAAGTCCCATTGACTTGGCCTTCGAATCTTTGGCCTGTTTTAGATTTGCCATACTTTAACTTCCCCATCATAAGGATCGTGAGTATCTATCTCTTGAGGCAATAATGTTCTGATTGCTATTTCTTCTGATCCCATAGCAACTAAGTCATCTGATTCATATAGAACCATTGGTTTTGCCGCCATTGTATCTTTTGCCATACCTAGAGAATCTTTTGTGGCAACTAAATATGTAAAAACTCCATCTAATTCCTTAAGCGAGTCTTGCATCCCATCTTTTAATGATGCCCCGCTTCTCATTTTTGAAGCTATATAAACTGCAATGAGTTCTGAGTCACATTCAGACATAAAACGCATTCCTTTATTTTCAAGTGCTCTTCTATTATTCCAATAATTTGTTAATTGTCCGTTGTGTACTACTGATACATCGCTGAAAGGATAACCCCAAAAAGGATGAGCTGAACGTATATCAACACCTGTTTCCGTAGCCATCCTTGAATGTCCGATAGCATGAGTGCCTTTTATTTTATCTAAACCATATTGCTTTGAGACTGTGTTAGCATCCCCAATATCCTTTACTAACTCCAAACTTTTTCCAAGAGATAGTATTTCTGTCATTTTTACGCTTTCAACTTTTTTTGAAAATTCCATAAGATCTTTGTCATACTTAACGACATATCTGAACGAATATGGTGTTAGTTGTTCATCTTTTAATATATCGGCGCCAAGATCTCTTATGTGTTTATCTACTTGTTTTTTTCTTGAATCGTAAACGGATTTGTCTTCATTAACAGCCGAACTTCCTTCTTTGACGTTTTCACCAACTTTAAAACGCATGATATAATTATCTCTATTACCTTCACCATACAATGCGTAACCTGTTGAATCGGGCCCTCTGTGCTTAAGAGCTTGCAACATGTCTTGGAGCTCTTTTCCGATATTTACAGTTTTTCCTTTGTGAATTAATCCTGCTATTCCACACATATAAATTATAATCCTTTCTATGGTAAGCAATCCAAATAAGTATCAATATCCCATTGAGTTGTAGCTCCCAGGAATTTTTCCCATTCGTCTCTCTTATACCAATGAAAAACTTTATACATTTCATCAGGAAGAGCAGATTTAATAACCTCATCTTCCGATAAACGGTCCAATGCTTCTCCAAGACTTAATGGAAGTTTTTTAACTTCTTTACCTGCTTTTTGTGCTTCATAAATATTTCTAGATTCAGGTTTTCCCGGATCTAAATTATTTGATATTCCATCATCAAAGGCTTTAAGCAAAGCAGCTCCCATTAAATAGGGATTGTGCATAGAGTCTACTGAACGATATTCAAATCTTCCTGGAGCAGACACTCGAAGTCCACAAGTTCTATTTTGATATCCCCAGTCAGCGTATACTGGTGCCCAAAAACCTTGATCCCATAAACGTCTATACGAATTTACTGTAGATGAACCAATAGCTGTCAGAGCAGGTAAATGTTTCATTACTCCTCCAATTGCTTTTAATCCAATTTTACCAGGTAGTTGCCTATCTTTTGTATCCGGCATAAAAGTATTTTCTCCACCAGACAAATACGTAAAATTTCCTTCATGACCAGCCAATTTCTTAAAACCTAACTTGTTTACTTTGGTAGATCCGCCTTTCCAAAGAGACATATTGGTGTGACAACCGCTTGCTGATACACCCATAAATGGTTTCGTCATAAAACATGCAATTAAATTGTGTTCTCTAGCTACCTGTGCACAAATTTGTCTATAGGTAGATAGTCTATCGGCGTTTCTCATTACATCGTCGAATGTCCAGTTTAATTCCAATTGGCCTGGAGCATCTTCGTGATCTCCTTGAATCATATCCAAGCCCATTGCTGTAGAATATTCAATAACTTTCATAAAGACAGGTCTTAAAGATTCGAATTGATCTATGTGATAACAGAAAGGTTTTGAAAAACCTTTTCCAGTTGGTGTTCCATCATCATTTCTGGTTAGCCACATCATTTCGGGTTCTGTTCCAATTCTTAAATGCAAACCTTTGTATTTTTTTTGAAATTCTTCGTGTATGATTCTTAAATTACCTCGACAATCAGAAGTTAAATGACCAGCTGGATTATTTCTTTCTTCTCTGTTCCTGAAACAAGTGCAATAAACTCTTCCAACTCTTTTATCCCATGGTATTTGTGCAAAAGTTTCTGGATCTGGAATTCCTACCAATTCATGTGCTTCCGGGCCATAACCAATATAATTTTTGTGACGGTCAACAAATAAATTAGCAGTAGATCCATAAACTAACTGAAATCCTTTTTCTGCGGTTCGTTCCCAATGCGCCGCAGGAATTCCTTTGCCAACTATACGTCCTGTGACGGATATGAATTGAAAATAAATATATGTAATTCCTAATTCGTTTATCTTTTCTCTTACTTCTTTCACTAATTTTGCACGTCCGGGTCTATTAACGTGTTTTTCTAGATCTGTCATATAAACAATCCCCCAAAAGATTAATATATTGAACTTATTATTAGTAAATATGTTAGCTGAAAAACAAATACTCGTCTAGATTTAGCTCCAAGGAAATGGACTATTAGATACAGGGTGTAATTCACCTCTCACGTATCGATTGAATCTAAATGGTTTAAGCAGAGAGCTTTCTTTACCTAAAATTTCGTCTGAAACAAGATCTCCAACTCCAATCATTTTATAACCATGGTTGGAGTCTGCAATAATATAAACATTTTCGCAAAATCGATCGAAAACAGGAAATGAATCTGGAGTGAAACACCCTATTCCACCCGAAGGACCTTTTTTGTAAACTTTAATTTTTCCCTTAAATCTTTTTTGGCAATGCGCCAAAGCTGAACACCACATATGAGCAAATTCATCACCCGTTTGATAATCTTGAGAATCTGCCCCGTAAGGGTCCACCTTTACATCGTCCGCGGGTTTGTTTATTTTATAAGGCACAGTTCCTCCTTGAACTCCGTTGAAATTAAAATCTGGCTTGTAATAGATGCCCCACATTTTGTCTGTTATTAAAGAACCATCAACATCTGAAAATAAATGCGCATCACTGTCCACATGAATGACCGGAGGTATTTTACCATCATCTGTTTTTTGAAAACTAGGATCAACGCCAAGGACACCTTCTGTTAACATCCAATATATCCACATTGGGTAATCTTTGTGTGTTTTACCTTTTTCATCTTTGATTGAAATTTTTTTTGGCAGTTCAAGTTTGTCCCATAAACCTTTAATCCATGGGCCAACTCCCAAAATAACTTGTTCACAGTTAATAGTACCCTTTGAAGTTACTACACCGGTTACCGATTTGCTGTTACTACCCCTCTTAAATCCTGTAACTTTTGTGCCTGTTAAAATTCTTACACCAAAACTTTCTGCTTTATTAGCTAATCCATAAATAGAAGCGGTATTATTTGCATATCCACCTCTTTTTTCATGTAAAACAGAAGTTATTCCTTTAGCCTGCCAATCATGAAATATATTTTTCATATATTTCATAGAATCTTCTTTTCCTTCAATAAATTCAGATTCATAACCAATAATTTTTTGTTGTTCATAGATACTCGAAACATTTTTTCTCATGCTTTCGGGACTTATTTGCATGTAACCAACAGGATGATAGCTAAAATTTTTTGGATCACTTTCCCAAACTTTTATGCTGTGCATCATGAGCTCTCTCATAGCAGATTGGAAGTAATTATTTCGTACTACTCCGCAAGCGATACCACTTGCGCCTGATGCAATTCCTCCCTTGTCGATAACTACAATATTGTTGTTAGCAGCGTTTCCATTCTTTTTCTTAAGTTTTTTAGCTAAATGCCAAGCGGTACTTAAACCATGAATTCCAGCACCGATAACAACAAATCTTGCTTTTTTTGGGAATGCCATATTATGATTTTACTCTTAATTTTTCTGGATCATAAAAAGGAAATTTAACGACTTTTGCTCCAATTCTCTTTTGGTGTCCATCAATCTTACCCACTTCAACTTCTGTTCCTACACTAGAATATTTAATATCCATTCTACAAAGAGCAATGTTTTTGTTTAGTTTAGGGGATATCATTCCACTAGTTATTATACCAACCGAAGCTCTTTCTACATGTACACCATCTCCATTAACCGCTTGTTCCTTGCCGATTAATTCTAAACCGACAAGTTTTTTTTGTGGAGATGCTTTTCTTTTTATTAATGTATCTTTTCCAACAAAATCATCTTCTTTAGTTTTTAGCGCGACAGAAAAACCAATACCTGCTTCAAATGGATCAGTTTGATCACTAAACTCAAAACCACCAAAAATTAATCCAGCTTCAATTCTTACCATATCTAAACCTTCAAGACCCATTGGAGCTATACCAAGATCTTTTCCATACTCCCAAACTTTATCCCAAACTTGAGGAGCATTTTTTGGATGACACCATATTTCAAATCCTAGTTCTCCAGTATATCCTGTTCTAGATACCATTATTGGAGTTCCTAAATGATCACCAATTCTTCCAATAGTAAATCTAAACCATTGAAGTTCATTTATTGTTGGCTGAATAGGTGGAGTCCAGACAAATTTTTCGAGAATTTTTCTACTATTTGGTCCTTGAACAGAAATATTATGAATTTGATCTGTAGAAGATTTTACCCAAGCCTTGTAATTTTTTTTCTTCGCTAATTCTCTAAGCCAAGCACCTCCATATTCCTGACCCCCAATCCATCTAAATGTTTCTTTCCCGAGGCGATAAATTGTTCCATCATCTACCATACCTCCATGTTCGTAACACATGGCTGAATAACTAACTTGTCCTATTGAAAGTTTTTTTACATTTCGTGTGAGTGCATATTGCATTAAGCTTTCGGAATCGGGCCCAAGTATTTCAAATTTTCTTAAGGGAGATAAATCAATAGCAATAACTTTTTCTCTACATGCGGTGTATTCTTTAATAGTTCCATAATTTGTATAATTATTTGCTAACCAATAACCATTATAGTCAATAAAATTTCTAGTAAGTTTGGAGGTTCTTATGTGAAATCCCGTTTCTTGAGTCAATTTTGGTTCTGAATCCGTTTTCATTCTGAAAGCTACTGCTTTTGAAAATTCTTTTTTCTTATCATAAACTCTAACAAAAATATCAGTTGGATCCCAGCCATTACAATCATCAATATCACTTGGGCATGCAGTGGTTCCACAAGTTAAGTCTTTTAAAGCTCGGAACAATACATAATCCCCTGGTCTAGCCCAAGACTCGCCACCAATTACAGCATTTTGCGTATTAGCAACGGTATTAAAGAAAAGATTTATAGCGGGCCAGCCTTTCTTTTTTTCTATTCCATATTTTTCCATTACGTTGCTTAAATTATCTGAACAGTTAGGGTGGCCAAAATATCCTGCATCTTCATAATATTTTGCAGTACAAGCAAGATTAAATGTATCATGCCTTCCAACTGTATCTCTTACTACCTCAATCATTGGATCATGATCTATGTTAAAAAATTTTGAAAACAAACCAGGACCTGGATAGAGAGCTCCCATAAAAGTTCTTGTTGTTGTCGGATCTAATCCTCTTTCTATTCCTTTTTCCAATTTAGCTGTATCAAAAGCTAAAAAGTCTGAACATTGTCTTCCAAACAAATTTATAACTTGAATGTAATCTCCTTTTTTAATTTGGTATTCAGAAGCTGTTCTACGCTCAACAAATATTTCATTAAGTGGATCTGCAAGAGGTTCAGGAATATTTGGTTTATCTTTATATTTATTTGGCTTTGAACGCTTAATCATTAAAAGCAAATCTGTTGGAGGATTTTGTTCATCTACTTTCATATCATCTCCTGGAGCAGAAAATATACAAGTACATTTATCTTTAGAAACTAAATTTACTTTTTCTCCAGCTTCAGAATTTTCGCTAAATAAAATTGATGCTTTTGCTTTTCCAACGTCTAAATTTCTTTTCTTCAATACGCTTGCAGCCTGAAAAGCGCTTTCATTTTTATCAGATAAAATTTTTTTTATGTTTTTTGGATCGTCTTTTTCTTTGAGTCCTAATAAACTACAGTCGGGTTTTCCGTCTTTATTAAAAACAATTATTTCGCATTTTTGTTTTCCTTCGGTATCGATTATTTCAATTTTATCGTCAGGATCTAAAGAGATTACAGAAAGACCACCACCTTTAACTAAATATCTTTCAACCCCTGGTGGCAACGATCTAAGACCAGGATTCCTAATATCCATGCTGGTTAAATTTTTGTCCATATAAATAGATCGATAATATATATAGTGATCATTTTTGACGCAATGTTCATTGACTCACGAAATATGACGCCATAGACTTTAATTAATTAATGTTAACATTAATTAATGTTTGAAACGGGGGAAACATGATTAAAACAATAAAAGGGCTGATTGTTGCAGTAATCATTTCGGCATTCGGTTTTGCCGCTTATGCAGCTGACAGCAAAAAGCCAACTAGAATTCCAATTCACAATTGGTCAAGCCAAGTGGTAATGGCCTATGTGATTGGTGGAATTTTGGAAGACATGGGTGGCAATGCAGAATATGTCCCAGCAGACTCTCAAAAAGTATACGAATCAATTCGTATCGGTGATGTCGATATATCACACGAAGTTTGGCAATCTGCTTTCGGTAAATCATTCGATGCAGCACGTGATGCTGGTGGTTTACTTGATTGGGGCGACCACGTAGCTAGATCTTTAGAAGATATGGGTTATCCAAACTGGGTAGCTGAAAAAGGTTTATGCCCAGGTTTACCAGATTGGGAAGCTTTGAAGTCTGAAAAATGTTGGAAAAATTTCGTAACTCCAGACTCTGGTGGTAAAGGTCGTTGGTTAGAAGGTCCACAAACGTGGCACCAAGACTTAATGCCTCAGCGTATGACAGCTTTAGGACTAGACGCTAATTGGGTAGTTAAATTTGCTGGTAGTGCTGATGCACTATGGGCAGAATTAGCAGCAGCTAAAAAAGAAGGAAGAGGAACAATAATCTTTAACTGGACACCAAACTTTACAGATGGTGCCGGATTTACGTTTATTGATTTTCCTCCATACACAGATGGTTGTAGACCAGTAGATGGTGGAGATGGAGCATGCGGTTCACCTGACGGTTATTTGAAAAAAGCCGTGAGTGAAAAGTGGACTAAAACTCATCCAGCTGCAGCAAAAATGTTTAAAAAACTTGCATTTACAACAGGTCAGATTGGTGCAATGGCAGCTTATGTAGACGTTGATAAAATGTCTCATGAAGATGCTGCAAAAACATGGCTGAAGAAAAACGAAAAAGTTTGGAAAGCATTTACAAAATAATTATTTGTAAAACTTAAGCTTTTGATAATCTCCCCTAGTTTTTATACTAGGGGGGATTTTTTTTTAGTTTTAGTGTAATTTGTGTAGAGTGTAGCGGATATGAAAAAACTGTTTCTATATATATTTTTAGGGTTGATCCTTTGTAATACAGGGTTTGCGCGTACAACTGGATGTGTTGAAGGTGACTGTGAAGACGGAGTTGGGACTTGGACTTATACCGACAAAACTACATACGTGGGTGAGTGGAGTGTTGGTAAAAAGCATGGACAAGGGACTGTGACTTGGCCAAATGGATACATATACGTGGGAGAGTTTCATAATGATATATGGCATGGACAAGGAACTTTGACTTTTCCAGATGGAGCCACATACACGGGTGAATGGCGTGATGGTTTCATGAACGGACAAGGGACTTTTACCTTAGCAGACGGAACAGTTAAGAAAGGCATCTGGAAAGACGGTGAATTAGTTGAGCCGAATTAGATAGAACAATGTTGTTAAAAAATAATTTAAAAAAATACAAAGAAGCGCCGGAAGCCATTAAACAAATGGTCGGCCTTGTTAGTTTAACAATGCTGATAATTTTTACATTTATTTTTTTAAATATTTTTTTTGGAGAGGTTAAGGTGAGTGATAAGACTGCAGGGAGTGATAAGACTGCAGAGATTGATAAAGTCATTACTTCACTTCCAAGAGGTAGATTAAATTTTTATGAGAGTAGTGAAGGTCATCAATTATCACTGAGCGAATATGAAACAGTTTGCAAAAATACTAAAATTGTAACCCAACGTGCAATGATGGGGGCAAACATTCTAAACTTCAGTGCAACAAAATTGTATTTTGATAACGGAAATAAAATTGATGAACGTTCTGTAAGATGGGACAGTTCTTCAAATAAGTGTTTTGCTGAATATACGATAAGAGCTATAGAAGGAGTGAGTGATACAATTACAGTTTCAGGTGAAGCCAAAGGTTTTTTTAAAACAAGTCTAGATACTAGAGTATATTTTATAAAAAATTTTTAGAGCGTTTATGAAATAAATAAGGGGGATTTTTTTTTAGTTTTAATGTAATTTGTTGAATAAAATTTATGTCTGATAAAGTAATTAAATGTGAGGCCGTTTATAAGATTTTTGGAGTAGGGGCAAAAAAAATGCTTCAAGATGTTAGTGGAAATGTTGATGCTAAAACCTTCCAAAAGGCTGGCTGTATCGTAGGTGTTAACAATGCTTCTTTTGAAGTTTCAAAAGGAGAAATGTTGGTTGTAATGGGATTATCCGGCTCTGGAAAATCGACTTTACTTCGATGTATATCAAGATTGACGGACGCGACAGCAGGCAAAATTTTTATTGAAGGTCAAGATTTATTATCTTTAAAAAATAAAGAATTGATTGAGTTAAGACGAAATAAAATGGGAATGGTGTTTCAAAGCTTTGCCCTTCTTCCACATAAAACAGTTTTGGAAAACATTGCTTTTCCTTTGCAGATAAAAGGAATGAAAACTGAAGATAGTATTTCAAAGGCTATGGAAATGGTTAAGCTTGTGGGTCTTGAGGGAAGAGAAAATTATTTTCCAAGAGAATTATCTGGTGGACAACAACAAAGAGTAGGAATTGCCAGATCTTTAGCTGTTGAACCTGATATTTGGTTTTTAGATGAACCTTTTTCTGCTCTCGACCCATTAATCAGAAAAGAAATGCAAGATGAATTTTTAAGACTGCAAGGTGCTTTAAAAAAAACAATTATGTTTGTCACGCATGATTTTGACGAGGCCCTTAGACTTGCAGACCGAATTGCAATAATGAAGGACGGTATCATTGAACAATTAGATACTCCAGCCAACATTGTTTTAAGTCCAGCCACAGAATACGTTAAAAAATTTACCGAAGAGGTTCCAAGAGAAAAAGTGTTAAAAATTGAGAGCGTGATGGAGCCAATGAGCGATAATAAAAATTTAAGCGATTTAAAAGTTTCTAAGGATGTAATCATAGAAACCGTTGCTGAAAAAATTTTAAGTCAAGAAAAACCTGTAGCCGTTATTGATTCTAATAAAAAAGTTATTGGAATCGTGAAGCCTTCCAAAGTCATTCATACTGTATTTGGCGAAAGAAAAGAAAATTCATAATTTATGGAAATTTTAAAAAAATACCCAAAGTCATTTCAGTGGCTTTTTTTATTAATTATTTTCTTTGGCTTGTGTTTTGCAATAGACGTTCCAGAGGGTTATAAATTTATAAGGTCTGTAGCCGAACATTCAAAAGATCCAAATCTAAGTTCTTATAATCTTTTTAGTATAGAAGTTAGATATTATGGATATGATACTCTTTGGAGGTTGCCACCATACCTTGGATGGCTTCCAATTTTGGTCAATGATTCATTGTTTTTTTTATTAGAAGATTGGATGCCGATTG